>OFHN01000103.1_pt1 | contig 79555 bp, 65 predicted proteins | sample 1521321 | NCBI WGS metagenome assembly OFHN01 (sample SAMEA3504130, study PRJEB24116) | mouse gut metagenome | biome: mouse gut; feature: mouse-associated habitat; material: faeces | place: Denmark | collected 2011
AGAAGATCATTCAAATGCTTACGGAGCCAGCAAGGGTTACATTGAAGGATATGTTAATAATACCTTCAGAGCAAAATCTGCTATGGTTGAGCTTAGAAACACAAAATCCGTAAACACTTCAAAAGTTATTTCTGCAATTAATACGTCTATTGCCAAGAATTAGTATTGTAAGATTATAAAAAAAGAAATGCATAGTAAAAATCCCGCAGAGATTAATTCTCTGCGGGATTTTTATCCGTTCCAGCGATAAAGCATACAAGGTCTGCCGCCTGTTTCGTAGTTCATATTACCAATAATTTGTCCTTTTTCAAGCAGATAATTCATATATCTGCGTACAGTAACTCGTGACAGTCCTATCTCGTCCGCAATTTCTTCTCCTGTAAGCTCAACAGATGGATTGTTTTCCAGAAAATCGCAGATAGTTTCAAGTGTCTGATTCTGTATTCCTTTAGGCAGTTCGTCATTTGTTTTAGGATACGCTCCTCCGATTAAGGCATCAAGACTCTGCTGATTAAAGGTAGCCAAGTCATGAAATGCATCCTGCCTGCTCAGAAATGTTTTTAAAGCCTGCTGAAAGCGGTTGTTGGAGAATGGTTTTACAAGATAATCAATAATTCCGAGTCTTAACGCTTCTTCTATTGTTTCGCTGTCATTGGCAGCAGTTACCATAATAACAGAAACGGGAATTCCTTTTTCTCTGATTTGTCTTAGCAATGTTAAACCGTCTGTATGGGGCATATACTGATCCAGAATAATCAGGTGCACAACATTTTTTTGCAGATATTCCATTGCAGATAAACCGTTATTGCAGACTGAGCAAACGTGAAAATGTGGGTTTTGATTAACATATTGCTTGTTAATCATTGAAACCATAGGGTCATCTTCAACAATCAAAACTTCATACATGATTGCTTCCTCCTTCGTCTGTTAAGGTTACCGTGAATGATGTGCCTGTGCCTAATTCCGAATCAACGGAAATTGTGCCGTTGTATTTTTGAATTAAATTGTTCACAATATGCAGTCCGAAGCCGTGGTTTTCTCCTTTAGTGGAAAAACCATTTTCAAATATTGCGTTTTTATTTTCAGGAGCAATACCCGTTCCGGTATCATCCACGCTGATAAGCAATGCGTGCGGCTTTGTATAAATGCCAACAGATAATTCTTTTGGCTGCTCAGCCTTTTCATTTATGGAATCCATTGCATTATCAAGCAGATTTCCGATTATGGTTACCAAATCACCTGATGGAAGGGAAATCTCACTTCTTGATAATCTGCTTGAGCTTTTAAGCGTAAATTGTATATTGAGCTCTGCTGCACGTGAATATTTTCCGATAAGCAGTGCGGCAACAGACGGATCTTCAATACTTTTCATAATTTTATGAATTACCTTTTGCTGAATAGCGGTAATGTTCATAATATATTCGCTTGCTTCTGCGGTGTTTCCAATCTGAATTAAACCGAGAATGACGTGGAGCTTGTTGATGAAATCGTGATTGTTGGCACGCATGGATTCAACCATATATTTTACGCCCGATAAATCCTCCATAATTTTAGTGTATTCCGTTCTGTCACGCAGAATACACAATGCACCGACTATTTGCTCGTGCTCCATAACAGGAATCTGGTCGGCAAGAATATCATTGCCTTTTGATGAGTTAATGGATACGCCAAAGTATTTTTCACCCAAAGTCAGGGTTTGTTTTAAAGCCAGTTCAGGGCATATTCTGCTGATTTTATTGTTTTCCGATTGATTATCTTCAACATAAAGCATTTTTCGTGCAGCTTTATTTATATAGATGATTTTTTCATCCGTTCCAACCGCAATAATTCCTTCTTCAAGGGATTCCAATATGTTATCTCTTGTACTGAACATTGCACTGAAAGTACTTGGCTCATAACCGAATAACATTTTTTTGATTTTTGTTGAAAGATATTTTGAAAAAATGACTGCACAGATGATAACCGTAACAGCACAGATTAGGTGAATCGTAATTGCATTTATAACAACACGGTTAATATTTTGCTTGAGCATAACTGCAAGCACAAAGCCGGAATAATTGCCGTCACTGTCATAGATTGCGGCATAGGCACGTCGTTGTGAGCCTGAAGGACCAATGTCGCTTGTTACATATATAAGTTTGCTTTCGTTTTGAAAGTCGGGGAGTGTGCCGTCATAAACAGTGCCGATTAACTCGGAATTTGTATGGTATTTTCTTACCTGATCGCTTCCGACGACAGATATAACATCTATGTTTGATAAAGAGCTTTTAAGTGTATCCAAATATGGCTTTACAATAGATGCGGAATTTTCGCTGTTATCTGCTGCAAGCTCTTCCTGCACAATTTGTGACTGTGAAATAGTGTATGCTATATTCTGCAGGTTTTCATCAAGATAATTGCTTTCTGATTTTATATTCAGAAATATGCTTATCACAGTAATTAAAATTGTCATAATCGAAACAAGAATAATCAGCGTTATCAGAATTTCCTGTTGGATTTTTTTTATGGGGCGTACTTTTTTTCTTTTCATTGCAATCTCCTCAATAATGTTTTTTCATTATAGCATAGTTTTATTTTTTTGAAAATAAATAACAGATTTTAAAGGGCTTTTGTAAGTAAAAAAAATCATATTTTATTCTAATTGTATTCGTTACTTACAGATGGATAGACTTTTTGCCAATTGGAAATATAATGACATTGCTGAGGAAAACAGCAGGATATGTTTTCAAAAGGAGAGTATTTTATGAACGCATTTATAGGTATTATGGAAACAATGATGTTGATTTTATTCGGAATTTCATGGCCGCTTAACATCGTGAAGGCCTGGAGGGCAAGAACGGCACAGGGAATGAGTTTGTTGTTTTATTCATTCATATGGCTTGGTTATGTTTTTGCTTTGGTAGGAAAATTTGCATTGATTCACAGCAATGCACCGCAGCCATGGTATGAGAGTGTGCATTGGTATGTTATGTTTTGCTATATACTGAATATTTTAATGGTTTCAATCGGTATTTTGATTTATTTCCGCAATAAATATTTTGATAAAAAAATCAACACAACAAATGCTGTGATGGCTGTATGTGAGGAGAGATAATTATGAATATATATGAAAGAGAAGTTGAAAATTTCCGCAAGTTGAACAGAATAGCCAAAAAGAACAGTGTTGTATTGCTTGGTTCAACATTTGCAAAGGATATTCCTGTAAGCGAGCTGGTCCAGACCTTTGATATTGATTGCAATGTTTATAACCGAAGCTTAACGGATCTTTCGGTTTTTGACGCAGAAAAGCTGCTTGATGACTGTGTGATAAGCCTGTCGCCTAAGAAAATACTTTTACAGCTTGGCGAAACAGATTTGGAACGTGGCTATCGCACAATTCCTGAAATTCTGGAAGCCTATGAGAAGATAGTTGCAAAACTGAAAAATGCAAATAAGCATTGTGAAATTATAATCGTATCTGTTTGCGAGAAGAATTCAGAGGTTTATCCTGAAGCTTTGAATGTTAAGCTTGAAGAGCTTGCAAAGAAACATAAATGTCAGTATGCTGATATAAGTCCTGCATTCTCAAATGATTCGCCAAGTGTAAAGGCATTCAGCCTGCTGAAATATTTTATGCTTGACAGACTTTCGTTTTATGATGCAATGAATCTGCTTAATGTATAAGTGATTTTTCTTAATATGCTGATTACTTTGACGGTGATAAAATTGTGTGCTATAATTTTATCACCGTTAAATTTATTTGAGGGGGAAACAAAATGAATGTTATCATTCACGATTTGAATAATGAGCAGTTTGAGTTGCTTTTTCCTGAATTAAATAATAATTCACACATTATCTTTGACAACGGCACAATTAAAAGCTGTATCGGCTGCTTTGGCTGCTGGATTAAGACTCCGGGCAAGTGTGTAATAAAAGATGGTTATGATAATATCGGTGAATTATTTTCCAAGGCAGATAAAGTGATTGTTATAAGCAAATGTTTTTACGGCGGTTTCAGTCCATTTGTTAAAAATGTGCTTGACAGGAGTATAGCCTATATGCTTCCTTTTTTCAGAACTGTTAATAAAGAAACGCATCATAAACAGCGATATGATAAATCGTTTAAATACTGTGTTCATTTTTACGGAGAGAATATTACTGAACCGGAAAAAGAAACCGCGTGCAGTTTAGTCAAGGCAAACAGTATAAATTTCTGTTCAGAATATGTAGTTTCGTTTTCATCTTCGGTAAATGAGCTTGTCGGGGAGGTTGATTTGATATGAAAATAACTGTTATAATCGGCAGCCCCAAGATTAAAGAAAGTAATTCTGAGATAATTGTGAATACGCTTATTCCGCTGATTGCTGATAATGATGTTGAAATAATCAATATAAAAAGAAACAGCTTATTGAAAGAGCACCTTTGCAGAATAGAAAGCAGTGATACATTGATTTTTGCTTTTCCGCTGTATGTGGACGGTATTCCGTCACATCTGCTGAGAGTCCTTGCTGCGATAGAAAACAGGGGATTTTCAAGTAAGGATATTATGGTTTATTCAATTGTTAATAACGGCTTTTTTGAGGGCATTCAGAACAATATTGCCATAACACAGATGAAAAACTGGTGTACTGCTGTTAATCTTAATTGGGGGCAGGGTGTAGGTATCGGTGCAGGAGAAATGCAGCCGTCTATTAAGAATGTTCCTTTAGGTCATGGACCGAATAAAAGCATAGGAAATGCACTGCAATGTTTGGCAGATAATATCAATAACAGAAAATCAGGTGATGATATACTGGTTTCTCCCGATTTTCCAAGATTTTTATGGAAAAAATTTGCAGATATCTTCTGGCATAAGCAGGCTAAAGAAAATCATCTTAAAAGAAAAGATTTATATAAGAAGCTGTAAAATATGCTTAGCTGTTCATTTTCAATTCATAATATGGGTATATTATAATAATCGGTGGTTATTTTGAAAAAATCAATTCAGGCAGCTTTGTGCGGACTTGCAGCGGCACTTTGTGTTACTTTTATGTTTTTAGGCGGAATATTTTATATATTCGCATATACTGTGCCGATTCTTCTGGGGCTTGTTACGGTTATGATTAAAAAAACATTCGGCAACGCCTCTGCTGTGTCTGTTTATATAGCAGTATCCATTTTGTCTTTAATGCTTGTGCCCGAGAAAGAAACAGTTATGATGTATGTTCTTTTCTTCGGGTATTATCCCATTATCAAATCTTATTTGGACAGGGTTAAACCTAAAATAATTTCACTGTTTTTTAAGTTAATAACCTTTAATACCGCTGTTGCAATAATTGAGCTTATCTGCGTGTATGTTTTCGGAATACCATTTTTTGAGGATGGTGATTTTTCCAAAGCCATGCTGATTATTTTTGCAGCAGCTATGAATACAATCTTCATCATATATGAGTATTTGCTTAAATACTTCGTTTTACTTTATGAAAGAAAAGTAGAAAAAAGGTTGAAAAATATTTTAAGATAATATAAAACATCGGCAGACAAAATATCTGCCGATGTTTTTATCTGTAAATTCTTTCAATTCTTGGATTAACCATAAGGGGAGAGAGGTCCGCACTTGCAATATCACCGCATTTTATATCAGTGCCTGTTATATCTACTGCCGTATGAGAAAGACCGATTTCGCCGATTACAGGGTACATTCTGCCATTAATTTTAACATATGTCTGCTTTTTCTGAAGAAACTGCTTGAAAACAGAAAGCACATAATGCAAATCAATTGCTTCCTTTTCTTTTGCAAGGCCAAAGCCGTCATAGTGTCCGATAGGAACAATCGCAATTTTTGTTTCACGCTTTGTTTTAAAAGTTCCGTTATAGCCTACGGCATATCCTGCAGGAACTGTTTTAACATCAATAACCTCAGCTTCAAGGCTACCGAGTCTGTTAAGCATAGTTTTATTTCTTGTAATAACTCTTCCTGTAAATGCCGAGCCGAGCCTTACACTGTTCAGACAAACATCCTCAACATTTAAAAGAGCGGGGGAGTTTGCACAGTGAAGAGTGCCTGTATTACAGCCTGTCTTTTCAATCTGGCTCATTGTATCCTTAAATAATTCAAGCTGTGCTTTTGTAAGAGGGGCATTTGTAAATGCACTTGAAAAATGTGTGTATGCACCGATAAATTCAAGGCTTTCAGCCTTATAGCAGTTGGCAGCCTTGCTTACCTCGCTTGGCATAAAGCCGTATCTGCCCATACCCGTATCAATTTTAAGATGACATTTTGTTTTAACACCAAGCTTTTCAGATACGCTGTTCATAACTTCGCACGCCTGTGATGAGCCGATGGTTGCAATGCAGCCGTTTTCGGCAATTACCCTTGCTTCCTCTTCAATACAGGTGGAACGCATAACAAGTATATCTTCGTCGTCAAGAATTTCTTTCAGAATCGGAATATCCGTAACCTCGGTTACGGCAAAGGTTTTAATACCGCATTCCTTTAAAACAGATGTAAATTCTTTAATTCCGAAGCCGTAGCCGTTGCCCTTGACAACACCTATAATCGGTACACCTGCTTTTTGCTTTAACATTTCAATGTTTTCAATTAGTTTCGTTTTATCAATTATATATCTGCTCATTTTATCTACTCATTATTTTCATTGCAAGATTGTAAAGATTATAAACAGGCTTATTGATAACATAATCAAATTCACCTACAAATTCCTTCATATAGCCGCCGAAGCCGTGCTTAAAGCGCCATAAACCGTAGTGAGGGTTATCAGGATTCTGGCAGTCACCGCTGATGCCGCCGAAGTCATAAACTTCACAGCCGCATTCCATACCCCACTGCATCATAGCCCATTGAAGAGCATAGTTCGGGTAAACATTTCTGTATGAATTTGATGAAGCACCGTATTGATATTTCATTACGTTTTTGCCCCATTTTATAGCAATTGTGCCTGCAATAGCCTGTCCGTTATAATATGCCATATAAAGCCTTGCATCTTCACCCATACAGTTCAGTATCTGCTCAAAATATTCCTTGGGTCTTGTTGAAAAACCGTCACGTTCACCTGTTTCGTGCATAATGCTTACAAAGTCATCAAGTGCTTCAGTGCCCATAATTTTTACTTCCACACCTTTTTTCGGTGCCTTGCGTATTCTTGTTCTGTAATCAGACTTAAAGGTAAGCATAAGCTCTTCTTCTGTCATATTATTATAATCAAAGCAGTAAACAAAACGCGGCTGTACATTTTCAAAATCCATACAGCCGGGGTTGAGTTCCTTAAAGCCTTTACGTATTAAATGCTTTTTGTATTCCGTGTTCTGAATAACGATTTCAGGGTCAATTTTAATACAGTATGCCTTGTATTCCTTGGAAAGCTCACGTAAGCCGTCAAACAGCTTGTCAAAGGTGTCAAAATCATTTTCGTCTGCAACAAAGCCTCGGCATACATAAAAAAGAGAATACTTTATTACAGGCACAAATCTTATTAAAACAGCAGCAGATCCTATTATTTTACCGCTGTCATCATCCTTAAGCATAATTGCTTCCCATTTCCATGCAGATTTAACCTTAGCCCATTTTGATGAATGCTGAAAAAGCCCCTTTGGATGATTTTTTATAAATTCTTCATATTCAGAAAGATTTTCGTTGTTAACTCTAACTATCAAAACTAAACCTCCAATCAATACTTTTTATAGTATACCATAATTTGTACCGATTTGTCCATAATTTAGATATATTAAGTATTAACAGTACTGTTTTCGTGAATGTTTGTTGACTTTTATTTTAATATACATTATTATTAATATAAATTAAAGGAAGGTAAATTTATGGAAAAACAGTATTGGGAAGATCCTTTGGTATTTAAAATTAATAAAGAAGACGGTCACGCAATAGCTATGCCGTATGATGATGTTGATTCTGCTTTGTCAGGTGATGAAAGCAGTTATAAGCAGTCATTGAACGGTATGTGGAAATTTTATTGGCAAAGAGGAACGAAAAGGCAGCCGAAAAATTTTGAACGCTTAGGCTTTAATGATTCTGAATGGGATGAAATTAAGGTTCCGTCAGTTTGGCAGACTCAGGGTTATTCCGTTCCGTATTATTATGCGAGCACTTTTCCGAGAGCTATAAGCAGAAGCAGGCACAGAATTCCGCATATTAATCATAAAATGCAGGAAATTGGTTTTTACCGCCGCTCCTTCAATGTAAGTGATGCGTGGGCCGGAAGAGAGGTTTTTGTTCATTTTGGTGCTGCAAAGGCTGCACTTGAGGTTTATATTAACGGCAGCTTTGTTGGTTACAGCCAAGGGTCTATGACTCCGCACGAATTTAATATAACAAAGTTTTTAAGGTATGGAGAAGAAAATCTTATTACGGCTAAGGTTTACAGATATTCAGACGGTACTTATCTTGAAGATCAGGATATGTGGTGGCTCTGCGGTATTTACAGGGATGTTTACCTGTATGCCGAAAGCCCTGTATGTATCAGAGATTTTTATTTCAGAACAACCTTTGATAATTTTTATAATGATGCAACTGCTTCCCTTGATGTTGTGCTTAAAAACTATTGGGCTATCAAGGGCACGGCAGTTCTTGAAGCTAAGCTCATATCCGAAAGCGGCGAGGAAATACCTCTCGGTGAGATGTCTGCTGATTTGGATTTCAGTAAAAAAACACTGAAATTCAGAGCAAACGTTTCAAATCCGCTTAAATGGTCTGCTGAAAGTCCTCATCTGTATAAGCTTGTCATCATTCTTAAAACCGATGACAGAATCTGTGCAGTTAAAACATATGATGTTGGCTTTAAGCAGGTTGAAATCAAAGGTGAAAAGATTTATTTTAACGGTATGCCGCTTATGATAAGGGGTGTTAACCGCCATGATTTTGACCCGGATAACGGTTGGGCTGTTCCTAAGGAAAGGTACACTCAGGATCTTGATATTATGAAGCAGAACAATATCAATTCAATCCGAACATCTCATTATCCTAATGACCCGTATTTCTATGAAATGTGCAATAAATACGGCTTTTATGTTATGGATGAATGTGAGGTTGAAACGCACGGTGTAAGGCGTAAGGGTGTTCCCGGAAGCAATCCTCTGTGGACAGGAGCGGTTGTGGACAGAATGGAGCGTATGGTTCTTCGTGACAGAAATAACCCTTGCATATTTATGTGGAGTCTCGGCAATGAGGCAGGTGACGGTGATAACTTTGCTAAGATGAAGGAAGCTGCACTTGCTCTTGATGATACGCGACAGTTCCATTATGAAGGTGATTTTGATTTAACAAAAAGTGATGTTATTTCACGTATGTATCCAACAGCCGATATAATGGAAAAGCTTGGAAAAAAAGAGCCGATTACAATTTCTTTTTATGATAATATTGCAAATCAGCTTGCTGCAGACAGTAAGCCTATCTCTGCAGAAATGTATGAGGGTAAGCCGGTTGTACTTTGCGAATATGCTCATTCAATGGAAAATTCTCTCGGAAATTTCAAGGAATATATGGATGACTTTGAGAAGTATGACAATATGTGCGGTGGATTTATATGGGATTTTGTTGATCAGACAATTCATAGAGTTAACGAAAATGGGCAGGATGAATGGCTCTACGGTGATGATTTTGCAAAGCAGGAGCCGAGAAAGCTTATAAGTTTTCCGAATACAACTGCTATGGCAGGCTCAAATACATATTTCTGTGCAAACGGCATTATCGGTGCAGACAGAACAGTTCATCCGCAGATTCACGAGGTTAAAAAGGTTTATGCTGAAATTAAAACAGAAATGTTTGATATTCAGCAGGGAACATACAAGGTTAAAAATAAATTCCTGTTTACAGATGTTTCATCGTATGTATGCAGATGGGTTGTTACGGCAAACGGCGAAGAAATTTCTTCAGGCGAGCTTGATGAATTTGCGTGCGAGCCGCTTTCCGAAACCTTTATTACAATTCCTTATAATTACACAACACTTCCTTTTGATAAGGAAATTGTACTTACCATTTCCTTCTATACCAAGCAAGCTGCCTTGGGTCTTGATAAGGATTACGAAATTGCGTGGGATCAGTTTGTTCTCAATGCTCTTCCTCAGCCTGAAGCTCCTGTAAGCAACGGCAATCTGGATTTCTCAGTAAAAGGAAAAACAGTTGAAATTAACGGGGATGCATTTTTTGTTTGCATTGAAAACGGAAGAATAACAAACTATTCAATCGGCGGAAGAGAAAGGCTGAGAGCTCCGCTTGAGCCATATTATTTCAGAGCATTAACTGATAATGATATTGATTTTCTTAATTTTACGCCATTCCTTATTCCATTCCATCCTTATTATAAGTGGAAAAGAGCAAGCAAGCGTGCAAAGGCAATTAAAACAGTTGCAAAAGCAGGCGAGGATAATTGTGTTGAGGTACATATTGCGTGGAGCACACCGGGGCTTAAAAATTCGGTTTCTACATATAAGATTTATCCTGACAGAAGAATTTATGTTTACCACAGTGCAATACCAAAGGCAAATATGATTAAGTTCGGTGCACAAATGGTGCTTAACGGTACTATGGAGTATGTTAAGTGGTATGGCAGAGGTCCTTATCCAACTTATTGTGACAGAAAAACAGGTGCTAAAATCGGTAATTACGAATTAACTGTTACCGAGCTTGAGCATCGCTATATGCGTCCGCAGGAAAGCTCTAACAGAGCTGACGTTCGCTATTTCACAATAGCTGATGATGAGGGTATGGGCTTCAGAATATCATCGTATTTTGATAATCCCATCAACTTCAGTGCATATCATTACACAACCGAAGGGCTTGACAAGGCTAAGCATGTTCACCAGATACCGTATAACAGTAAAGTCACAACCGTAAATATAGACCATATGCTTTGCGGTGTAGGCGGTGATTTACCGGGGCAGGCTTTTGTTCGTGAGCCGTATATAATGAAAAAGGGCGAAAAACAGAGCTACAGCTTTGTTATTGAGCCGATTAAAGCAGGAGACTGAATGTAATGAAAAGAGTGTTTGCGCATATTGGTTTTTCTTTTGCAATTACTCTTATTGTACTTAATTTATTTTCAATAAAAGCGGCACTTGTAATTCTGGCGATTACAGGTGCCGCTTTTGCTGTTTCATTTGCACTGAAGAAAACAAGGCAAGTGATTTCCGCTGCCTTGTGTATGTTTTCTGCATTTCTTGCTTGTGCCGTATTCATTACAACATATTACGGTACCTTTCTTCCTTGCGAAAAACTGAATGAAACAACTGCATATTCCGAATTCTATATCGTTGATTTAGAACAGGAAACAAGCAGCGGATACAGCTATACTGTTAAAACTGTTTCTGTTGATAAAGAGGGTGCTCCTCAGAATATCAGGCTGCATGTGAAATCAAAAACAAGAATTAATGCAGATTATTATCAATTAATTAAAGGTGAATTGAAATTCAGGCTTGTTGCTGAAAACGGTTTTAATTCATATGGTGCGTTCGGTGAGAAGGTTTTTCTGACATCAAACCTTAATTCTTACAGCACTATTGATAAAACAATAAAAAGTCCTAATAAGTATATTCTTGAAATCAGGCAAAGTATTAAGGGATTGGTTGAAGATGCTATTGGAGGGGACAGCGGCTCAATTGTTCTTGCACTTCTTACAGGTGATAAAACGGATGTAAGCAGCAGTGTTAAAAGTAATTTCAGGGATAGCGGTGCTTCTCATATTATGGCTGTTTCAGGCTTGCATCTTGCAGTCCTTTCAGGCAGTGTATATTGGTTTTTAAAGAAAACTCGTACACCGAAGATTCCGAGAATATTTATATCTCTTGCAGCAGTTTTGTTTTATATGGCACTTTCGGGTTTTTCCAAATCCATTACCCGTGCAGGAATAATGATGATTATTCTTCTTGCGGCAAAATTATTCAATGAAAAAAGCGATTCTTTAAATTCTTTGGGTATTGCCGTATTTATCATTTGCTTTAATCCTTATGCGGTAACGGATGCAGGTGCTTTGTTAACGGTTACTGCAGTTCTCGGTTTGGCTGTAATCAATCCACAGATAAGGAAGTTATATCAGCCGAAAACTAAAATTTTTAGATATATTTATGAGGTTTTAACGGTTTCGGTGTCTGTTTTTATAACAACACTTCCTGTTCTTTATTTAACCTTTGGATATGTAAGCCTTTTGGGTATCTTTCTTAATATAGTTATGATACCTGTTGCACAGTTTACTTTAATTGTTGCATTTCTGATGGTTATATTTCAATGGTTTACTCCTTTTCTGCGGGTTTTTGCTTTTTGGGCAAAGCTTGGTGCATCGGCAATGCTGTTTATAACGGAGCATTGTGCTAAACTTCCCTTTTCAGTTAAAGATATAAGCAATCCTGTTTTCGGTATAGTAATTGCCTCGGTTTTTATTCTTTTCGGTATTGCTTTTATATTTTCTGGAAAGAAACTGTTGAAACAATGCACGGCTTTAAGCGTTGCAATAGCAATTGTTATTCTTGCAGTATCATATGCTTTAAACTTTAATTGTGTTTACATAAGAGTAAGATTGCGTTTTATTAGGAAAACACACTGCCAAAGGGATTTTGTGCTTTGGCGGGGGTCAGCCCGCCTCGGCGGTGTCAGTGGTGTTGATTTCAATGTACTCGGCAATCCGGCGGAACTCGTCCGCAAACTTAAAGTGAACGCTGATATTGCCGTTTTCGTAAACCTTGATATGGTCTACCAGCTCAATCTCAATTTGGGCAGAAATATCTTTTTGCACACTTTCTAATACAGCGATAAAAGTCCTTGCTTGTTTTTGAAATGATGATATATTGCCCCTCTGGTTACATTAGCTTCCTCTGCGATTTTTTCTAAAGGAACATCGAAATAACCATATTGTGCAAAGTATTTTCTTGCAATTTCTATTAAAGAAGAAGTAGTTTTATTGGTAGCCTCTACATTTTTCATTGCATATTGTTCTGTTATAAATACAGAATGATTGCTGCACTCGAAACAGAAAACGCCTCTCTATTTTTGATTTCTTCTTCCGTGTTTAATAATCCAATCCTGTGCCTTACTTTTTCCTGTTTTCTCCCATTGTGAAATGATAAAATCAGCTTTTTCGGGAGCGTCTTTATATAAGTCATTAAGATTATTCCCTACACTTTTTTGAACAAATCTTTCTGGGTCATCTTTTAATTTTGTAAGAATGGTTGTATATCTTTCAAATTCGTCTAATGCAACAAATAATTTTTGCGACCATGGTAGCCGTATTCTAACCCCTTCACTTGCAAGCCGTCTAACATGCACATTTTTATCGGTTGTCCATTCTATTAACTCGTCCATGACCTCTTTGGGATGCGCTTGTAGTAATGGGCGTATAGCATACTCTCCGGTAAATCTTTTTGTTAATTCTTTCAAGAACGAAAGTGATAAAATATAATTTTCATTTCCATATCGTTCAACATATCTGCCAATAGGCCATAGCCACCACCCAAAATTGAACATTCCCTCAGGGGATTTTAATTCAGGACCCAGCATATTGAAAAATGCTTGAATATTTTTTGAATAATCGCCCATCATACTTGCTTGCATAGCATCCACAATACAGTCAAACCTTGCAAATAACTCTTTGTCATCCAACCTGCCAATTAAAGAATTACAAAAGACTTTTTGGTCAAAGTCAGGCATCACAAAAACTATCTTTTGAGAAAGACTGAAAATGTAATCATCATTATAGTGATCTTTATGTTTCATACTCGTTTGCTCCTTGTAAATTAGTAGTCACATTATAACATACAAACAGTCTGTATGTAAATCTTACGAATGAAGATAAGTGCACACAAACGTTATACCGAAAGTCAGATTATCCCGAATACATCAAAGAAAGCCAGTAACAGCGGCATTTCTTAGGGAAATATTCGGGATAACTTTTTAGTCATTTACACGGTCAGCTTTCCTAAATCTCTCGCTTAGGGAGAATAATTCGGGATAATCTTAGGTCCATCATAGACCGTAAAGACGTTAGAGGATTTCCTCATCACTGACGGTATAATTAACAGGCTCCGCTTCAAGGAAAGGATCAGAAGCCATTGCCTCCGTGATTGCTTTCCTTTTCGCTTCTGTATCTGTGTGTGCGTAAATCAGCGTGGTTTCAAGCTGTTTGTGTCCGAGCCATTGCGAGATTAAAGCTAAATCCATGCCGTGTTGGTATAAATGCATGGCCCTCGTATGTCTCCACAAATGGGGGTGGACATTCAGGGGGACATCCAGGCATTTCTCCCTTGCAGATGCGGCGTATTTCCGAATCCGGAGCCTTGCCGTATCATCGCACATGGCGTTACGGATTCCTTTGCGTTCCACATAAAAGAGCCATTCTGATGACATCCATGTTTTGCCCGGATGGAACACCTTCATATAATTCTGCAGATGTTTTACAGTATCTTTCATCAGGGGGACTATCCTGGTTTTCTTCCCTTTCCCATGAAGCGTCACAGTCGGCGTCTTGTCAACTTTAACGTCACAGATTTTCACATCCAGAACTTCCTGGATACGCGCCCTGGTATCATACAGAAAGATCATCAGGAACTGATCCCGCACGCCTATCCCCATTCTGGTGTCCGGCTCTGCAAGAAGCGCTTTTACTGCTTCTTCCGACATATAATCCACTTTCGCAAACCGGTCATTCTTTTGGATTCCGATAGCTGCCAGCCCGCTTGCAATGCTGATATATTCCGGGCGGCAGGCTGCGGCATAGGAGATAAATGCCCGGATGGCCGCCAGCTTGTTGTTGCGCGTAGCAGGAGCAGCATTCTTCTCCGCTGAAAGCCAGTCAAGATCCGAGTTCACCATTTCATATGTGACCATCCCGGAGGTGACGGACAGTACAGAGATATTTTTTGTCCGGCTGTATATTTAAGGAACTGGTTCAGGGTTGTCCTGTAAGCCTTTACGGTATTGCTGCTCGCTTTCCGTTGGTTCGGCAGGTAGACCAACAGGAAATCACGCAAAAGTGTGAATAACTGCTCGTCTTTTACTTTTCCCATAGTTCCACCCGTGGGATCAGATGGTTCATGCCTTCCCAGTCAATCCCTGCCGATTTTATCAGATTTTCCGGGAGAAGATGGATGTAATAAGCCGTCGCTTCCAGATCCCTGTGTCCCATGTATGTCTGCAGGTAAGGCAGACGGGAACCGAGGTCTTTCTTTTCGTCAAGCCACCGGTTCAAAACAGCAGTGGCATACCTACTGCAGCAACATGGCAAAGTCGGGCATGAACCCAAAGACGCTCCAGTATCTGATGGGGCATAGCGATATCGGGGTGACGCTGAATACATACACGCACCTCGGACTGGAGGATGCTGCGGATGAATTGAAGCGGTTGGAAGATTTGGAGGCAGCGAGGAAGGAGCTGGAAAAGGCAAAGGGTGAAAAGCCTGTATCGCAGAAAAGGTTCCGGGCGACCTGAAAAAAGAGAGTTTATGCGCCCTGCTTCGGCAGGGCATTTTTTATGATAGAAAGTTGCTGTAGATTGTGTTATTATAAGAACGGAAATGATTAAATGAGTGGAGTGTGAGTTGTTTGATAAAACGAAGCCAAAAGTATGAACAATTGAAAAATGAAATGTGTTCTTGCATTGAATGGCATGGAGAGAATGATACATATATCTGCTTTGAAAAAAGTTCGTTTTCATTTCAAAAGAAACATGTGATATATAGTGTTGAGGTTTCTGTAATTCGAACAGAAAAATGTATAACGATCAAAAGTCAAGTTCCGGTTCAATTTGAAAATTTATATTTATATGTAGGAGATGTGCGAAGATACGAGTATCTTTTTGATGGAGCATTTTATGGTATGAATAAATGTTTTGTGGATGGGAATGAAATTACCGAAGCTGTTAAATCAGTAGAACTTGGATACTTTCAAAGCGCTCGATCAAAACATAAAATTCCATTAGAATTAGACGATAAAGAATATAAGAAATATTTTTTGAAATGGCTTAAGTTGCAAAATGATTTGGGAATAATAAACCAAATGTTATTATTTGCAAATAGTGTTAATGGCCTTACTGCTGATGTACGTATCTCAATGTTGGTTGAATGCTATGAAACACTTGGCAGGAAATTAGAGAAATTGCACATTTTATCTGTTGTTCCAGAACCAAGTACATCTCGACAAGTAACTTGTTCAAATTGTGGAGGCGCTCATTTAATTCCAATAAGGGGTAAAAAACACTTGCTTGCTATGTAAATGCGCTTGTTGAAAAATATGGGAAACCAGTTTTATCAACAGAATTCCGTAGACGTAGGAGTTTGATTGCTCATATGATAAGGACAAGGAATAAGGTATTTCATGTAAACCCAAAACAAAAAAGGGTATTAAAAGGGGGACAATGTGGAGTTTATGCAGTGAAACTAGAGTGGATGTTTCGATATATAATTTGGGTTTTAATGGGATATGATCAAGCTAAACTTGATGAAGTTGTTTCGAAGGAAGTAAAGAAATTTGAAGTTGAGTTTTCAAACCTTATTTATTAGCTGTGCTTGATTTATAAAGAGAATGTTATTTTTTTGACAATATTTATCAGAAAAATAAACCTCGCAAAACGTGCCAAAACACGGCAATTCAACGCATTTTAGGAGGAATTTATATTATGATTAAAATACTTTTTGTCTGCCACGGCAACATCTGCCGTAGCCCAATGGCAGAGTTTGTAATGAAGGATTTGGTGGACAGGGAAAAATTGTCCCAGGAGTTTTTCATTGCATCAGCGGCGACCAGTACGGAGGAGATCTGGAACGGCATAGGAAACCCGGTTTATCCGCCGGCCAGGAAGAAACTGGCGGAGCATGGGATAAGCTGTGAGGGAAAGCGGGCAGTGCAGCTGCAGGGCACGGATTATCAGAAATATGATTTTATCATTGGTATGGACAGTGCCAATATAAGGAATATGAAGCGGATGCTGGGAGGGGACCCGGAAAGCAGGATTTGCAAGCTTTTATCTTTTGCGGGTTCGGAAAGAGATATCTCGGATCCCTGGTACACCGGAGATTTTGATGCGACATACCGGGATGTTCTGGAGGGATGCGAAGCACTGCTGCGGCATTTGGCAGAAAGCGGAAGGCTGGGAGGGTGATCCTTTCAGGATTGATCTGTATTTGTTCTTTTGTCAGGAACCGGCAAAACCAGCCCCGGGGAAATATGGAAATACAGTATTCAGTGTATTTTTGTGGGATAAAATGATAGAACCGCTTTGTGTCTGTCCTGCTTATGTGAAAAGCCGTAAACCCTGAGATTTTCCGAAAATCAAGGGTTTGCGGCTTTTATGCTGTCTGTGCAGATATGTATGGCAGGTTATGATTTTTCTGCCTGACGCAATCCCTGCGGACAATCTGCCGTTAAGTGCAGAAGACAGGGCTTTTAGGAGATCTGTCCGATTTCGTAGGTCAGGGCATCCAAATCAATCTGTACCCGGGTGCCGTCGCTGAATACGGTTTCCTGCTTTTTCCCATCCGGAGTGAGCAGCTTGTGGGAAACCATTTCGCAGGCGGCGATGCGCTGGTGAAGCTTTGATACCACCCGGCAGCGCTCATAGTTTTCCTGCTCGGTAAAGGTGTATTCCGGTTCAAAGGAACCGTCGATACCCGGATAAGCGCCGTCCCGGATCAGATAAGGCGCGCCGCCGTTGAGCAGAGCGTAGAGCATGTAGTCGGTGGTGGCATTCATTTTTTCCATCATCCAGGGGACGATGACACAGTCGTGATAAACCAGGTTGAACAGAGGCACCGGGATACCTTTCTGAGGTGTGCCGGGTTTGTACATCATAAACTGATACGGCGCGTAATGACAGAACACCAGATTCTTCATACTCCAGTCGGAAACCTCTTCGGAACTGGGAAGGATTCCCTGGGAAAGCAGATACTCGAAGCACTGTCCGCGGAATTCCAGGCAGTCCCTGCGCGTCATGTAGTGCATGGGATTGGCACATTCATCAGGCTCATTGCAGGTGAATACGTCCAGGTAAGCGCAGTCCAGATCAATTCCATGTTCCTGAAGCTGTGAAAAATTGCGCTTCACATAATAGGGGGCCTGGGTGGCACACAGATAGGTCTGGCGGCCGCCGGCCCAGTGGGCGTGTTCCGGAATCGTGCCATCTGTCTGGAGGCAGCCGAAGGAGGCGTCAAAAGTTTTACCATTGAAATAGTAATCACGGTACTGGTCGTGGATGCCGAACAGATAATCGCAGTCATGCATGGTGTCGGCCAGTTCCTTCATCCCTTCCCAGCCGCCGGCTTCTTCACAGGGCGGCAGATAATCGGGATGCTGGTTGTCGTAGCCGGGATCTCCCCAGCCGTCCAGATGCAGAAAAAGCTTCTCAAATCCCTGGCTGTGAAGAGCGCGGATCTCCTCCGAACGTGTCCGGAAAGGAACCACACGGTCAAACTTGCCCGGGTGCTCCGGATCGTGCATATCCGATTCCTCACAGACATGGTTCTTAATGCCTCTGTGCAGGAACAGGCTTCCGATGAGCTGTTCCACTTTGGGGGCTTTGGCAGCCTTTTCCTTGAGACTGCAGAACAATCCCTTTTCCTTCACATAGCTGCGGTATACCTTGCAGAGATGATTGTAGTCACAATCGCTTAACAGGGTGTAACGCATGACTCTGCGGTAACGCATTTTCCCGAGACTGGCGCCCCAGCGGACACCGGCTTTTGTGTAGGGGCCGCCGGCAGGGTGCTCGGCATAGAAAGCGCTGTCCCAGGGATGTTCGCAGATAGCGATGTATCCGTTTCCGGCTTTGACCTGGCCGAACCATGGCATGTAGTTGGCAGCGGAGCACAGAAAACCGTCAAAAGGCAGTCTGCCCAGGGCGGTTTCCCAGGTATTGGGGATCAGCAGCCCCTGGTGCTGATTCAGCAGTGTGTACCAGTCGTCTTTTCCCTCGCGGAATTCCATGCATCCGGGCCATGAGACGGATGTGACGCTGATGTCTTCCTCACAGACCGGGATCCACTCAAAGAAAATGTTCCCGGTGGCGCCTTCGATCCAGGTCCAGGTGGAAAAGGCGAATGCGGACGGCTTTCCATCCACGGTAAAGCCTTCATAACGGGAGAGGATGCCCTTGCCCAGTCCGTTTTCCTTCACCTCATGGGAAATGGAGGAGGCGCTTTGGAAGCTGATCTCTTCCTGGGCAGTGGTAAATACGGGAGTATAATCAGGCTCCCAGTTCCAGTCGGTTCCATTCCGGGCTATGGAGAAGTGCAGACTGGATTCTTCAAATCTTAAGTCAGTACTGGCAAGTGTGACATGAATCATAATGTAACCCTCCTGAAAAATGATGTACTGTTTCTTGTAAGAAAACTATATCATTTGACGGACAAGGATGCAATATTTCCGCGGGGAAATCTTCCAAAAGTATTTTTTTATCAAAAAAAGAAATGCCTTTGGGAAGAATCGTGGGAAATTTGCTGTGGGAAAGATTTATCATTGGAAACAGTGACGCAGCGGCCGTGTGCCGGGGATTGTCATGGCAGTTTTATGACAGGAAATGTCATGAAACTGCCGAAAGGCATTCGTACATGAAAAAACAAAAAAGCCGCAAAACCCTGATTTTATGGAAAAATCCCGGGTCTGCGGTTTTATGGAATGGAGCATACGGGATTCGAACCCGTGACCTCCACACTGCCAGTGTGGCGCGCTCCCAGCTGCGCCAATGCCCCATGTATTCAGTATATCACATTTTTGGGAAAAAGCAATCAGAAAATGTGTTCAGGCATTCGTCACTTTTGACAAAATATTCCGCACTAATTTTAAATATAGTGTTGAATTTTTCGGATATATTGTGTAGACTGAAGTTATCTAACTATAAATGGAAGCTTTTGCATTTTGCCCGGTCATACCGGGAAAGGATGTGAAAAGGGGTTTTTGCACCGGGAGGAGCATTTATATGAAAAAAGCAATGAAGCAATCCACACTGACCTTGATTTTAAATGGAATTTCCATTCTGGCACTGCTGTATTTAATGTATTCCCTGATTTCATACAGTGATGTCAGCAAACAACTGAATGTAGCCAATGAGGAACGGTTTGAACTGACTTACCAGGCAAATCGTTTTATGAATGGTTCTGCCTATCTGACAAATGAAGTGCGGGCGTTTGCAGCCACTGGCGAGCAGGAGCATTATGACAATTACTGGAATGAAGTGAATGTGCTGAAAAACCGGGATCAGGGTGTGGCGGCCCTGCAGGAGATCGGGATAACCGATGAAGAACAGGGTATGATTGACGATATGTATGCTTTGTCCAACCAATTGGTTCCCCTGGAAGATGAGGCCATGAAAGAAGTGCAGGCAGGGGAGAAGGAGAAGGCCATAGAATATGTGTATGGAACGGAATACAACACATCCATAGCCCAGATTAATTCCCTGAAAGACCAGTTTCTCACGGCGCTGGATTACCGGTCACTGACACAGCTGGAGGACCTGGAGAAAGAGGAGAATTATATTAAAATAAGAATGTTTTTTGCTCTGTCCATGGTGGGAATTATCACTTTGCTGAACATGATTGTGATTCGGCTCCAGATTATGCGTCCTGTAATCGCTGTCAAGAATCAGATGGGTGAAATTTCCCAGGGAAATCTTTCCGCGGAATTTTCACTGGAATCTAATACATCCGAGATTGGTATGCTGGTGGAGTCCATTCATGATACCAAGAGGGAACTGAAAAAATATATCAAGGATATTGATTACATATTGGCGCAGATGGCACAGGGAAATATGGATCTGACGGTTGGCGACGACTACAGAGGGGAATTTCTTCCCATACAGAATGCCATGCGGCAAATTCTGGATGCCCTGAACAGTGCGCTTTCCCAGATTAATCTGACGGCAGAACTGGTTTCTGCGGAGTCGGAACATATGGCATCGGATGCCCAGACTCTTTCCAGCGGTACGGTGGAACAGGCTGCTGCTGTGGAGGAACTGTCCGCCAGCATTCAGGAAATATCAAAACAGCTGGACCGCACATCCAAGGATGCGGATCATGCCCGCCAGTCTTCCGAGGAAGCGTCGGAACAGCTTTCGGTCTGTGACCAGAAGATGGAGGCTTTGACAGCCGCCATGGCAGATATTGCATCCTCCTCCCATCAGATCGGCGGTATCATAAAGACGATAGAAGATATTGCGTTCCAGACGAAAATCCTTGCCCTGAATGCATCTGTGGAGGCTGCCCGGGCAGGAGAGGCCGGAAAGAGCTTTTCGGTTGTGGCAGATGAAGTGCAGAGCCTGGCGAACAAAAGTTCGGTATCGGCCCAGAATATTACGGAGCTGATCGAAAATTCCATGAAACTGGTGAAATATGGGGAGGAACTTTCTTCGGATACCACAGAGGCGCTGTCAGGTGTGATTTCCAGCGCGAAGAAGTCCGCGGAGATGGTGGAGCGGATTGCGGAGTCTGCAATTGAGCAGTCCCAGTCCTTGAAACAGCTGACCCAGGGCATGGAGCAGATTTCCGAGGTGGTTCAGACAAATGCCTCAACGGCAGAAAAGTCGGCAGCATCAGCCCAGGAACTGAATAATCAGGCGGTGGAGCTGAAACTGTCGGTACACAAATTCCAGCTGCGCCAGGGCTAATATGGCATTCTTTAATTAACCGGACTATACTTTTTGGGAGAATATTCATAAATAAGGCATTCGGGCCTCAGTTTCTGCAAACTGTGAAGCAAAGCGGCCAGAATGCAATGATCGACACGCTTCAGACAATTGTGGTTGAGATTGTATCAAGTTTATGATAAGATATCGAATGGTTTTGAAAAGATATCAACGGATTAAAGGAGCAGAAAAATGGCAGACGAAATTTTGCTGAATGAAGAACCGGTGGAAACAAAAGAAGAGGTGGTAGCCGGCGTCCATAACTACAGCAGGGAAGATTCTTATGTGAAACCTGAGGACCCAAAGGTTTTGCAAAAGCTGGAATGGTTTCAGGACCAGAAGCTGGGACTGATGATGCACTGGGGGCCGTATTCCCAGCTGGGCATTGTGGAATCCTGGGCTTTAAGTGACGGGGATGCCGACTGGTCCAGGGACGGGATTGACTGGGAAGTCACGGGTGAGGATTTTAAGAAAGAATATTTTGGCCTGAACAAGACATTTCACCCCATTCGTTTTGAACCCGAAAAGTGGGCAGATCTGGCCAAAGAGGCGGGAATGAAGTATTTGCTTTTTACGACCAAGCATCACGATGGTTTTTGTATGTGGGACACAGCGTATTCCGATTATAAAATCACGGCACCGGACTGTCCGTTCCACACACATAAGTATGCGGATATTTGCGCCCATCTGTTCGAGTCGTTCCGGAAACGGGGAATCGGAATTGCGGCATATTTTTCCAAGGCAGACTGGCATGTGGACAGCTACTGGAAAGAGGACACCCCGAGAGGGAAGTTTAAAAACAGGGGACCGTCCTATCGGCCGGAGGAGGATCCTCAGGAGTGGGAGCGTTTCGTGACATTTACCCAGAACCAGATCCGGGAACTGGGGACCGGGTACGGCCGGCTGGATGCCATGTGGTTTGATGCGGGCTGGGTCTGCGCGAGGAATGGCCAGGATATCCGGCTGGGGGAAGTGATAGAGGAAGTGCGCAAGGTACAGCCGGGGATGCTGTGCGCAGACCGTACCGTTGGCGGTCCTTATGAGAATTATGTGACACCTGAGCAGTGCGTGCCGGAGAGTCCTTTATCCATACCCTGGGAAAGCTGTATTACTCTGGGCACTTCATTTTCTTTTAAATATGAAGACGAATATAAATCTCCCAGGGAGGTTATCTGTCTTCTGGCAGACATCGTGGTGAAAGGCGGCAATCTGGCCATTAATGTGGGGCCTCAGCCTGATGGCAGGATTCCGGCAGGGGCAGTCAGGACTTTGAAGGAGATGGGAGCCTGGCTCAGTGAATACGGAGAGGCAATTTACGGAACCCGTGTGTGTGCGCCTTATAAAAAGGAGGGTATTGGATTTACACAAAAGAAAGGAAAAGTATATGCCATTCAGACTTTTCCGGACGAGAATGCCGTCGTGGAAGACAGTGTGTGGATTCCTTACGAAAAAGAGTTTCAGAAGGTGACTGCCATGGCAGGAGAAAAGGTGGTATCCTTTGTGAAGGAAGAAGGGGGCGTGCGTGTGGAACTGGAACATGTTACACATGATAAAGCGCCCATTGCCAGAGTATTTATCTTGTCGTAATTCTTAATTTTTTTGTAATATTTTACGGAATAATGGACAAATACAGGCAAAGAGAGATAAAATAAAAAGAAAAACAGAAAGGGAATCCCAATGAAAAAGAAAGTATTGGCAGCAATGATTGCGGCGATGGCTCTTCTGGCAGGATGCGGCGAAGAGGGAGAGCCTTCGTCCCCGATTCAGACAATTGAACCTGTGTCAATAGGAGATACGAAGGAGTCTGAACCAGAGGAATCTACAGAGGCAGAACCTTCCGGGGAAGAGGAAGCGCCGGCAGAAGGCGCTTACGGAGAGTATCATCCCATCCGGGAGAGAACGGTTCAGGATGGCAAGATGCAAAGTTACCTCACCGGAGAGTGGAAGGATGCCAGTGTGGTAAAGAGAAGAAACATGGCGGTGATGATCAACAATATTGCAGAATGTCTGCCCCAGTATGGTATCTCCAAGGCAAGTATTATTTATGAGGCGCCGGTAGAGGGCCGTATCACACGTCTCATGGGACTGTTTGAGGATTATGATGACCTTGACCACATCGGCTCCGTGAGAAGCAGCCGTGATTATTACATATATGAGTCCATGGCATATGATTCCATTTATTGTAACTGGGGACTGGCAAGACCCTGGGTTGAGGAATTGATCAATTCTGACAGGGTGGATAATATCAGCTGTGCCGTGGCAGGTATCAACAATCCTGCGAACAATTCCTTTGACCGTATTGACAGGCCCGGATATGTGAAGGAGCATACGGGTTATATGTTTATCAAGGGTTATAATAAGGACGTGGAAGCAAAGGGATATGAGAAAGAATACAGGGATACCTTTGAGCAGGCGTTTACTTTTGCAGGGGATGGTTATATCGCCAGCTATGATGATATGCCGGATGCCACAAAGATTTATCCCGGAGGGACCACAAAGAACAGCGGCGGTTACGGAAATTACGGCAAAGACAATATCTGCTTTACCTATAATGAAGCCGATAAGCTCTATTACCGGACCCAGTACGGAAAAAAGCATATTGATGAGATGAATAACGAACAGCTGGCGGTGACCAATGTGGTATTCAAGATCTGTCACGGAGAAGAGCGTCTTCCGGACGATCCGAAATATGATTATCTGGCATTCCAGATACATGGCGAAGGAGATGCCTATGTGTTCACAAACGGGAAGGTGATCAAAGGTACCTGGAAGAGGGAAAGCGATTATTCTCCCAATGTATTCTATGATGAGGATGGAAATGAAATCGTCTTTAATCAGGGAAAAACCTGGATTTGCTGTATCTGGAAAGAGTTCTCGGAATACATGTCTTATGAATAAGTGAAAAAAGAAACGCGGTTTTCTGTAGGGGGCCGCGTTTTTTATGCGCAGGGGCGCATAAGGAAGATTGTTGCTGAAGCAACATGTGTCCCGCGCGGCGAGTAGTGGAGAGGGACGTTCCCCTGCTGGATTGCGCAGGGGCCCTTTGCATGAACGGGGAATGTGCGGGCCGCGTACAGGCAGTGGAGAAGTGTATGGCACAGATTTGTGTCAGGAGAGCTGGTGCGCAAGAGGCGCAAGGAGAAGCAGGCGGGAAGAAAATGACAAGAGAAGGCGGGGGCAATGGGTAAAAGGAAAAAACTTCGGAAGAGAAATATTTTGTGTCTGTGTCTGGTGCTGCTTGTGGCAGCGCTGAACGGGGCCGCATGGATCAGTCCGGCGTTTCCGGACTGGTATATCAAGTATATTTTCCCGTTATGGGTGGGGACATACGGACGTGTGACAGGTTTGTTCCGGTTTTCCGTGGGAGAATGGATGATCGTGGCAGGTTTGCTGCTGCTGGCAGCGGCAGCGGTGCTGGCGGCTTTATGGGCAGGACTGGGCGTTGCCGCGGCTGCCGGGTATGTGAGACGTATTGTCGTTGGGAAAGCGGGTAAAAATCTGTGCGGAAATAAGGAAGCCGGAACAGGGGGGACAACAGAACAAATGGGGGAGAAAGGCAGGGGGCCCGCTGCCGGAGACAGGAAACGCTTTCCGGTTATGTTCCGAAAGTTCAGTGGGATTTTCTGGCGTTTTTTCGGTTGGACAATATTAACCGTGAGCCTTATTATGACGCTGAACTGCTTTATTCTGTATCATGCTTCCACTTTCTCGGAACAGTATTTTGGAGGGAATGAGGAAGAATATACGCTGGAGGAACTGATGGCGGTGTATAATCTGGTTGCCGGACAGTGTAACCGGCTGGCCGGGGCCATGGAGAGAGACCGTTCGAGTATGGTTTTATATAAGGACAGCAACGGGGATAGCGGAAATCTGGAGGATATGGCGGATAAGGCAAGGGAACTGATGCGGCAGCTGGGAGAGGATTATCCCCAGCTTCAGGGGTATTATCCACGCCCCAAAGCATTGCATTTCTCTGACTTTATGTGCCAGCAGCGCATGCAGGGCTATTATTTTCCGTTTTCCATGGAGGCAAATTATAATGATGTGATGCACATTCTGAATATTCCGGCCACCATGTGCCATGAACTGGCACACCTTCGGGGGTATATCTATGAGGATGAGGCGAATTTTATCGGCTATCTGGCATGTGTGGAATCTGAGGATATTTTCTTTCAGTATGCAGGATATTTAAGCGTGCTGGTTTATCTGAATAATGATTTGTACCGGGCGTGGAAGGAGGAACCCGAGGCCTATGAGGAAGCTGCGGCCGTAATGCATCCGGTGGCAGTGGATGCAATTGTGTGGGAGGATAATATCTTTGTGACGGAAGAAGAGTGGGAGCGGATCAACGGGAAGGCGCTGATTGACACGGAAATTGTGGATAAGGCGGCAGATGTATTTATTGATACCAATCTGAAAATCAACGGCATCAGGGATGGAAAAATCAGCTATAGCAGAGTGGTCAGCCTGCTTCTGCAGTATTACCGGCATCAGGCCTGAGGGAATGCCCGTTTATGCCGTGCATGTGGACTGATACCCTCCGTGGACAAGGTTTACATTGTAGATCTGTTTCGAAAAGCCCGGCCGGGCCCCGGATGCCGGCTCCTGATAAAGGCGGCGGGAAAAATAAAAAAATTTTAAAAAATGAGTGGAAACTCTTGACAGAAGAGGACTCTTAGTGTAAAATACTTATTGTTGTGACAGAGAAATACTCACGACAGACCAAAGAATGCGGGTGTAGTTCAGTGGTAGAACACTAGCCTTCCAAGCTAGATATGTGGGTTCGATTCCCATCACCCGCTTTGGAACCAGAATATGCGATAGTGGCTCAGTTGGTAGAGCGCCACCTTGCCAAGGTGGAAACCGCGGGTTCGAGTCCCGTCTATCGCTTTGTAAGAGAAAGGCCGCAAATCAGAGATTTTCCAGTAAAATCAATGGTTTGCGGCCTTTTGAGGTACTAAATTTTATAAATCGGATTTATCGGAAATCAGTTTTATTTATAGCATTAACTTAAAATTATTCGGATATGTTTATTAATTCTTGCAACTTTTCCCGCAGTATTTTTTTATCTGGCAGCTGCAATTTATATTCGGACACAAGCATTGGTGACAGACTCCTGCTCATTGCATATTCAACGACCTCATCATTCTTTGTTGCGCACAAGATCAAACCTACACTTGGGTTCTCATGTTCCTTTTTCACTTGTCTGTCCAACGCCTCCAAATAAAAATCCATTTTTGAGACATATTCCGGCTTAAATTTTCCAATCTTTAGTTCAAATGCCACTAAACATTGTAAACCTCGGTGAAAAAACAATAAGTCAATCGCATAATCTTCTCCTCCAACCTGCACTTTATATTCTTCATCTATAAATGTAAAATCCCTTCCCAATTCCAAGATAAAATCTCGCATTTTTAAGATCAATGCTTTCCTAAGATCATTTTCTTTATATGGACTTGGCAGATCCAGAAATTCAACAACATAAGAATCAAAAAACGGATTATTATTTATATTCTTTATTCCTTCAGGCAGTACTTTCCCTTTCGATAACATATAACGTTCATAATAAGCACTGTCTAATTGCCTCTCCAACTCACGCTTACTATAATTCTCTTGTATGCATAATCTCAAATAGAATTCTTTTTCTTCAATGCTTTTTGTGCCTGACAAAATAAGCAGATTATTTGTCCAGTTGATTTGTGTCACCAGTGGTGACACTTTTTCATAATCCGCATAAGTTTCATAAAATTGTTTCATACGATAAAGGCCACGACGATTAAACCCTTTTATCCCTGGAAATGTATCTTGTATATATCTGGAAAGTTCATCAATAAACGAATCTCCATAGGATGCTTTTTTTGCCTCTTGACTAATAAACTGCCCTACACGCCAATACATATTGATCAGCTCTTCATTCACCTTCCGATATGCATTCTTTTTTGCATTTTCTATAATAGCAACCACTTTTGTAAATGTTCTCTTAATTTCGTCCATATTATGTCCTCACAAATTGATTTCATCCGGCACACCGCTACATCCATATTATAGCAAAATCTGACTTCCTCTACAATCATATTTCATAAAGACACAATGCCCTTCTGTGTCAACATTATACCATGATTCTAGACCAATCATGGTATCCCATGGCCATTCGGCCTCTTCATGCCACAAATATGCACTTATCATACCATAAATCCAGACCAATATGGTATTCATGGCCATTCGGCCTCTCCATGCCACAAATATGGACTTATTATACCATGATTCCAGACCAATCATGGTATCCCATGGCCATTCGGCCTCTCCATGCCACAAATATGGACTTATTATACCATGGCCATTCGGCCTCTTCATGCCACAAATATGGACTTATTATACCATGATTCCGTGCGCGTCAGCGCACATGGAATCAGAAGCCGAAACAGTGTCTTTCTGTTTCGGTATTATGCCATGATTGTCAACAGCCCTGGCACCATTACAACTATCCTTCCGGATGCATTATCCAGTCTTGTATTCTCATGGGATGTAGCGGATGCCGCCCCGGCTGCCGTACCCGAAAACCTGACCGGCTGCCCCAAAAGACTGCCATATCTTCAGTGAAGCCTTCTGCGGTATTTCATAGGAGAACACCCGTAGCGGCATCTGAAATGTCTGTCAAAAAGAGACGCTTCCCGGAATCCGCAGGACATGGCGATCTCCGTGATGGACAAGCCGGTTCCCCTGAGCATTTCCACCGCCTTTTCCAGCCGGAAGCAGGTAAGGTATTCCTTGGGCGACTGCCCCAGCCGTTCCCTGAAAATCCGGTATAGGTAAGTCCTGTCGATTCCCACGGTGCGGGCCACCTCAGCCACCCCTATATCGTAACTGAAATTATTGCGGATAAAGTCCATGGCCCTGCCCACATATTCCTGGGCCGCCGCTCCCTTGGACGGCTGCTTCAATACCATGTGGGAAAGGCATAGATAGAGTCTGCCCAGCAACATATAACCGTTCACATCCATGTGGGCGAAAGAATCCACCAGCCCCATCATCTCCCGTCCCAGAAGCCCTCCGCTGCGATCCTCATAGATTACATTTTCCTCTCCAAGACCACACTCCCTCAGTATCGCCCCGGCCTGCGTCCCCCCGAAGCCGATCCAGCAGTATTCCCAGGGGTCAGCGGGGTCAGCGCCATAATAGGTCAGTTCACCAGGCAGGATCAGAAAACCCTGCCCGGGCCCTATCTCCTGCCGTTTTCCCGCCCTCTCGTAAAATCCCCTGCCGGAAAGGGCAAAATGAAACAAATAATGCGGCCTGACCGCAGGCCCGAAAGTATGTCCCGGCGTACATTTCTGCCAGCCGCAGAAATAAAAGGCCAGCCCGCCGTCTGAACCGGTCTCCTGATGAAATTCCTTTGTTCCAGCCATGTTTCTTTTCCAATTCTGTCTCGGCGCTCCGGCGCTCGGTGATTTCAGTATAATTCTTTCCGGCGCCCATGGCAAGCCTTTCGCATATATCATGCAACATTTATACTATTTTTTGAAACAAAATCCCTATCAAATTCCTTCAAAACATCCTATCATGGAACTATCATTACAAAGTTCCCGGAGCACTTCCTGCCAGCAGGAAAATATCCCTGGATATCCTGCGCGGGAACAGAAGACCGCAGCGGCGGTGGAAGGAGAAATTATGCCAAAAATCACATTTATGGGTGCGGGCAGCACCGTGTTTGCCAGAAACGTATTGGGAGACTGTATGTGCACTCCCTCATTGCAGGACAGCGAGATCGCGCTTTATGACATCGATCCCAAGCGCCTCTCGGAATCCGAAATCATCCTCAGCGCAATCAACAAAAATACCAATGAAAGCCGTGCCGTGATCAAAACCTACCTGGGAGTGGAGAACCGCCGGGAAGCCCTGCGCGGTGCCGACTTCGTGGTCAATGCCATCCAGGTGGGCTTATACGATCCCTGCACCATCACCGACTTCGAAGTGCCGAAAAAATACGGCCTGCGCCAGACCATCGGCGACACTCTGGGCATCGGCGGCATCATGCGCGCCCTGCGCACCATCCCCGTACTGCGGGACTTCGCGGAGGATATGGAAGCCGTCTGTCCCAACGCCTGGTTTTTAAACTACACCAACCCCATGGCCATGCTTTCCGGCTATATGCAGCGCTACACAAATATCAGGACAGTCGGTCTCTGCCACAGCGTGCAGTTCTGTTCTGAAAGCTTGTTAAAAGCCCTGGGCATGGAGGATAAGCTGGAAGGCCGGAAAGAAACCATTGCGGGCATCAATCACATGGCCTGGCTGCTGGAGCTTTATGACAAAAACGGCAATGATCTCTATCCCGAGATCCGGAAACGGGCCGCAGAAAAAAATCTTGCGGAGAAACACCGTGACATGGTCCGCTATGAATATATCCGGCGGCTGGGTTACTATTGTACGGAATCCAGTGAACACAATGCCGAATACAATCCCTGGTTCATTAAATCCGGCCGTCCGGAGCTGATTGAAAAATACAACATTCCCCTGGACGAATATCCCCGCCGCTGTATCAGCCAGATCGAGGGCTGGGAGAAGGAAAAAGACAACATTCTCAACGATGGGAAGATCACCCATAAACGGTCCAGGGAATATGCTTCCTATATTATGGAAGCCATGGTGACCGGCGTTCCCTACAAAATAGGCGGCAATGTAATCAACGAGGGTCTGATCTCCAACCTGCCCGCGGACGCCTGCGTGGAGGTGCCCTGCCTTGTGGACGACATGGGCGTACATCCCTGCAGAGTCGGCCGTCTGCCCGTACAGCTGGCCGCCCTGAACATGACCAATATCAACACCCAGCTCATGACCATAGAAGCTGCCGTAACCAGGAAGAAAGAAGCCATCTATCAGGCCGCGTTCCTGGATCCCCATACCGCGGCCCAGCTCACCATGGACGAGATCGTGGCCATGTGCGACGAAATGATCCAGGCCCACGGCGAATATATGAAGGATTACCGTTAAACCCTATTTCCATCCTGCGGCGGCGGATTTTCTCACCGCTGCCGCAGGATACCAGAGCGTGTTTGAAAATTCATCCCCGCCATCTGCCGCGGTAACCGCGTCCCCACATTTGCGGTATCTTTGGGTCAAATTCAGGTTACATAGCCCACTATGCGCCCTTCATTTGACCCAAAACTCCCACAAATTGTGAAGCACATCTGGCAAAAAGCAATTTTCAAACACGCTCTGGTAATGGTTTCTTCCCCGAAAAACACATGCCGTAAACATTTTTTATAAAAAGCCTTGACAAATGGGAAAAAAGCCGCTAAAATGAACATTGTTCAATTTGTTGGGGGTAATGCCATGAATACTGTTGTGACTTCCAGAAAAGCCATTCTTGACGTAAGCCGGACTCTGATGAAGAGCCGGGGCTGGGCCGCAGTCAACATCCGTGCAGTGGCTGCCGCATGTGATGTTTCCGTAGGTACCATATACAATTATTTCGGTTCCAAATCGGAACTGATCACCGCAACCGTGGAAAGCATCTGGCAGGATATATTCCACTTTCCGGAGCAGCCCCATGCCTTTGACCGTTTTACAGACTGCCTTGCATGGGCTTTTGACTGTATGAAAGCCGGTAATGAAAAATACCCGGGTTTTTTTACATTGCATTCCATGGGTTTTCTGGAAGAGGAAAAATCCAATGGGAAAGAAGCCATGAATCAGTCATGGCGACACATTCAAAATGCATTGTATACGGTTCTGACAAACGATAAGAACCTTCGCCCGGGGATATTTGACCAGGCTTTTACACCGGAAAAATTTGTGGATATTATATTTTCTCTGATGGTTTCTGCTCTGCTGCTGCAGAATTACGATTGCAGCGGCATACTGGAAATAACACGCAGGATAATTTACTGACCGAAAATTCCCGGAAACAGACGGGAATTTTTAACCGGAAAAATGAACATTGTTCAGAAAGGAGGAAAACCACTTCGCCTCCCGACGATGTCAGGCAGCACCATGGTATCTCGATACCATGGGATCAAGATACCATGGTATCAAGATACCATAGGATCCCAATACCATAGGATCCCAATACCATAGGATCCCGATACCATGGGATCAAGATACCATAGGATCCCAATACCATAGGATCCCGATACCATAGGAAAATTCATCTCAGCATAAAAACAAAAAAGAAAGGAAACATTTATGCAGGCTATTGTAGAAACTTTATTTGATACGGTATACTTAATTTCCGTGGTCACCATCGGCATTCTGATGATTTTGAAAAACAAGGGCAGCAGGCAATACCTTTTATTCGGTATTATGGCCGTGGTACTGGGCGCCGGAGATGCGTTCCACCTGGTACCCCGTGCAGTCGCCCTTTGTACCACAGGCCTGGACAATTTCACCAGGGCCCTGGGAACAGGGAAATTTATTACTTCCATCACCATGACCATCTTTTATGTGCTGCTATACTATGTATGGAGGACTCGATACCATATTATGGGGCAAAAAAATATCACCATTCTGGTATATTTTCTTTCGGCCCTGCGGATCATATTGTGCCTATTCCCCCAGAATCACTGGCTGGATGGCATTCCCTCCCTTTCCTGGGGAATTTACCGCAACATCCCCTTTGCGCTGCTGGGAATTGTCATAATCCTTTTGTTTTATAAAAGTGCAAAGGAAATGGAAGACTCCCCATTCCGTTATATGTGGCTGACCATCGTACTCAGTTTCGGCTTCTACATTCCGGTGGTACTCTGGGCCGACACGGTTCCCATGATCGGTATGCTGATGATTCCCAAGACATGCGCCTATGTGTGGACCGTTGTTATCGGCTATCGGACCATGATCCGGGAAAACCAGGAATAAAAGAAATCCGGGGGTACCATGCGTAGGGAAGATTTATCTTCCACTGCTCACCCCGCGACCCCTGCGCCGCTTTAGCGGCATAATTCCAGGTGTGAGGCATAGGGCTGCGCAAAAAAAGAAACGGCCGGGTGGCATTTCACATGCCGCCTGGCCGTTTTTCTGCGCATGGGCGCATATGGAGAATTGTTGCTGACGCAACATGCGCCCGGCGCGGCGAGTAGTGGAGAAGGGCGTTCCCCTACTCGATCCATCTCAAAGATATTTCACCCTGGTCTCGTCCAGAAATCCTTTCGCCTCCGGCGACTCATCGGCCTCGCCCACAGCCACCACCGCAAACGGAATACTTTCCACATCCAGGAGCTTTTGCATGGCCTCCACCCGGTGCTCCAGCGGATAACACCCGCACCAGCAGCTGCCGTATCCCAGCTCCCCTGCCGCCAGCAGGATATTTTCCACTGCCGCGCCACAGTCCTGGGGCCAGAATCCGGGGCAGATGTTTTCCTGCACCCATGGCCTGCCGCAGACAACAATTGCCAGCGGGGCAGTCCGCAGCATCTGTGTGAAAGGCATGGCTGTCATGATCTGTTCCTTCACATCCCTGCTTTCCACCACCACAAATTCCCATGGGCGCGTATTGCAGGCGCTGGGCGCCATCATGGCCGCCTCCAGCAGCTGCGTGACGATTTCCCCGGGAACCGCCACGTCCGGTTTATATTTGCGGATACTCCTGCGGGATTTGATTGCTTCCAGTGTGTTCATGCTGATTTTCCTTTTCTCTTTGTTTCCTTTTATCATTGAGGCGCATAAAAATACACATTTTTCCGAAACGGGAAACCACCTTTTACGGACCGGTTATCTTAACCCGCCGCTTATCCCCCGGGGTCCTACAGGAGCGAGTCTATCTTGGCTCCCTTGATATCTTCCACCACCAGGTTCATTTTGTTTACGATATTTTGAATTTCCTGCTGGATTTCCGTCTGTGCATTTTCCAGGTCTGCCATCTCCTCAAGAGGCATATCCTCCATGAGTTCTTCCAGTTCCTTTTCGTTCTCTTTCCGTTTCTCCAGAATTTCTTCCTGCTCTTCCTTTTTCTCCTTGATCTCCTCGGCCTGTTCCTCTTTTTCTTCCTGTTCCTGGTCGATATGCTCCTTTGTCTCTTCCATCACCATGCCGATAACTTCCTCCGAAGCGGCTTTCCTGACCTCTTCCGCCTGCTTCTGGGCGTCCACAATGGTATGGGTCTTACGCCGCTCCTCCCGGATTCCCCGGATGACGGCATTTTCCTGCTCTATCTTTTTCTCCGCGGTAAAGGCATTTATCTGATGTGTCCTGGCCGCCTTATCCAGTTCCAGCACACGGCTCTGGTATTCCGTGAGTTCCTTTCCCTGTATCTGCGCAAGACGCTCTTCCTCCTCCGCCGTCAGCTCGCCCTCCGACCAGGGAAGGCCCACTGAGCCGGCTTTCCGGAGCAGTTCCAGGTCTTTCTGTTCCTGACTGTCGGGGTCAATGTCATAGGCCTTCATCAGTTCATCCTTTTTCTCATTGATGTCCCGCAGGCTGTCCTGAGCCTCTTTATACTCGGCCTTCAGATTTTTGAGCCTTTCCTTGCTTCCGGCGATCTCCTGGTCTAACTTCTTGTCGCCGTCCCAGGCATCGCCCACAATCTTCAGCGCCCGCTCCTGGGCCTGGGCTTTCTTTTGCTGTATCCGGTCCCTCAGGGAAAACTCGTTCATCAGATTTCCCGCATAAAAGGTTTTGCTATTTTCTTCCCGGGCTGATCCGTTTTCCGTTTTCCCCAACTGTGCATTGTTTCGCGTGTCCCCGCTAAAAACAGTGATATTATTCTGTACTTTCATGCTCCTATTCCTCCATCCATGGATGCCGTCCGCACCATTCCGCCAGTTCCCTGCCGCCGGGAATTACGCAATATGGCGCACACCGTTCCCTCCGTTCTCGGCAGCCATAACGCTGCCTGCCGCCTGGGATTTCCATAACTTTCCATACAGCTTTACAGTTCTATGTCAACCATGGCGCCCTTCATCTCTTCTGCCGCCAGGCTGATTTCATTCAGGATACCCTCCATCTGATTCCTGACCTCCTGGAAAATCCGGCTTTTGTCAGCCATCTCCTCCACAGGCTTCTCCTCTTCCAGGAGCTTCTCCAGTTCTTCATCCCTCTCGTCCCTTTTTTCCCGGATCTCCTCCTGCTCTTCCCTCTTTTCCTCGATCTCCCCGGCTTGTTCTTCCCGGTCTTCCTTCTCCTGGTCTATCTTTTCCTTAGCGTCTTCCACCACCAGATTCACCACTTCATCCGTGACGGATTCCATGACATCTTCCGCATTTTCCTGGGCATCCGTCATGTTGTGGTGCTTCAGCTTCTCCTGGCGGATCTTGTGGATAACCATATCGTCTTTCAGAATCCGGGCATTATTGGAAGAAATCATTCCCCGGTAATAGCTGGCCGTACGATGGATTTCCAGCGCCCGTCTCTGGTATTCTGTCTTCTCCTTTTTGTCGATTCTGGCAAGGCGCTCCTGATCTTCTTCTGTGGGATGAAAATCACAATTCCATCTCCGTTTCATCAGTTCCAGCTCTTTTTGCTCCTCGCTGTTGATTTCCACGCCGAACTGTTCCCGCAGTTCTCTTTCCATCCGGTTCACTTCCTTCAGGTTTTCCAGCGTCCCCTCATTCTCTTCCCGCAGTTCCCGGATGCGTTCCCTTCTCACATTGATCTCATCATCCAATATCCGGTCCGCATCCCAGGCGTCATTCACAATCTTCAGGGCGCGCTTCTGCGCCATTTCCCGTCTCTTCCCGATCCGGTCCTGCAGGGAGGCGCTGCCCAGAACATCCCCTGCAAACACGGTTTTGTTCTGCTGGTTTTTTTCCTTTCCCCTGGGATTTAACCTATCCTGGAGCCCGCTTTCCGGCACACCCTGAGAGTATACCGTTATACTTTTATTCTGTACCTGCATACCCCATCCTTTCTGACCTCCCCGCCGGGCTCCCCAACATGTTATCCCCGGGGGTGGACTCTCCTGTCTTTCCTTCTCAATTCTATATCGGCAGTTTTCTTTTGCTTCGATACCTTTTTTCCCAAAATGCACGGTTTTTTCTCCGGTGCAGGTTCAGGATGGCAGGCATTTCCCCTGGTTTTTCATGCTTCAAACTGGGAATGGTACAGTGTGGCGTAGAAGCCCTTCCTGGCCAGCAGGGTTTCATGGCTGCCCTGCTCTATGATATTGCCATCCTTCATCACCAGGATAATATCTGCCTCCTGAATGGTGGAAAGTCTGTGGGCCACTATAAAACTGGTCCTGCCTTCCATCATTTTGGCGAAAGCATTCTGGATCCGCAGTTCCGTGCGGGTATCTATGGAGGATGTAGCCTCGTCCAGAATCAGCATGGGCGGCAGGCACAGCATCACCCTGGCAATGCACAAGAGCTGTTTCTGTCCCTGGGAAAGGCTTCCCCCGTCCTCGGTAATCACGGTATCATATCCCTCCGGCAGACGCTTGATAAAGCTGTGGGCATGGGCCGCCCTGGCCGCCTGCTCCACTTCCTCCGGCGTGGCTTCGGGCCGTCCCATGCGGATATTGTCCCGTATGGTGCCCGCCCGCAGCCAGGTTTCCTGCAGCACCATGCCGTAGCTTGTTCGGAGGCTCCCTCTCGTAATATCCCTGATATCCCTGCCGTCCACCCTGATTTTTCCGCTGTCCACATCATAAAAACGCATCAGCAGATTGATGACGGTGGTCTTGCCGCATCCCGTGGGGCCCACAATGGCCACCCGCTGTCCGGGCTTTACATCCAGGTTAAAATTCTGAATCAGCTTTTTTTCCGGCACATAGCTGAAATTGACATTTTCCAGGGCCACATTTCCCCTGGCATGGGTCAGCACAATGGCATTTTCCCTGTCGGGAACCTGGGGTTCTTCCCCGATCAGCTCAAAAATCCTGCCGGCACATGCCAGTGCGTTCTGCAGTTCCGTCACCACACCCGATATTTCGTTAAAAGGCTTGGTATACTGGTTTGCATAGCTCAGAAAGCAGGACAGCCGCCCCACGCTGATTCCGCCCCGTATGGCGACGAAAGCGCCGAAGATTCCCACTCCCGCATACACCAGGCTGTTCACGAAACGGGTGGCCGGATTGGTTATGGAGGAGAAGAAAATCGCCTTCAGGGAGCATTTCTCCAGCCTGCCGTTGATCTCGGCAAACTCTTTTTCCACAGCCTCCTCCCGGGAGAAAATCTTCACGATTTTCTGGTTCCCGATCATCTCTTCGATGAGAGAGGTCTGTTCCCCCCTGGTCTCAGACTGCAGCTGAAACATGGAATAGGTCCTGGTGGCGATAAATCTTGCCACAAGGAAGGAGACCGGCGTAATGCACACCACCACCAGCGCGATGGGCACATTGGTGGCCAGCATGAAGACAAGGGTGCCCAGAATGGTCAGCACGCCGGTAAACAGCTGGGTGAATCCCATGAGCAGACCGTCCGCGAAGGTGTCCACATCCGCGATGATCCGGCTCACAATATCCCCGTAGGATTTGGAATCCAGATATTTTAACGGAAGCTGTTCCAGTTTCCGGAAGGCATCCTCCCGGATGTCCCTGACCACCTGGTAAGTGATATGATTGTTGCAGGTATTCATCACCCACTGGGCCAGGGCCGTCACTGCCATGGCAATCCCGATCTTTTTCATCACCAGGAAAACACCCGCAAAGTCCACGGCGCCCTTTCCCAGCAGCAAATCCACCGCATCTCCGGTGAGAATGGGGACATAGAGTGTCAAAACCACTGTCACTGCCGCCAGAAAAAGGGAAAATCCCACCATCACCCAGTATTTTCTGATATAGGTCAGCACTTGTCTCAATGCCGCCATTTGACTTGAATGGTCTATTTTCTTTTTCCCGTTTTTCTTATCTGCCGCCATTTGAGACACCCCCTTTCTTCTCCGTTCCCGCGGCCCGGTCCGCGCCGGATGCTTTCGCCGCCTTCAGGCGTTCCTCCGGATACTGGGAATAATAAATTTCCTTATATACTTCACAATTTTCCAACAATTCATCATGGGTTCCGATTCCCGCCATCTCGCCGTCATCCAGCACAATGATCTTGTCTGCATGGCGTATGGAAGACGCCCTCTGGGAGACGATAAAGGTGGTTGCGCCTCCCTCCAGGTTCCGCAAAGCGCTCCTGAGTTTCGCATCCGTGGCGTAGTCCAGCGCGGACGCGCTGTCGTCCAGAATCAGGATCTGGGGCCTGCGCACCAGCGCCCTGGCTATGGTCAGCCTCTGTCTCTGTCCTCCGGAAAGGTTTTTGCCGTTCTGGGCAATCTCCGCATCCAGACCGTTTTCTTTTCCTTCCACCACTTCCCTGGCCTGGGCCGTGTCAATGGCCTGCCACATTTCTTCCTCCGTGGCGTCCGGCTTTCCCCACTGGAGGTTGCTGCGTATGGTTCCCTTGAACAGCACCGCTTTCTGGGGCACCACGCCCACGCGCTGCCGCAGTTCCTCCTGGGACATCCCGCTGATATCCCTGCCTTCCAGTCTTATGGCCCCCTCCGTCACCGGATAAAAACCGGGAATCAGGTTTACCAGGGAAGACTTGCCGGAACCGGTACCGCCGATGATACCCACGGTCTCTCCCTTCCGCACGGAAAAATCGATTCCGTGGAGTGTGTTGGCGCCGGCTCCCGCATAGGCGAATGCCACATGGTCAAACTGCAGGAAAGGCGCCGCATCCCCGGTGCTGTTCCCTGCGGCCCCGCTCTCTATCCCTTCCGGGGTCTGGTTTTCAAACGCAAACACACTTGCCACCCTGTCCGCGCAGGCAAGGGCCTTGGTGATGGTGATGATCAGATTTGCCAGCTTCACCAGTTCCACCAGAATCTGGGACATGTAGTTGATGATAGCCACCACCTCGCCCTGGCTTAAATTACCCACATTCACCTGAATGGCGCCGGTATAAATCAGCGCTATGATGGCGCCGTTCACCACCAGATACGTCACCGGATTCATCACGGCGCTGATTTTTCCCACAAAGATCTGGCTGTCCGCCAGTGCCCTGGTGCTGTCCTGAAACCGCTTCTCTTCCACCTCTTCCTGGTGAAATGCCCGGATGACCCGGACGCCCGTCAGGTTTTCCCTGGTAATGCCCAGCACCTTGTCCAGCCCTGCCTGCACCTTTTTATACAGGGGCATGGTCCACATCATGATGCCGAACACCACCAGGGCCAGCAGGGGAATGGCCACCACAAAAATCAGTGCGCTTTTGACATCAATGGTAAATGCCATGATCATGGCCCCGAACACAATGATGGGAGAACGGAGAAACAGACGCAGGACCATGTTCACGCCCGACTGCACCTGGTTGATGTCGCTGGTCATGCGGGTGATCATGGTGGAAGTCCCGGCCTTGTCAATATTGGTAAAATCCAGTCCCTGAATGTGGTCAAACAAGGCCTGGCGCAGCTTTGTGGAAAAGCCCACGGCTGCTTTTGCGGCAAAATACTGTGCCGTAATGGATGACACCAGACCCACAACCGCCAGTGTCAGCAGACAAAGACCCATTCTGCCGATATAACCCATGTCCTTCTGTGCAATTCCCCGGTCGATAATATTTGCCATCACAAGGGGAACCAGCAATTCAAAAAAAGCCTCCAGCAGCTTAAAAAGCGGCGCCAGAACGGACTCTTTTTTATAATCGCTTAAATATTTCATCAGTCTTTTCATAGTTTTCAGTGCTCCTGATATTGATTGATTCGTTTTATTTCCTATATATTACTGTTTTGCGGTTCTGTTTCGTACCGGCACAGCGCAATACTGTATCCCGGGAGCAAATCCGGCTCTTCCCAGGAAATCTCCCTTCCCCGGATGAAGCTTAACCGTTTTTCGCCCCGGGGGCCCTCCCGGAAACTCCCCGGAACCAGACTGATGTCCAGGGCGCCTGCCAGCCCTTCCCCGGTCAGCTTGCCGTAGGCCTCTTTCCTGGCCCACAGCCGGAAAAAAAAGTCCTCCTGCCAGTGCGCCTTCTCCAGCGCCGCCGTCTCCTCCCCGGTGAAAAATCTTCTGGCCAGCCGCATCCTGTCCCGGCATTGGTGCACCTGGATATCCGCCCCCATTTCCCTGTGGGACAGCGCGCACACCACATATTCCCCGGAATGGGAGAGATTAAAGTAAAAAGGGAGATCCCGGAAATAAGGCTTTCCCTTTTCCCCGTACCGGAGCGCCGGTGCCGGGAAATTCCCCTCTTCCAGCCGGTCCAACAGGGCAGAGGCGGAATATTGTTTCCAGGAAGATGTTTTTTCGTCACTCATCTTTCCTTCCGCCTCTCCCGCCGCCAGCCGCAGCAGGAGTCCGGCGCCCAGACATGCGGCCTTTGCCCGGTCTGTCTTCATCCGCGCCGCTCTTTCCCGGCGCCCCTGGTCCGCCCCGGAAAAAGCCCGCTCCAGCAGTGCCTGCCCCTTTTCCCCCTCCGGAAATTCTTTCAGAGAGAGAAGATATTTCAGGGTCACCGGGGCTGCTCCGCCAGCTCCAGATACAGCTCCTCCAGCTGTTTTGCCTCCACGGGACCCGGCGCCTCCGACATCAGACAGGAGGCATCCTTGACCTTGGGGAAGGCAATCACGTCGCGGATATTGTCCGTTCCCGCCAGCAGCATCACAAAGCGCTCCAGTCCAATGGCCAGTCCCGCGTGAGGAGGCACCCCATAGCGGAAAGCATCCAGCAGGAATCCAAACTGTTCATGGGCCTTCTCTCTGGAGAAACCCAGTGCCTCAAACATCCGCTCCTGCACATCGCTCTGGAAAATCCTCACGCTGCCGCCCCCCAGCTCCATGCCGTTGACCACAATATCATAGGCTTTTGCCCGGACCCGGCCCGGATCCGACTCCAGGATCTCCAGATCCTCTTCCATGGGCATGGTGAAGGGATGATGCATGGCCACATAGCGGGCTTCCTCCTCGCTCCACTCAAACTGGGGGAACTCCGTCACCCAGAGGAAATTGTACTGTTTCCTGTCTGCCAGCCCCAGCTGCTTCGCCAGTTCCACCCGCAGCGCCCCCAGCACGGACCACACCAGCTTCAGCCTGTCCGCCGCAAAAAGCAGCAGGTCTCCCGGCTCTCCCGACATGGCATCCGCCAGGTTTTTCAGCTCCTCCCCGGTCATGAACTTTGCAAAAGAAGATTTATAACTGCCATCGGGCAGCACCGCCAGATAGGCCAGGCCTTTCACGCCATACCCTTTTGCAAATTCCACCAAAGCGTCAATTTTCTTCCTGGGCATATCGGCCTGCCCTTTCACATTGATGCCCCTGACGCTGCCGCCGGCTTCCAGTGCGGCGGTGAACACGCCGAAGCCGCATCCCCTGACGGTTTCCGACACATCCGTCAGTTCCATGCCGAAACGGGTATCCGGCTTGTCGGAGCCGAAGCGGTTCATGGCTTCCTCCCATGTCATTCTTTTCAGGGGAAGCGGTATCTCAAGCCCCGCCGTCTCCCTGCAGACCCTGGCCACCATTCTCTCCGTCACATCCAGCACATCCTCCATGTCCACAAAGGACATTTCCAGGTCGATCTGGGTAAATTCCGGCTGTCTGTCCGCCCGCAGATCCTCATCCCTGAAGCATCTTGCAATCTGAAAATACCGGTCATATCCGGAACACATCAGCAGCTGTTTGAAAATCTGGGGCGACTGGGGCAGGGCGTAGAAACATCCCTGGTGAATCCGGCTGGGCACCAGATAATCCCTGGCCCCTTCCGGGGTGGATTTGTTTAATATGGGGGTTTCGATCTCCAGGAAGCCCTCTTCCTTTAAAAAGGCATGGACAGCCGCGGTCATCCGGCTCCGGAGCATCAGATTTTTCTGGAGATCCGGCCTGCGCAGATCCAGATAACGATATTTCAGACGCAATTCTTCTTTTGTCCGTGAATCCGCTTCAATGGGAAAAGGCGGGGTATCCGACTCGGACAGAATCCGGATCTCCTCTGCCCGGATTTCGATTTCCCCTGTGGCAAGATGCTCGTTCACCGCACCCGCGCGCTTTTCCACCCGGCCCGTCACGGCCGCCACAAACTCGCTGCGCAGCTTTTCCGCCTTGGCGAAATTCTCCTGGCCGCAGTCCGCCTCCTCAAAAATAATCTGCAGGACACCTGCCCTGTCCCGCAGATCCACGAAGATGATACCGCCCTTGTTGCGCTGTTTCTGCACCCAGCCCATGACGGTGACCCTCTCCCCAATATTTGCCGCGGAAAGCTCCCCGCAGCGGTGTGTCCTTTTCAAACCTCTCATTGACTCTGCCATTTTTAACTCCATTTCTTCGCGGCCTTTTTGCGCATGTCAAGTTTGTGGATACCGCGCAGACACAAACTTGGGATTGAAAATTTTTAATTTTCAATCTCATACCTCCGTGTGCGCTTCGGCGCACATACCAATCAAAATTTTTACTCCCTAATTTTTCAGGGCATCCCTGTAAAATTCCTCAAATTCCCCATATCCTTCTGCCGTCAGCTGGTCTTTCTGGAATTTCTTATTCCGGTTCATGCGGGTCACAAGCACCTGAATGCCCGTCTCCCGCTCTGCCTGGGCCCTGGCAATCACTTCGCACAGCGCGTTCCCTTCCACGCCTTTTTCCACCAGATACGCCTTCTTTTTCGGTCTGTCCGGCACCTGGAACCCGCTTTCCAGAAGCAGCATGATAATCCGTTCAAACCCGATGGAAAATCCGCAGGCAGGCACCTCTTTTCCGGTGAATTTGCCCACCATACCGTCGTACCTGCCGCCGCCGGCGCAGCTGCCGCCAAACTCAGGCATGGCGATCTCGAAAATCGTTCCTGTGTAATAGGACATGCCCCGTACCAGCGTGGCGTCAAAAACCATCTCAAACCCAGCGGCCTTTGTGGCCCGGACACTGTCAATGATTTCCCGGAGATTGTCCGTCACATCCTTTTCCAGCACATCCTGCAGTGCCTCTGCCAGATAATCCACCCCGTTCTGCGCCTGTGCCAGTTTTTCATACAAATTCAGATACTTTGACACGGTTTCCCGTTCAAATCCATTCTCCAGAAGCTCAGCTTCCACACCATCCATGCCGATCTTGTCCATCTTGTCCAGTGTAATAAACACACTGTCACAGGATTCTTCCGGAAATCCGCTGTACACCGCCATGGCCTTTAAAATCCGGCGGTCATTGATCCGGATCTCAAAGCCCCCGAACCCCAGCCGCACCAGCGTGGTACTGGTGGCAAGTATCAGCTCGATCTCCGCCAGATTGGAAGGTTCCCCCAGTATATCAATGTCGCACTGCATAAACTGGCGGTAACGTCCCCTCTGGGGCCTGTCTGCCCGCCACACATTGCCCATCTGCAGCGCCTTGAACGGGGAGGGCAGCTGGGCCGCATTGTTGGCATAATACCTTGCCAGGGGCACCGTCAGGTCATAACGCAGCCCCGAATCCACCAGATCTTCCTCCGCCCCGGCAGTCTCCAGGTTCAGCTTGGCCCCTCTCTTCAAAATTTTAAAAATCAGCTTTTCATTGTCACCGCCCTGCTTGTTGGTCAGGTTGGCAATGTTCTCCACACAAGGAGTTTCCATCGGCATAAAACCGAATTTTCCGTAAGTATCCCGGATCACGCTCATGACATAATTCCGGATCTCCATCTCCTCCGGCAGAATGTCCTTCATCCCTACTGTGGGTTTCTTACTCAATGCCATGTCCTCTTCTCCTTCTCTCCATTCCATATATATCCCGGGCCATCCTTTTGGGGACGGCTCCCCCGCAAAACGTCCATTTACCGGCCTCACTCTAATCCCTCTGGAAAAGATCCCTTGTATATACTTTGTCCTTCACTTTCTCCAGACATTTGTCATACCGGTTTGCGATAATGCAGTCAGATCTTTCCAGAAACTCCTCCAGTCTGTTCACAATCTGACTTCCGAAAAAGGTGCCGCCATCCTCCAGGGACGGCTCATAAATGATAATATTCGCCCCTTTTCCCTTGATCCGCTTCATGACGCCCTGAATGGAACTCTGCCGGAAATTGTCACTGTTGCTCTTCATGGTCAGCCGGTAAACCCCAATGGTGGTATCCCGCTCCAGCGCCCGGTTGTAATCCATCCTCCCGGAATAGGAATAATATCCCGCCTTCTTCAGTACCTGGTCCGCCACAAATTCCTTTCTGGTGCGGTTGGATTCCACAATGGCCTCAATCAGGTTCTCCGGCACATCATTATAATTGGCCAGAAGCTGTTTTGTATCCTTGGGCAGGCAGTATCCCCCGTACCCGAAAGACGGATTGTTATAATGATTGCCGATTCTGGGGTCCAGACACACGCCCTCGATGATCTGCCTTGTGCTCAGGCCCTTCACCTCCGCGTAAGTGTCCAGCTCATTGAAAAAGCTCACCCGCAGGGCCAGATAAGTGTTGGCAAACAATTTCACGGCCTCCGCCTCCGTGGAACCCATCAGAAGAACCGGGACTTCCCGCTCCCGGGAAGCAGCCGCCAGCAAATTCCCGAACACTTCTGCCCTTTCCCTTGTTTCGCGGCGGTTCAGATCATAGCCCACAATGATTCTGGACGGATGCAGATTGTCGTACAGGGCCTTTGTCTCCCGCAGAAATTCCGGGCTGAACAGAATCCTGTCCGTCCGGTATTTCTGATTCAGAGAGACCGTATAGCCCACCGGAACAGTGGACTTGACCACAATCACCGCCCGGCTGTCTGTCTCAAGCACCTGCCGCACCACGCTCTCCACCGCCGACGTGTCAAAATAATTGCTCCCCGGATCATAATTAGTAGGCGTGGCCACAATAATGAAATCCGCATCCCTGTAAGAACCTTCCGCATCCGTTGTGGCTGTCAGATGCAGTGTTTTCTCCCGCAGATACTCTTCGATCTCCTTGTCCTGGATCGGCGAGACTCTTTCGTTGATCAGTTTTACCTTTTCCGGAAGAATGTCCACTGCCGTCACTTCATTCTCCTGGGCCAGAAGAACCGCCAGAGACATCCCCACATAACCGGTACCAACCACCGTAATCTTCATTTTCCTATTCCCTCTCCTGTAATAATATTTTTTCTTCCTCCCTGCGGCATTTCTTCAAAAAGGAAACCAGTTCTTCCCCCGGCATGGGTTTTGCATAATAATATCCCTGGATGCGGTCCAGATTGCGTTCATAAGCGCTCTTCACCTGGTTTTCCGTCTCCACGCCCTCAGCCACCACCACATAATCATTTTCATGCATAATGTCCGTCAGTAATCCAATGGTCCTCTGGCCCTTCTCCGAGTCGATCATCATCCTGATCAGGGACTGGTCAAACTTGATGACTTCAAAAGGAAGGGACAGCATGCTGGAGAGATTGGAATACCCTGTGCCGAAATCGTCCATATAAAAATGAACCCCTTCTCCGGACAGATATTCCATCACCTTCCGCACTTCCGCAAAATCTTCCGTTATGGTCCTCTCCGTAATCTCAATCCGCAGCCGGGATCCGTCCACTCCGTATTTTTTCAGATTCTTCTCCACACGCCAGATAAAAGTGGGATCCAGGATCTGCTGGCCCGTCATATTGACTGATATGGTCATTAGTGGCAGGCCCGGATGTTCCCCCAGAAATTCACAGACTTTTTCCAGCATAATCCAGCTGATTCCATCGATCAGTCCGTTGTCCTCTGCCATGGGAATGAATTCCCCCGGCGACAGAAACGAACCATCCCGGGCAACAAGCCGGATCAGGGACTCCGCCGAAGTGAATCTTTTCCTGGCGCAGTCGTAGATTGGCTGGTAATACGCCTGGAAAGTCTTGTTCTCCACTGCGTACCTGACCTCGTTTAAAACATATCTTCTGTGCAGCATATCTGCATTCAGTTCATCATTGAAGAAAAGGATTCCCTTTCTCTCCCTGGCCAGGAACACATTCACTCCATGATTCATTTTCTCCAGCAAATCATTTTCCGTATCCTTTGGCTCCAGAAAAAAGTGAATCAGATATACCTTTGCCAGGACCTCATGTTTTTGACCCTCACAGTCAATATTCCAGACATCCTGAAAGCGGGCCCGTATCTGCTCCAGCAGACTTTCCGCCTCCTGCCGGGTGCATTCCGGCCCCAGCAGCACAAAGCGCGAGTTATTGGTCCTGTATGCCGTATAATCTTCCTTCAGTTCCCTCAGATAACTGCCGATATCCTCCAGCAGTTCATTTCCCACCTGAATATTATATTTCCGGTTAATCCGTTTCAGCTGCAGCAGCTGGATAAAAACCACATGTGCATGGATACCCTTCAGAAGCTTATCCCTGGCGTCCTGAAAAAAAGTTTTCCAGTCCCGCAGCCCCGTCATTGCATCATATGTAATTTCGCCTGAACCATGATTTGTCATTGTATCCCTCCTGTGCCCCTGTCTGTTATGTCACTCTGCCCCGGACAATCCTTCCAGCGCCTGCCTGGCCTCCCTGACTTTCTGTCCGGAGGTTCGGAAAATCCGGTACTCTCCCAGTCCGGGCACTCCCATGGAGACACCCTCCTTCCGATATGTCATGGTGGAATCCAGCACTTCCTTTCCGGACATATGATAACTTGTAACTCCCGTGGCAGGCGCCAGGAGTTTTATGGTTTGTGCGTCCACGCCTCCTCCGGCCATGATGTCCACCTGCCCGCCGCCGGATTTCACAAGGCCGGCCAGCAGCTCCATCCCCTCCGAACAGCTTTCTTTCTGGCCTGAGGTGAGGATGGTCCCTATCCCCGTTTCTTTTGCCTGTTCCAGCGCCCGGTAGGGGTCCCTGCACATGTCAAAAGCCCGGTGGAGCGTCACATTCATGTCCCCGGCCAGGCTTTTCAGCCGCTTCATTCTCTCCTGGTCCAGGGAGCCGTCCGGCAGAAGACAGCCCACTACCACACCGTCCGCTCCCAGCTTCCGGTACAGTTCCACGCTGCGGGAAATGATCTCAAACTCATAGTCTGTATACAGAAAATCCCCGTACCTGGGCCGTATCAGCACATGAATCCTGGTGTCCGTCAATTCCCTTACTTTCTCATATAAACTTACATCCGGTGTGATCCCGCCTATGACCAGTCCGGCGCACAGTTCCAGTCTGTCCGCTCCTCCCGAAACCGCGGCCAGGGCCGATTCCGCCGAATCCACACATACTTCCAGAATATATTTTCCCAATCCAAAACCTCCCTGAAAACCAGATTCCCCCTCTTTAACGGTTCCAATTCCGTAAACTACCTATATCATACATTATTTTATAAATTATGGCAATTACTTTAGAAAAAGCCTTTTCAGTAAAGTACAGTAAAGTATGAAGAAACCTCCCCTGCATTTCGTCCCCCGGAACACACATTTCGTCCCCCGATCCCCTGTTTTGCGAACCACATGATATAATGACCTTATTCATGAAAGGAAGCGGCCGTATGGCCATCCGTATCATGATTGGATCTGCAATCATGATATAATGACCTTATTCACGAAAGGAAGCGGCCCTATGGCCATCCGTATCATGATTGGATCTGCAATCATGATATAATGACCTTATTCGCGAAAGAAAGCGGCCCTATGGCCATCCCCCAAGACACAGAACAAAATAAAGGAGAAGAAACATGTCTGCAAAACAGAAAGAAACGCCCCAAAAACCAAAATACAACATGTGGCAATGTGCCTGGTTCATGATCCGGCTGGCCGTGCGGGAACAGGAGAAAAAAATACTGGTTATGAACATCAGCACCGTTCTGATCCAGATCTCCTCCGATCTGCTAAACCTGGCCATCACTCCTGCCCTCCTGGGAGCGGTGGAATTCAAATCGCCCCTGGGAAATCTGTTTTTCCTCATCTGCGGATTTGTGCTTTTATCCATGCTGCTGAGTTCTGCCTCCACCTACATCAGCTATAACATTGTCTACGCAAAAGTAACCGTCCGCTCTGTACTCCTGACAATGCTGAACAACAAATCAGCGACCACTTCTTATCCGAATATCGACAACGAGCAGTTCATAAAAATGAGGTCCAAAGCAATGGATTCCGTCAACTGCAATGATGCCGCCGGAGAAGCCATATGGAACACCATGACAACCCTGCTGAAAAATGTACTGGGATTCCTGATTTACCTTACCATGCTCAGCTCCGTGAATCCCCTGCTGATTCTGGTCATCACCGCCACCACGCTGCTGGGGTACTTTATCAACAAGCCCCTGAGCGAATACGGTTATCGCCACCGGGACGAAGAGGGGAGATACACCAACACCATGTGGTACTACCTCACATGCGCGGAGAGCTCCAAACTGGCAAAGGACATCCGTCTGTTCGGCATGCGCCCCTGGCTGGAGGATCTCTACACAAAAACCCTGGCAGCCTACCGCGCCCTGCAGACCAGGGCCCAGAACACCTACATCTGGGGCAGAATCGCCGACCTGGTGCTGGCCTTCCTGCGCAACGGCTTTGTCTATGCCTATCTGATCAGACTGATGCTGCAGGGTGACTTAAGCGTGTCCCTTTTCCTGCTGTATTTTACGGCTGCCGGAAATTTCTCCGGCTGGGTATCCGGCATCCTGGACAGTCTGCTCACCATGTACAAACAGAGTCTGGAACTGTCCAATATCTGGGAATTTCTGGAATTTCCGGAATCTTTCCGCTTTGAAGAAGGCGAACCGCTTGTTCCGGATCCCGAAAAAAAATATGAACTCCGCATGGAAAACGTCTCCTTCCGCTATCCCGCCGCCGGAAAAGACACCCTCTCCCACATCAGCCTGGTTCTTCATCCCGGTGAAAAACTTGCCGTAGTGGGTTTAAACGGCGCCGGCAAGACCACGCTGATCAAGCTGCTGTGCGGTTTCCTTGACCCCACGGAAGGAAAAGTCCTTCTGGACGGCAGGGATATCCGGGATTACAACCGCAGGGATTATTACAAAATGTTTTCCGCAGTGTTTCAGAATTTCAGTCTTCTTGCCACCACAATTGCCGCCAATGTGGCGCAGACGGAAACCGGAATCCAAATGTCCCGGGTAAAAAACTGCATCGCCAAAGCAGGACTGACGGAAAAAATCGAGTCTCTTCCCGGACAATATGAGGAAAAGCTGAACCGGGACATACACGAGGATGCGGTCATGCTCTCCGGCGGAGAGACCCAGCGGCTGATGCTGGCCAGGGCACTTTACAAAAATGCCCCTTTTGTCATGCTGGATGAACCCACTGCGGCACTGGATCCCATAGCGGAGGCCGATATGTACAACAAGTACCACGAAATGACAATGGGACGTTCTTCCGTGTACATCTCCCATCGTCTGGCCTCCACCCGTTTCTGCGACCGCATCATCCTGATCGAGGACGGTCAGGTCACGGAAGAGGGCACCCATGAAGAGCTGATGGCGCAGAAAGGACACTATGCGGAGCTTTTTGAAGTACAGAGCAAATATTACAGAAAAGAGGTAGACACAAATCATGAAGCGTAATAGTGATAAAAAATTATCATCCTGGGGCGAAACCTGGTCCGTATCTGCGAGACTGGTCGGGATGTTATACACACAGCGCCCCGGAATACTTGTTTCCCGCCTTCTGAAAAGCCTGTGGGGTTCCCTGACCCCCTATGCGGGCATTCTGTTGTCCGCCATGATCATAGAAGAACTGGCCGGCAGCCGCGATCCCGGAAAACTTCTTTTCCTGGTTCTGGTATCCTTAAGTTCTGCGGCGCTGATTTCCCTCACCGGTGCCCTCATCGACCGTTTTTATAACATTGAAAATGCCGACTACTTTTACTATGTCCGCAAAATGCTGGGCGACAAAATGATGGATATGGATTTCTGTATTGAGGACGAGACAGAAACCAGAAACCACCTTTCCACCATTCTGCAGAACACCAATGGCGGTGGATGGGGCATGCATAAGTTCTTCTACCTGCTTGACCGGATGCTCTCCGACCTGTTCACCCTTCTGGGCGGAATCGCCCTGACCGTGACGCTTTTTACCAGCCGGGTGCCTGACAGTGCCGTTGACATGGCTTTTCTGAACAGTCCTCTGTTTTTACTTTTGATCCTGGCAGTCATGCTGGCAGTGATTATTGTATCCCCCATGCTTTCCAATAAGGCCGAAAGCTATTTTGCACTGAATTCCAATGTTCATAATCTGGGAAACCGCCTGTTCGGCCATTACGGCTTTCTGGGACATTTTAATGAAAATGCCGCGGACATGCGCATGTACCGCCAGGACATTTTGTGCTGGAAATATAGCAGTGACAAAGAGAGTACCTTCCAGAGCAAAGGATATTTTTCAAAGCTGGCCCGGGGACCCGTGGGATTCTATGCGGCGGCTTCCTCTGCGGTGTCCGTGCTCCTCACCGGCGCCATCTACGTGTTTGTCTGTCTGAAAGCCTGGGCCGGGGCATTCGGTGTGGGCATGATGACCCAGTACATCAGCTCCATCATCCGTTTTACCCAGGGGCTTTCCTCCCTGATCACCGACACCGGACAGCTCCGCATAAACAATTCCTTTGTGAAATATATTTTTGATTTTCTGGATAAGCCTAATGTAATGTACCTGGGAAGCATGACTGTGGAAAAACGAAATGACAGACAATACGAAGTGGAATTCCGTGACGTGTCCTTCCGGTATCCCGGCAGTGAGCAATATGCCCTGCGCCATGTAAACAGAAAATTCCATGTGGGGCAGCGTCTGGCAGTGGTGGGCCCCAACGGCAGCGGAAAGACCACTTTTATCAAGCTCCTCTGCCGCCTGTATGATCCCACGGAAGGCGTCATTTTATTAAACGGCTTTGACATCCGTAAATACAATTATCAGGAGTACCTTTCCCTTTTCTCCATGGTATTCCAGGACTTTGCCCTACCCACCCTGCCCCTGGGTGAAAATGTGGCGGCATCCGCCGGTTATGACCGTGAACTTGCAAAATCCTGCCTGGTAAAGGCCGGTTTCGGTGCCAGGCTGGAAGAACTGCCCGACGGCCTGGACACATATATTACAAAAAACCTGGAGCCGGAAGGTGTGGATATGTCCGGGGGAGAGCGTCAGAAAATCGCCCTGGCCAGGGCCCTTTACAAGGACTCCCCCTTCATTGTGCTGGATGAGCCCACCGCCGCCCTGGACCCCATGGCGGAGGCGGAAATTTACAGCAAATTCAATGAAATTATAGAGGATAAGACGGCCATCTATATCAGCCACCGGCTGTCTTCCTGCAAATTCTGCGATGAAATTCTGGTTTTTGACAAAGGAAACATCATCCAGCAGGGCAGTCACGAGAACCTGGTGGCCGATTCGGAAGGAAAATATTATGAACTCTGGCATGCCCAGGCACAGTACTATGACCCGGAACAGACCGCTTAAACAAACGCACCGTCGGAAAACGCTACAGAATCAGCTGGTTTTCCCTGCGGCCGCTGCAGGCTTTTTTCATCTTCATGCCAACGGCGGCCAGAAGGACAGGGCTGATGCCGCGCGCCTTCCCGGGGCAGACGGCAATGCAGCGCATACAGGAAATACACTTTGCGGCATCCGTTTCGGAGGGCGTGTCAGACGGAATGGCGCCCACTGGGCATTTTTCCGCGCAAAGCCCGCAGCGAACGCAGTTCTTCCCCGCCCGGGGCTTCAGCGGCACGCCGCCGAATTCCCGGTAGGGGCGGTTTCCCGGAAGGGTGAGACGGCTCTCGCCGGACCATGTATCCAGTCTGGCACGGACAGATCCGGCAAAGTCTGCCAGCTCTTTTTCATCCTCCGCGTCCGGGCGCCCGGCGGCAAATTGGCGCATAATGGAATGCTCTGCCACTGCCGCCACCGCCGCCGCACAGGAAAAGCCTGCTGCCTCCAGAATATCCTGAAGCTCCGCGAACGTGTCTTCATAGGCCCTGTTCCCGTAAACCACAATCAGCACTGCCTTTGCCCCGTTTCCTTTCATCCTTCCCAGCCGGGAGGCGGCTGCCGCCGGAACTCTCCCGCCATAAGATGGAACGGACACAATGCAGACGTCTTCCCCGCAGAAAGAATAAGCCGAAAAGTCTTTGCTGCGGTCAGCCAGATCGATATGGCTGCTCTCCCCGCAGAAAGCCTTTGTAAACAAATCAGAAACCTTTTCGGTTCCCCCGGTGGGGCTGAATACGATATCATAGACTGACATTTTCTGTTCTCCTTTCATCTTCCCGCCGATATGTCCCGGGAAAGCTTTTCCACAATATTTTCCGGTCTCTTAGGCACGCCCTATCAGCACTTCCTTCCCCCGGAAAGCAAAACCGTACTTCCGGATCATTTCACCCTGCATCAGGCTCTCAAAATCCTGCTTTACCTGCCGGCTCCCCTCCCGGATCAGCTTCCCTGCAAGGCTGTTTGCACTGGTATTTGCCCAATAAGCGCCAAACCTCCCTGTCTTCAGATAATTCAGGATAGACCACGGATTATAGATGTCCCTCTTTTCTCCGAATGTGAATCCGTCATACCACTTCTTCACCTCATCCTGCTTGTCCGACATTCCATACTCTGCCAATGCGTCGAACACTTCTTTTTCAGTAAAGCCAAAACTATCTGCGTATTGCTCAGATGTAGATGTCACTACCGTCAGATTGTTCAGGTCTGAAAATATGGATTCTTTACTGACCCGCGTAATCCCTGTCATAATAGCACGGTCAAGGTAAGGGTTCGTCTTGAAGGTAGCATTGAACAAGTTCCGGATAAACTCCGCTATCTCGCTCCAATATCCATGCACATAGGCCTCCTGCATGGGCGTGTCATACTCGTCCAACAGGATAATGACCTTTTTGCCATAATAGCGCGACACTCTCTTTTTCATTCAGACAGCCGCTCTCTGGCAAAAAATCATTTTTATTATACAGTTCGGTAATGATCTGACAGATTTGTCTTCTGGTGTCCGAAAACGTTTCTGCTTTCACCTTTGCAAAAGAAAGGCTGATGACAGGATAAGTCCCCTGGAGGTTCCTATACTTATATGCTCCGTCAGGAGATTTTTCCCGCCAGATGGAAAGGCCCTCAAACAGTCTCCCTCTCCCCGCATAATCTACGGAGAAGAACTTCTCCACCATGCTTATGTTCAGTGTCTTGCCAAAGCGCCGGGGGCGGGCAATCAGGGTCACGCAGTCCTCGTTTTCCCACCATTCTCTGATAAAGCTGGTTTTGTCTATATAAAAAATGTCTTTTGTGATAACTGTCTCGAAGTCCTGATGCCCGATACCGACTGTCCGTGGAATGCTTTTCTTCCGTGGAATGCTTTTCTTCCTTGGAATGCTTTTCTTCCTTGCCATAGGCTCCCCCCAACATAATGAATTCTTTTCCATAAATATCTTAACATATTTACTTAGCATCGTCTATTGAATTGTGCAGGGTGATGCCTGCCATAAGATAGGATCCCATTACCTTTGGCATCTCCCCTATCTTAGGACGCTGATTTGACTTCCCAAAAAATATAGCATGTTGCGTCAGAAACAATTTTCCTTATACACCCGTGTGCACAAAGACGGAGAAGCCGCAGTAACTGCAGCTTCTCCGCATGGAAAATGAAATCTGGAATATTATATTACGGTTTTCATTTCATCCTTGTTCTTTCTCTGCGCTCTTCACGCTTTTTGATGGAAAAAAACGTCAGTGCCGCGTTCATCACCCCGTACAAAAGCATCAACAAGGTCCATTTGTCCACAAACACCATGGGATTTCGCATATTTTCAGTCAGCATAAAGGTGATCACTGCCAGTAATGCCGGAAGAATACTCAGGAGTCTGATCAGTCCCTTCCTCTTAAGCTCCTCTTCCCCTTCTTCCTCCCTTTCTTCCTTGTCACGTTTTCCCACAAAGTAGAATGTCAGCATAAGCAGGCTCGACAATACGGTCAGAATGGTAAGAATCAGATTCAAAATCGCCCATTTCCCGCCTGAACCGTCTCCCATGACTGCCAATGGTACTTCTTCATCCTCAATGTCTTCAAAATCTTCCGAATCAGCACCCGTTCCCGCTGTATCTTCCGGTCCTGCTAAAGGAATTCCCGCATCCGGTATCTCTGTCTCCTGGGGTTCCTCAGGTTCTGCATTGGCTGCATTTTCCGCGGGAGCAGAAGCTTCCTCAGGAGCAGGCGGAGTATTGCCGCCGGTAGTTCCCGCTGGCGCATTGTTTCCAGGGTTTCCAGGATTTCCAGGTGCCGCAGGAACATTCGGGGCTGCAGTGCTTTCAGGCTCTGCAGGCGTGTCAGGTTCTGCGGGAACATCGGGTTCCGGTGAATTCGTCGGACTGCCCGGCCTTATGGAATTACCCTGATTCATAGGAGGCATTGTGGGTTCCGGCGTAGGTTCACTTGTGGGTGCCGTTGTAGGTTCCGCTGTGGGCTCACTTGTGGGTGCCGTTGTGGGCTCACTTGTGGGTGCCGTTGTGGGCTCACTTGTAGGGGCCATTGTAGGTTCCGCTGTGGGCTCACTTGTGGGTGCCGTTGTGGGCTCACTTGTAGGGGCCATTGTAGGCTCCGCTGTGGGTTCACTTGTCGGCTCCGTCGTGGGCTCCGTTGTAGGCTCACTTGTCGGTTCCGTTGTAGGCTCACTTGTGGGCTCCGCTGTGGGCTCGCTTGTCGGTTCCGTTGTCGGCTCACTTGTGGGCTCACTTGTCGGTTCCGTCGTCGGCTCGCTTGTAGGCTCCATCGTAGGCTCACTTGTCGGTTCCGTCGTGGGCTCGCTTGTAGGCTCCGTCGTGGGCTCACTTGTAGGCTCCGTCGTGGGCTCACTTGTCGGTTCCGTCGTGGGCTCACTTGTCGGTTCCATTGTTGGCTCCGTCGTGGGCTCACTTGTCGGTTCCGTCGTGGGCTCACTTGTCGGTTCCGTTGTCGGCTCACTCGTGGGCTCACTTGTCGGTTCCGTTGTCGGCTCGCTTGTCGGTTCCGTCGTGGGCTCGCTTGTAGGCTCCGTCGTGGGCTCACTTGTCGGTTCCGTCGTCGGCTTCTGGCTTTCTTTTTTGGTCCAGATGCCATTGATGGTTACATTCCTGTTTGGCATAACAAATTTGCCATCCAAAATGTCTACGCCGTCAATCTTCCATCCTGAAAAGACATAAGTCTCTGCCTCGTCACCGGTTCCCACGATAATTTCCCTGCCTTCATGGTAAACCGTATCCACAGTGACCTTGGCATTCTTCGCGTGTTTCGGTTCAGTCGGCAGTATTTCGGACGCGCCTGCCGGCAAGTTCCAGTCATATGTCACAGTATAGGTTTTTACTCCGATAATAACTTCACTGCCTTCGCCGCCTTCCACAAAACCATTATCTCCCTGGCTGCTACTGTCTTCCACATAGTCTGACATCACGCTCACACGTGCCGGGCCCTGGGGCGTTTCCATCTTATATCCTCTGGCATAAGCCGCATTACGCAGCCTGGGTTCCTCACCATCGATTTCCCCTATTACCGCAGTATAATACAGAGTTACACTCTCTCCCGGCTCAAGCGCGCCTGTCAATGTCCATTTGTAGACATGACACATCAGGCCATTTCGGAAAGTTGTCCCGGCAGGTCCTGCATAAACGCATTTCGCGTCTTCCATACCATCATTATCTCCCTCCGGATCAGTATCTTTCACCAGTTCCAGGCCGGGATCCATGGTATCCGTGATATAGGTATTGTGGAGAGCCGCATTGCCGGTATTCGTCACAACTACCTGATATCGTACTTCCGAACCTGCATCAAATTCCGCAGTATCCGGATCCGCAAGGCTTTTTTTCACAGAAATGCCAAAGCTGTTTACTTCAACCGTGCTTTCATTGCTGGGCACCTTTTCACCGCCTGCTTCCGCATAAGCCGTATTCTTAATTTCACCGCCTTTCAGGGCAGTTGCAGTCAGCGTCAGCTCTTTGGTTTCCTTTGGTTCCAGCTTGTCAATCGTCCATGTGACAGTGTGTGTACCCGATACATAAGAACCGCCATTGTCAGCGCTTTCAAATTTCAGGCCGGCATCCAGTATGTCACTGACAAGGACATTCCTGACTGCCACGGTATTATTGTTCTCCACACGGATCATATATGTCACGGTTTTTCCCGCTTCCACAACAGCCGGATTCACACTCTTGGTAACTTTTAGATTTTCTATGGAAAACTCATTTTTCCACTGCGCCACATAAATGATCTCATTCTGGTCGTTGGCGTCCGCTCCGCTCACTTTTCCCTGCACACCCATACTGCCATTATGCGCAGTACCGGTCGTCAGTTTCCAGCCCGTAAACGAATACCCTTCCCGGACTGTACTTCCCGTAAACACCGGTGTAGCCGTATTTGCCGTCCGCCCAGTATGCCGGTCATCCTGGAAAACTTTCCCTTCCTCACCGTCCTTATAAATCACGGTATAGGTTTTAGGCGTAACCATGGTTGACACGCTCTTGCTTCTCAGTTCACCGCCATCTCCGCTTTTCAGCACTGCCACATTGTTGATCCAGCCTCTCGCAGCTTCATCCACGGCAGTCACAATGGTAAGTACAGCTGTGGCACCGGCACTGACGGTCGGTGTCCAGGTAACCGTGTAATCACTGTAAGACACCTCAGAATCCGGAGATGCACTCCTGAACGTAAGTCCGTTGGGAATGATGTCCGTTACGGTAACTTTCTTGTCCACACTGCTGCTGTTTTTGACAGTGATAGTGTAGGTTAAGTCGTCCCCTCCTACAGCTTCGGTTTTGTCAACCTTTTTGCTGATTTCCAGATCATCGATACTGTTCGGGTCATCAGAAGTAAGTTCTCCCACTGCCACCCTGATCACATCCACATACCAGGTCAGCTGGTCACTATAAACATCATAGACAGGATGGGTATCATTATAATAATGATACTGGTGTTCGATTTCTGCAGTTCCATTCTTCTTGGCTATAAAGTTAAGGTTCTCGGACTGCATTCTTTGAACCGTTACAACACCTGTTTCTGACTCATTATTCTTTCGAAACACCACATCACTGGAACTAAGTACTCCCTTCCCTTTTTGCGGAGCTATGGTCTTACGCACATTACCGTTCAAATCCATCTGTATCTTCTGGGCATCAACAATATGCACTGTAATAATATCCATGAAAGTATGCGTCGCTGTAGGACGCGTATCCCAATAAGAAGCGTAGTATTCTCCCGTATATGTAACGTAAATCTGGGTGGTATCTCCTGCCTGCGCATCTGCTGCACTTTGAATTGTCACATTGTCATATGCCGGAATCGATTTTCCAGTCGTATAACTCGTCTCATATCCAATTTCATTATTAATAACGGATGCAACACTCTCATCCCCCTGCCGGTAATCTTCCCCTGACAGCGAATACGCTTTTTGATGCCTTGCATCATAAGCCTTGCTCAGTGATATAGTTGTACTATAGCCAGCCGGAATGTACAGATCATGATTTGTTGTTACATCAACTGCAGGCCCAGGCGCGCTTTCCTCTGCAGTGATACAAAAATCAATATCATTGTATTCCCATCTATAGTTATTGGTTTTCGAGTCAATCTTATCACAGAAACCAAATGCAACCCTATAATGAACCGTTGCCTTTCCTACAGCACCTTCTTTGATTGGAACATTCATCAGCATTCCGGTACTATAGCCTGTCACCCATTGAACATCTCCTGCGGTGAATTCAATTTCTTTTGCGGTGTCAATGATTTCATCCGGATCATCCACACTCTTGACAGTGTATAAATATACACTCGGTACAGTGTATATTCCTGCCATAGAGCCGCTGGTTCTTATTGTATGATCCGTAGCCTTTCCATTGGCTGCTCTTCCTTCCTGCCACACTCCGTCGACATTGTTGCCCCATGCCGGGACAAATACTTCATCCGGGTTTCCGGGATGATACTCGTTGTTATAATCCCACTGTGCAATGCATATACGTGAGTTTACATCATAATCATATCGTTCCGGATATAAAGTAGTCCAGATACCATTGCCATGAGTAAAGTTCTGCCCAACAGCATACGTCCCTGTCTCCATCCCAAGCACAGCGTCCACCGCTTCCATCGCCGCTGACATGGCAGCTTCCGCATCCCGCACATCCTCTCGTTCCATGTGGACAGTTCCCAGCAGTGCCTCATACGCTTCGGATACGGCACCATAAATATATTCTGCCGCCTCCTGGGCATTGTCTGCGGTAATGTCTGCCGGGATCAGTTTTACTGCATCCAGAAACGCCTGAACCTCGGCCGGGGTCTCTGCGGCATCCGGGAAATCCTCTTCCATGGGCAGATCCATTTTCGTACCGCTGGTAAACCCTTCCGGGGCACCTGAACCCGGCTCTGGTGCCATCGTCCCCGCCTCATCCAGAAATGACTGGAATTCCTCGGGTATTCCGCTCATACCAGAAGAACTTTCTTCCCCCACAGGAATCTGATCCGGCTTTCCTGCAATCCCCAGGGCATGACTTGTGATGGAGTCCGCGCCCATGAGCAATACAAGTAATAAGGCAAGGCCGTTTCTGCGCAAATACTTAAAAATACGCCTTTTTTGTTGCATAATCCTTCCTTTCTTTGCCAAAAATAACATTCGGATGCAAAGGATCCGGCGGCCGGGCTGGCATAGCACTGTAAGCACCTTAGCCCCCTTAGAGCGTGTTTGATCATTCATTCCCGTCATCTGTACGCCCCATTTTGCGGTATATTTGGCCCTCATTCGGTCAACGTAGCCCACTACGTCTCCCTCGTTCGGGTCCAATCTCCCACAAACTGTGACACACAGCTGCCATAAAGCAATGATCAAACACGCTCTAGCTTTGCGTCCCATCATTTCTGACGGTTTGCTAATTATAGTTTCCTCTAATTAGCAGCCAGGCTGACATAACGAATTATCCTCATAAAACAACAGAAGCCAAATATTCTGCCTCTTCTGTTTTCAATCAAGCAGGAGAATGCCCTTCTCCTCCCCGCGCGGGGCGCATGTTGCGTCAGCAACAATTTTCCTTATGCGCTCTTGTGCATAAATAAGACGTTTTAGTCCCTATAGCTTTGCGTCCCATTGTTTCCAATGGTTTGCCGATATTTTAGCCGTATCCGGTTCCGCCCTGCTGTCCACGGCAACCAGGCAGCAAGGCTGCGTTTCCCGGTGGACTCATCCCGGCCGCATCCGCATGGCTCATACAGTATCCCCCCTTCCACTGTTTTTCCATACAGCCCAATCTTCTGTCCCGCCGCCTTTGTCCCCTGCCTTTTCAGTTCCTGCCCCAGGGGCATACGCCGTTTTCGGAAAGTTGACAAAATCACCATTTTGTATCGGGAAAACGTCCGGAAGAGTCGAAAACAGAATTAAGATAACAAATATTTGTTTTATCGTTTCAATGCAGACACCAAAAACAATAGAATTCCCCCTGGTGGGGCCTTCTATTGTCATGGAAGAGAAATCCTGAAGAAAGATTTTTTCAGGGTTACTTTTGCATACCGTAAAATTTGAATAAAAACCACGATATCATGGGTTTTCAGAAAGAATACTGCACTGGATAATCTTGAATATTATCCATGTCTGTGTTATACTACCTTTGACTGGAAGGGGAATTTTGCCCGGATGCAGTCCCGCTGAAAACAAAATGGTGATTTTGTCCCTCAGCTGACCAGCCCCAGTTTTTCCATCTGAAGGGCATGGTTTTCTCCGGTTGATATCAGATAAATACGGGTGGTTTCTATGCTGCTGTGCCCCAGAACATCCGCGAGTCCTGCAATATCCCTGCATACTTTGTAAAATGTCCTGGCAAACAAATGCCTGAGATTATGCGGAAATACTTTGGAAGGGCTGACCCCCGCTTTCCCGCACAGCCGTTTCATCTCCCGCCATATCTGCCCTCTGGACATGCCATTTTCCCTCTTTGTGACAAATATCTGTCCGGATGAAATTTTCCTTTGTCTGGCATAATCCCTTAATTTTTTACAGAGCTTTCCGGGAAGCAGAATTGTCCGGATCTTTCCTTTCAGGGAAATGTCCGCACGCCTGCGGCCAATGTTTTCCACCGTGATATATTTCACTTCCGACACCCGCATTCCGGTGGCGCAGATGGTCTCCAAAAGCAATGCCAGCCGGACATTGCCGAATGCCCGGGCCGTCTCCTGAAGACGCCCGTATTCCGACCTGCTCAGCTCCCTATCCTGGTCCCGGAACATTTTTCTCTGTATCTTCAGAAATTTTACCCGGCACTCTTCCCACCCCATAAATCTGAAAAAACTGTTCAGCGAGGAAAGCATGGCATTGACCGTGACCGACGCGTAACCCTCCTCCACCAGATATGATTTCCACCGGGCGGCAGTTTCCCTGTCAATCCCGAAAAAGCCGGAACCGGATGCCCCCTGCCCGCTTTCCTCTGCCCCAAAGCGTTCCAGCCACACACAGAAAGCCCTGATATCCCCCACATACTTCCGGACGGTACTCTCCGCGTATTCTTCTCTCAAAAGGCATTTCCGGTAACTGTCAACGTTTTCACTGGTTATTTGATGTGTCATGATTTTTCTCCTTTGTATCTGCCGTTTTTACTATTTTCCGTAATATTCAGACCCCTGTGACCACAGCCAGGCAGTCCGGTCTGTGCACCGGCCCTGAACGTTTCCATCTTATCACTGTTCCTGCCTGCGCAAAAGAAATTCCGGCAAAATAATTTTTTGACAGACTTGGGAAAAAATGATAAAGTAAAGATAAGAATTACCATGTTAAGGAGCCTGATTATGGACTATAACCAGAACGGACAAAACAACCGGAATGACCGGGGGCAGTGGGACAGATGGAACAGCAATGCTTCCAACAGCAGCTACTACAACCAGCCCACACACAGACCTTACGGGCAGCTGTTCTCCATCGCATCAGCCGTGTGCGGCATTCTGGCCACTACCACATGCTGTACCGTCGTATTGTCCCTGCCGCTGGGCGCGCTGGGAATCTTGTTTGCCGTTCTCGCCCATAGAAAAGGCCGGAAAAGCAGTTCCACCTGTGTCACCGGCTTTACCCTGTCTGTCATCGGACTGGTGGCGGCTGTGGGCATCATGATCTATTCCCTGGTGATGATGCCGGCCATGATGAAAAACGAGACATTCCGGAATCAGATCAATTCCATGATGCAGCAAATGTATGGTGTCGATTTTACGGAATTTATGGAACGGTACTACGGATATTCCTTTGAAAATCCTTAAGCATCCGCTGAAACCACCCGGAAATATACATTGCAGACAGCAGAAAAATATTTTATAATCAAATAAAAATGATGTGGGGGGCAAAAAGAATTCTGACCCCGGTATCACAGAAATGAGTCATATCAATTAGCAAAAAACTTTGAAACAGGAGGCTGGTCTCATGACACTCTCACCCATCGGCAATGGAAATTACCCTTTTTACGGCGGCGGCAGTATATCCACGGAAAAAATCTCCCCTGCCCCTTCCGTAAATCCCACAGAACGGAAAACAATTGACGGAAAACAGATTTTCGGAAACAAAGAAGAGGACTGGAAAGAGAAAGCCGGCATAAAAGACCCCGGCGAAGAATGCCAGACCTGCAAAAAGCGCAAGTACAAGGACGGCTCCGACGAGATGGTCTCCTTTAAGAGTCCCCGGCATGTCTCCCCGGAAAATGCCGCCTCCGCGGTCCGGGCCCACGAGCAGGAGCATGTATCCAATGCTTACAAAAAAGCTGCCCAAAAGGATGGTAAGGTGGTATCCGCCTCCGTCTCCCTCCACACGGGAATCTGTCCCGAATGCGGGCGCAGCTATGTATCCGGCGGCACCACCCACACCCAGATTAAATACCGCAACGAAGAAAATCCTTACCAGCAGGATCTGAAGAATTCGGACCGGACAAAATATCTGGGCATGAACCTGGATTACGCCGTATGACACGGCTGCGCCTTCCGGCGGTGCTCTCCATATAAGGAATACAGACAGAACCCCGGGCCATTGTCCCCGGAAATAAAGGCAGGATGGTATCTGACATGAAACAATATCAAAAGGGATTTGAAATCAAGAATCAGGCGAAAGACAATATGGAAGGAAAATACAGCGGCGCTATCCGGATTTTCCTTTTCAGTTTCCTGATTTCGGGCTTTGTGCGGCTTTCCATCAACTCGGTGTGCAACGCCACCATGAACTCGGTTTTTGTCATGACCGGTTCCCCGGATGCCGCCCGGACCATATCCTATGTATTTGATCTGCTGCTGTTCCTGGCCAATGTCATACTGGGTGTCATGAACGCGGGAATCACACTGTATTTCCTGAAAACCGCCTGCGGGCAGCCCGCTTTTCTGCGGGATCTTTTTTACGGCTTTCAGACAGATTCCAAAAAATTTCTCCTGGTTTCCGGTGCCATGACGCTGTGCCAGACGCTGTGCCTGGGCCCGTGTCAGTACATCGTGCAGAACTATGCGGAAACCCGTGACATCAAATGGATTATTTATGCCCTGGCGGCCCTGGCGGCGGGATTATGTGTCTATATTCCCATCTCCCTGGGGATTACCCTGTCTTTTTATCTTGCGCTGGATTTTCCGGAAAAGACGGGGAAGGAAACCCTGGCCCTGTGCTGGCATGTCATGAAAGGCCAGCGGATGCGGCTGTTCCTTCTGGAACTGGGTTTCCTCCCCCTGATGTTGTTGTGTATCTTAAGCTTCGGTATCGGTTTTCTGTGGCTTCAGCCCTATATGCAGATGACCCACACTTGTTTCTTCCTGGATCTGATGAATCCCCGGAAAGTCTCTTCCTGAACTCACTTGCATCCCAATGCTCCGCCATAAACAGAAAGTAAGGCAGAAAAGAGAATGCCTGGGAGTTTCGGTTTTGTTTTCCCGGACAGTCAACGGGCTTCCCGGCCGCTGAACACCCGGAACTGCGTCAGCTCATACACGCTTTCCTGGTCTTTTTCGTCTGCCAGCAAAAGTTCATAGGAAGTATCCTCGATTGGATCATCCTCCCTGGAGGGTGTCATCCGCGGCGCGCCGGTCCGCAGCACAAAGCGGGAAATGCTGTCCACCGCCGTCATAAACCGGAGTTGTTTCTCCTCCCCGCCATTGACTTGTATGGTCATTACGCTGGTCCTGCAGTCCGCGGTTAAGCAGATCTCCGTCTCCTGCCCTGCATGATAGGGCCAGAACGGAACCAGAGCCGTGGTGCGCACACAAAGCATCCCATCTTCCCTGAAAACCAGCCGCACCGCCGTCTCCCCGGCCGGACTCTGCAGTTCACAGTACAGTCTCCCCTTATCCTCCTGGCCCGGCAGAATCCGAAAGGATATTTTCTGGCAGCCGGCCTCAAAGAGCACCCTCTCTGCCTTTGCGTAGTCATAGCGGTCATAGTCTGCCAGACGCAGCGATGGAAGCTCCGTTACTGTCACCGGGGCCCATTTGGGCGAATAAACCGTGAACTGTCCGAAATCATTTTCCAGCTCCCTCTCCGTCTCCTCTCCCGTTATGGGAAGCGGCAGCTTTGCCACCCACACATCCTCCTTATTCACCGTATAGGCCAGCCACACGGAGTCCTCCGGCCTTTCGATTCCTTCCGCAATCCCCCGCATATACTGGGGGCCGAAATCTTTCCAGAAACCGCCGAAGCGCATGGGCGGAACCTCCCCGTGTACCAGCAGCATATTATGATAGGCGATTCCGTCCTCGGATGTGGTGACACACAGAGGCCATCGATGGGTGGACTCCAGGGTGGGATCATAGAACATGGCAAACTTTCCATCAGCCGTCTTCTGGGCCCAGACCTTCTGCCCGCTCATCACCAGGGAGGGAGAGACCTGCACCGGTGTCCAGCTCCTGCCCCCGTCATTGCTCCTGGCACAGCGGGAGTGCTTCCACATGCCGATTATGGTGTCATCATCAATATGGTACCAGCAAAAAGCCTGGTTGGTGGTGCCGTCCGGGTCATGCTTGATTTGAATCAGCTCATCCCGGTCGCCATTTTCCTCGGCCCACTGCTGCACCGCCAGGGAATCTGCCAGCAGTTCCTCACAGCAGTCCACAAAACTGCGATCTTCCGCTTCCGTGTACAGCGGATATCCCAGGAGTTCCTTCGACCAGCCTCCCTGCCAGCAGGGTCTGATGAAATAGACCGGGCCAAAAGTCTGGTCCGGATACAATTCCCGCACTACCCTGCCAATGCCGTAATTATCCCAGTTGGTGACCCAGGGTTTGGGAGACCAGCCGTAAAAGCCCAGCAAAAGCATTCTGTCGCCTTTGGTGCGGTAAAATCCCACCCTCTGGTGAATGAAGGCGAAAGTATCCCCGGAAAATGTTGTTGTATTCTCCTTGTAATCCGTAATTGTGCATGCCGGTATCCGGTAAACCGGAAATGCTGTCCGAAAATCATCCCACTGTATCCCATCCGGGGAGGATGCCAGGATACTCTGCCCCGCACCGGTATGTTCACTGACCGGATTGGTAAAGTAATGGAGATAAAACCTGCCCCTCCAGTACGCCAGGTCCGCACCGTGCTTGTAGGTTCCCCCCACCCCGTCATCCCATTCGGGGTGAGTGCGGTTGGCCCGTGCCACCTGATAGCAGCCTCCGCCCTTTACCGGCGGCAGCTGGCCGTGGTGGTAATCACAGTTGAGCCTTCTGTCCTTTGCCCCGGTCCGGGACCGGGCCCCTTCCCCCCGGCTTTCGTCCGCGGAAACCGTATCTTCTCCGTATTCTTTTCCAATCGGGCAGGGGAATGTGCTTCTCCCCTGCGCATAAAAAGGAATGCGGGTATCTCCCCGGATACCCGTCTCCTTCTGAAGATCATATTCTTTCATTCATCCTCATCCTTCTTGATTTCCCGCAAAGCGTCCCTTCACCGGTATCGCTTCTCATTCTTTTACGGATTTTTCCAGATTCATCCATTTCAGATATCCGTTGATAAAGGGATCCAGGGCGCCGTCCAGCACCGCGTCCGCATTGCCGGTCTCCACATCCGTCCGCAGATCTTTCACCAGCTTGTACGGCTGCAGCACATAGGAGCGGATCTGGTTTCCCCAGCCAATATCCTTCACCTCGCCCCGGATATCGGAAAGCTTCTCCACATTGGCCTCCTGCTTCAGCAGATACAGCTTCGCCTTCAGCATCTGCATGGCCTTATCCTTGTTCTGGAACTGGCTGCGCTCATTCTGGCACTGCACCACGGTTCCGGTGGGAATATGCGTGATGCGGATGGCCGAGGATGTCTTGTTGATATGCTGTCCGCCGGCGCCGCTGCTCCGGTAGGTGTCGATACGCAGGTCTTTTTCGTCGATCTCCACGTCCAGGTCTTCCTCAATATCCGGCATGACATCCAAAGACACAAAGGAAGTCTGCCTTTTTCCCTGGGCATTGAAGGGGGAAATCCGCACCAGCCGGTGCACGCCCTTCTCGGATTTCAGATAACCATAGGCATTTGTTCCGTTGACCTGGAAAGTCACCGACTTGATTCCGGCTTCCTCCCCATCCAGGTAATCCAGCACTTCCACGGAAAAGCCCCTGCGCTCCGCCCAGCGGTTGTACATCCGGTAGAGCATTCCGCACCAGTCACAGCTCTCGGTGCCGCCTGCCCCGGCGTTCAGTTTCAGTATGGCGCTGTTTTTGTCGTATTCTCCCGAAAGCAGCGTACCCAGGCGCAGTTCCTCCAGTTCACTGACAAATTCGTCCAGTTCGGCCCGGATATCCGGTATCAGGGAAGGGTCATTCTCCTCATACCCCATCTCGATCAGCGTCAGAATATCCTCAAACTGCCCGGAAAGCTTGTTGCAGCCCTCCACCGTGCCTTTCAGGGATTTCAGTTCCTTCATTTTTTCATTGGAGCGGTCCGGATCGTCCCAGAAGCCCGGGGCCTCCATCTCCCTCTCTAATTCCTCGATTCTCTTTGCTTTCCCTGCCGGGTCAAAGTGAATCCCTCACTTCCGCTAATGGAGTTTCGTAGGTCAGTAATTCTGATTTCATCTGGTCTAATTCTACCACTTAACGTCACCTTCTTTCTTCGGGCACACGCCCATATATTTTTTGCACTCTCCCCGCTCCCTGCTGTGGATTCACGCCGTGTCTTTGGGGCTTTGTGCATTGATGGCAGCGTTTTCCGCCGCTTGTATTACCGAAAATACCGCAAATCTTTCCGGAAAGCTCCCTTCCCCGGAAACCGTATCATTTCCTGCCACAGCACTGCTTGTACTTCCTGCCGCTTCCGCAGGGACAGGGATCATTGGGATAAATCTTGGCATTGCTTCTCTTGGCAGGAGCCTTTGCCACGGAATCATCCTTGTTGGTGCCTGTCACCTTGGCGACCTGCTCCCTCTCCACCTTCTGTTCCACCTTGATATGGAACAGGAGCCTCACCGTCTCTTCCTTGATATTCTGGGTCATCTCGTCGAACATGTTATATCCGCTCATCTTATACTCCACCAGCGGATCCCTCTGCCCGTATGCCTGCAGGCCGATGCCCTGGCGCAGCTGTTCCATGTCGTCTATGTGATCCATCCATTTTCTGTCAATCACTTTCAGCAGAATGACACGCTCCAGCTCCCGGATGGCCTCCGCGTTGGGGAATTCTGCCTCCTTGCTCTCGTAAAGCTTCACCGCTTCTTCCTTCAGCTGCTGTTTCAGGCTGTTCTTCCTGGGCCTGGTCACACGTTCTGCCGTGACAGGCTGCAGCGGTATGGTGGGAATCAGCAGGGTATTCAGCTCGTTGAAATTCCACTCTTCCACCTCGGCATCATCATTGATGCTGATATCCACGCAGTTTTCCGTGATATCGGTGATCATTTTATAGATGAAATCCCGCATGCTCTCGCCGTTGAGCACATGAAGACGCTCGTCATAGATAATCTCCCTCTGCTCGCTCATGACCCTGTCATACTCCAGCAGGTTCTTACGGATGCCGAAGTTATTGTTCTCTATCTTCTTCTGTGCGGACTCTATGGCATTGGTCAGGGCCTTATGTTCGATCTCCTGTCCCTCGGGCACGCCCATGGCATTGAACATGCCGATCAGACGCTCGGACCCGAACAGGCGCATCAGGTCATCCTGCAGGGAAATGTAAAACTTGGATTCCCCGGGATCCCCCTGCCGTCCGGAACGGCCCCGCAGCTGATTGTCGATACGCCGCGACTCATGGCGCTCCGTACCGATAATTTTCAGGCCGCCCGCCGCCCTGGCTTCCTCGTCCAGCTTGATATCCGTACCACGGCCCGCCATGTTGGTGGCAATGGTCACTGCCCCGTGAATGCCGGCGTCCGCAACGATCTCAGCCTCCAGCTCATGGAATTTCGCATTCAGCACCTTGTGCTGGATGCCCCGTTTCGACAGCCGCCTGCTCAGCTCCTCGCTGGCCTCGATGGTGATGGTACCCACCAGCACCGGCTGCCCCTTGGCATGGGCCTTCTCCACCTCTTCCACGATGGCCTTCAATTTCTCCTCTCTGGTCTTATATACCGCATCCTGCTGATCCAGACGTTTCACCGGCACATTGGTGGGAATCTCCACCACATCCATGCCGTAAATCTCCCGGAACTCCTTCTCTTCCGTGAGGGCGGTACCGGTGGCGCCGCACTTTTTCTCAAATAAGTTAAAGAAATTCTGGAAGGTTATGGTGGCAAGGGTCTTGCTCTCCCGCTTCACCTTCACATGTTCCTTAGCCTCGATGGCCTGGTGCAGACCGTCCGAATACCGGCGGCCCGGCATGATACGCCCCGTAAACTCATCCACGATCAGAACCTGGTCGTCCTTCACCACATAATCCTGGTCCCGGAACATCAGGTTGTGGGCGCGCAGGGCCAGAATGGTATTGTGCTGGATCTCCAGATTTTCCGGATCCGCGTAATTCTGGATATGGAAGAACTCTTCCACCTTTTTCACGCCCGCCTCGGTAAGATTGATCACCTTATCCTTCTCGTTGACAATAAAGTCCCCTGTCTCTTCCTGCACCACTCCCATGATGGCATCCATCTTGGTCAGTTCCTGCACGTCCTCGCCCCTGTGCATCCTGCGGGCCAGAAGATCGCACATCTCATAGAGCGCGGTGGATTTCCCGCTCTGTCCGGAAATGATCAGCGGGGTCCTTGCCTCGTCGATCAGCACGGAGTCCACCTCGTCGATGATCGCATAATGCAGTCCCCGCAGCACCAGCTGTTCCTTATAGATAACCATATTGTCACGCAGATAATCGAATCCCAGCTCATTGTTGGTCACATAGGTGATGTCGCACTGATATGCCTTCTGGCGCTCCTCCGAAGTCATACTGTTCAGAATCATGCCCACCGACAGTCCCAGAAATTCATGTATCTGGCCCATCCACTCCGCATCACGCTTCACCAGATAGTCATTGACAGTCACCACATGGACACCCTTCCCCTCCAGGGCATTCAGGTAAGAGGGCAGGGTCATGACCAGCGTCTTACCCTCGCCGGTACGCATCTCCGCGATACGTCCCTGGTGAAGAATAATGCCTCCGATCAGCTGTACCCTGAAGTGTTCCATATTCAGCACTCTTCTGGCAGCTTCCCGTACTGTGGCATAGGCCTCCGGCAGCAGGTCATCCAGGGTAGCGCCCTCCTGCAGCCGCTTTTTATATTCGGCGGTCTTGTTTTTTAATTCCTCATCGGAAAGAGCCTGCATCTGGGGACGCAGGCTTTCAATTTTATCCACCAGCGGTCTGATTCGTTTCAGCTCCCTCTGGCTGTGTGTGCCAAATATCTTATCAATTATCTTCACAATTATTCATACCTTTCTGCAGTCTCTCTGTGAAATCTTTCACCTGTCGCCCTGCGCGGCCCGGCCGCAAACGGCAACCTTAACTTCTATTGTACCAGATTTGTCCCGCAGATTCAACACTATCCCTCCACCTTTTGCCTTTCCTGCATAAAAAATATTTCCTTTTTGCCGCCCGGAGCTTCCCCTCCGGGCCCGAAACCGGTGCTCTTCACAGACTGTTCCTGCCATGAGGGCCCCTGTTTTACTGTTCCCCGAATCTTTCTGTATATTTTGACGGTAACTTTCCCCTGGGGATAAACCATGTTTCCGTCTCGCCGTCGGTTCCTGATATCTCCACATCCACACTGATATACTCCGGTCCGAATATACCGATGGAACCATAAGGCAGGTCAAAGCTCAGCAGGCCGAACACCTCTTCTATTTCCTCTCTGTCCGTGATGCGGACAAACTGTCCGGAAAGAAATGCCTCCTTCGTGTCCCGGGCAATATCCTGCGCGGATTCCGGAATCACTTCCGTTTCTGTCCCCTGGTCATGGTTCACTTCTGCCGAAGGGCCTCCCCGGGCTTCCCCATCGTCCTGCTCCCCGGACAAAGCCTCGTCCACACCGTACTTTTCCCGGGCCATATCGATTCTGTCCCGGGCCGTCAGCCCTTCCGGATCCATATTCATCTCCAGCACAATGGCTTTTACATCCGATGCCGCCACATCCGTGATCCGGTATCCGGCTTCCTCCAGCGCCGCAACGGTATGTGTCATGGTATCATACACATTCAGCATAAAACCGTTTCCCCTTGCATTCCTCACATTATCCCGATACCATAATTCAAATTCTATTTTTGCCAGCAGTCTTCCCTGTCTCAGCAGCACGCTCTCCGGATTCTCCATCACATCCCGGTTGTATGCCCTGACCACCTGTTCCATAACGTTCTTGGGATTCTTTCCCCCGTAATACGTGTAATACGTATTTTCCGCCGTATACAGCGTGAAATCCACATCCCCGGCCAGCGTATCTTCTTCTATCTGACAAGTATGCTTCAGATATTCTTCCTCCGTCACTATTGACAGGATCAGATCCTTATCCTCTCCCGTCATACGGTAACTGCGGAAATAGCTTCTGCCGTTTTTCATGGTGACTCTTGTCGTAATGTGTTCGGAAGGTTCATCCTCCGTCCCCTCCCGTTCATGCTCCACCATGGTTTCCAGAAATGTATAAAGCTTCTCCTTATCCCTTAAATGCATATTCTCCAGGATGCGGGTTCTGGACGTACTGTAATCATAATAGGAGCCTGATAGACTTGCGCTGTAAACGGCAATCTCCTCAATATCTTCCTGATCCGGCAGATAGGTGTCATAGGCAAACCAGTCCCGGCAGAACAGGAAACAGACCAGAAGGGACAGCGCCACCGTCAATGCCATCTGAATTTTGTGGGAGAAAAATGCTTTAAAATCCATCCGGAATATCACATCCAGAATTCCGTACACAAGGACTGCCCCAAGAACCACGCCAAAAATCCCCCAGCCTTCGGCTTCATAATCCGTTGTCAGGAAGACAAAAAAGAGCCAGCCGCACATTCCTGCCGCCACACCCACAATCATGCGGAATGCTGCCGACACTGCCGGTTTCCGGATCCCCTGCTCTGCCGTCTCCGAAGCCCTTCCCCGGTACAGCAGCCAGACAGCCGCAACCAGAACCGCTGACACTGCCAGACCGGCCCCAATCCCCTCCCACAGTTCAGGGGAACCGGCCATATATTTTTCCCTCTGGAAAACCAGAAAGAAAGCGAAAATCAGGGGGGAGGCGTAGACTGCTGCCGTACCATCCAGGGCGGCTGCATAAAAAGTGTCCATATAAACTTCAAAAAAAGTCACGCACAGGAACAAAGCGGTTATCACCCCGGTACCGAGAATCATCGCGGAAACCAGTGTATTCAGAACATTCCCGGAAAGCATCACCGCCGCCAGGACCAGATGGTAAACCAGCAGATACACGATGGTCAGGGTCAGAAAGGTCAGCCCGGTATTTGCCAGCAGGACGCTTACCAGCTCGCCATGACCCAGCTGCGTCACCAGACTGCATCCCATAAGCAGAACCGGCAGCAAAAATACGGAAAACGGCACCAGCCATATCAGAACTCCGTTTACATAGCACACGCCGAACAGAGTATGCTTTTTTACGGGAAGGGCATGATACGTGTCCACCATATTTTTATGAAAAAGATAACGGAAGCTGAGCATGCCCGCAAAAAATGCTCCCGCAATGCAGTAAAGTCCCCCTCCAATGGCCAGATAGCTGCCAAAAAAATCCAGAACCCCCTCTGCCACAGCCAGGATAGTCCTCTCCTCTTGCAGCAGCAGCCCCTTTACGCTGCCATAGTCCTTCATGTAGTTGCTCCTCCAGACCAGCCATGCCACCATGACCAGCAGAAAATTTCCCAGTATGGACAATGCTGTCATCCAGGTCTTATGCCGAAGGTCTTCCTTCATAGCGTTAAAAAATAAGTGCTTTGACGTCATATCCCTTTACCTCCGTTTCACTGATAAAAATTTCTTCCAGGGACAATGGCAGCAGTTCATAAAAGACCAGGGAAAGGCCCTCTATAAACGTTTCCACGTCTTCTCTTTTTCCCCTTACCGTCAATGTGTAAAGCGCTCCCCTGTTCTCCACGGTCAGCACTTCCAGTCCCTTTTTGATCTGCCCCAGCATTTCGTCTTCCTTGATCACACACTGGACTTTGTGTATGTTCAGTTTCATCTCATCCAGATCTTTTTCCAGGAGGATGCCGCCTTTGTGCAAGAGCCCCACATATTCGCAGATGTCCTCCAGCTCCCGCAGATTGTGGGAAGCAATCACCGGTGTCAGCCCCCTGTTTTCTATCTCCCTGACAAAGAGTTTTTTCACTGCCTGGCGCATCACCGGGTCCAGCCCGTCAAAAGTCTCGTCGCACAGCAGATATTTCGTATTGGCGCATATCCCGCAGATAAGGGACAGCTGCTTTTTCATTCCCTTGGAAAAAGTATTGATTTTCCGGTTTACGTCCAGTCCGAATTTCTCCATCAGTCCCTTCCACTCCCCTTCGTCAAAGGCCGGGTAATAGGTTTGATAGAGACGCAGCATGTCTTTCGGGGTACCGCTTTTGAAAAAATACTGGTCGTCTGAAATATAAAATATCTTTGCCTTGGCGGAAACATTGTCATATACTGCCTCCCCATCCACGATGATCTCCCCCTCGTCCGGTTTCATCACGCCGCAAAGAAGCCTCATCAGGGTGGATTTCCCGGCGCCGTTGGTTCCGATCAGGCCGAACACATGCCCCTCCCCGATACCGGCGCTGACATGGTCTATCGCCTTTATTGTGTCAAAGCATTTGCTTACATTCCGAAATTCAATCATGACAACTCCTCCTCATAAATCCGGTGCAGTTCCTTTGAGAGCTGCTCTTCCAAAATCCCGGCCTCCCTGGCCTGCAGGGTGAGTTCTTTCCATTCCCCCAGAAGTTTTCCCTGCTTATTTTCCCTCCAGTCGCTCTCTGCGGTCACAAAGCTGCCCCTGCCCGAAACAGTATACAGATAGCCGTCCTGTTCCAGCTGGGCATAAGCCCTCTGGACGGTATTGGGATTCACTGCCAGCTCCATGGCCAGACTCCGCACGCTGGGCATCTTGGTCAGCGGTTCCAGACCGCCGCTCACAATCAGGCGCTCCAGCTTTTCCACCACCTGCTCATAAATGGGGCGCTTATCTCTATAATCCAGCAAAATCATGGTTCCTTCCTTTCCTAAACTGTATCTAAAGCACTAAGCGTATTAATTGACTTAATACACTTATATCACAAGAAAAGGACAATGTCAAGAGACATTGCCCCTGTCCGGCAAAAAGTTCCGGGAAACGTGCCAACACGTTACCGGCACACCTGCTGATCCTCTACCGGCACACCATTCAGCACTGCCTCCGCAAGCCGGTCTCCCTCATAGCGCATCTTCAGGGAGAAAAAATCTGCGTCCTCCTCCAGAAGCCGGAAAAAGATCCTGTCTCCCTCCCACATGGGAAGTTGCGCCACCTGCGCCTTCGGCACCCATTCCAGGGTTCCCTCATTGCATTCTGTCATGGTCCCTTCGTAGCCATCCGCAGTGTAGAGAAACATATATTCCGTCTCCTGGACATCCGTGCCGAAAGTGATGATCCCCCGCAGCTTCCAGGAAGTCAGCGTCAGCCCCGTCTCCTCACGGGTTTCCCGCAGCAGGCATTCCTCCGGCGATTCTCCTTCCTCAAAATGTCCTCCCACACCAATCCATTTGTCTTTATTGATGTCTTTCTCTTTTTTCACCCTGTGAAGCATCAGGTAACTGTCATCCTTTTCTATGTAACAAAGCGTGGTCAGATTGCTGCGCATACCATTTCCCTCCCTGTTTTCGTCCGGTAATTTTCTCCCATCATAAAGCAAATCCTCCCTCCCGTCAATATGCTCATCCCACACTTCTTCCCTTTTATCCCGGCTTTCTCCCCATGTTACTTGCGGAAGCATGTTTTGCATGATAAAATATTCATATCTGAAATTACACCCCCGCCAACTGCGGCAGCCCCCAAAAAGCTTCCCTTTCCCTGTACGGCAGCGGAATGCCGTGGCTGGAAATTGTGCCAACTTGTAAAACCAGCGGAAGCCTCCGGGACTTTCCCCTGCGGCCCCGGAATGCTGCCCCAGGGAATTGTGCCAACCTGTAAAACCAGCGGAAGCTTCCGGGACTTTCCCCTGCAGCCCCGGAATGCTGCCCCAGGGAATTGTGCCAATTTGTAAAACCAGCGGAAGCTTCCGGGACTTTCCCCTGCAGCCCCGGAATGCCGTGGCTGGGAAATACCAAAAAGAAAGGAAAACATGTTATGGAATTACAATCACGTAAAGACATTCCCCGGGAACTCACCTGGGATCTGTCCCTGATCTACTCCTCTGAAGAAGAAATGTATGCGGATGAGGAAAAACTGAAACTTTTGTGTGACAAAATGGAACAGGACTACAAAGGAAAACTCAACTCTGCCGGAACCATCAACGCCTGCCTGGACGACCTGCGGGAATTCTACCGGCTGCACATCCTGACCTGGCACTACTGCGATCTGGCGGTTTCCGTGGACTATTATGACACGGGCAATCAGGAACGCAATGAAAAACATTCCCGTCTGGCATCGGAACTTCTCAGCCGCATCAGCTTTATAGACAGCGAACTTGTGGAGCAAAGCGAAACCATACTGCAGGAAGCCATTGCCATGACCACGGACAACAGGCACTACCTGCAGGACATACTGCGCAGCAAGCCCCATCACCTCCACCCGGAGACGGAAAAAGCACTGGCAGCACTGTCCCGGACCATACATGCCCCACACCAGATTTATAATATGGCGAAACTGGCAGACATGAAATTCCAGCCTTTTACCGCTTCCGGAAAAGAATACCCCCTGGGATATTCTCTCTATGAGAACGACTACCAGTATGAAAAAGACACGGAAATCCGCCGGAACGCCTTTACCGCCTTTTCCCAAAAAATATGCCAGTATGAGAATGTCACTGCCGCGGCCTACAATACCCAGGTACAGACCGAAAAAACCCTTGCCTCCCTGCGGGGCTTTGATTCCGTCTTTGACAGCCTGCTCTTTCCCCAGAAGGTAACAAGGGAAATGTATGACCGCCAGATCGACCTGATCATGGAGAAGCTCGCTCCCCATATGCGCAGATATGCCCGTCTGCTGCAGAAAATCCACAAACTGGACAGGATGACTTTCGCGGACCTGAAAATCGCGGTGGACCCGGAGTACGATCCCAAAGTTACCATTGAAGGATCAAAAGACTATATCGTAAAAGGTCTTGCCATTCTGGGTGAGGATTATGCGGAAATGGTGCAGGCCGCTTACCGATACCGTTGGGTTGACTTCGCCCAGAACGCGGGAAAATCCACCGGCGGATTCTGTGCCAGCCCCTATGGAAAAAATTCCTTTATCCTGCTTTCCTGGAACAACCGTATGGCAGATGTCTTCACGCTGGCACATGAACTGGGACATGCCGGACATTTCAGGGCCTGCAACAGTGCACAGTCCATTTATGACACGGAAGTTTCCCCCTACTTCGTAGAAGCGCCCTCCACCATGAACGAACTGCTGATGGCCCATTATCTGCTGAAGACAAATCCCGACCCCAGATTCCGGCGCTGGGTACTGTCATGCATGATAGGAAATACTTATTATCACAATTTCGTCACTCACTTGCTGGAAGCGGCCTACCAGCGGGAAGTCTACAAGATTATCGATGCCGGCGGCAGCGTGGGCGCCCAGGTCCTGAACCGGCTGACAAAAGAAACCCTGCAGAAATTCTGGGGAGAAGACGTGGAAATCTCCGATATGGCCGCCCTTACATGGATGCGCCAGCCGCATTACTATATGGGCCTCTATTCCTATACCTACAGTGCAGGTCTGACCATTGCCACCCAGTGCTGTAAGCGTATAGAGACAGAAGGCGCCCCTGCGGTAGAAGACTGGAAAAAGGTCCTTGCCGCCGGCAGCACCCTGGATCCCATGGGTCTGGCAAAACTGGCGGGAATTGACCTCACCACGGACGCACCGCTGTTGGACACCATAGACTATATCGGGAAACTCATCACAGAAATCGGGCAGCTGACAGAAGAACTGGAAGCCTGAACCCTTATGGCTTTTTATCCTTGAGAAACGGCTTTTACAGGAACCGGGCAGTGGAAGATTCCTCTTCCACTGCCCCACGCGCGGCCCGTGCGCCGCTTTGGCGGCATAATTCCAGGTGCGGGGAATCGCACTTTGTGCACGGGGCTGCGCATAAAAAGCCTTTTCATGGTTTATTTTACGTATTCAGACAGACGCGGAACCGCCCAGAATATGTCTTGCCACATACACGCCGCTGGCCGAGGCATGGGCCAGGGAATGGGTGACGCCGCTGCCATCCCCGATGATAAACAGTCCCTTATGGAGGCATTCCAGATTTTCATCCAGTTCCACTTCCATATTATAAAATTTCACCTCCACGCCGTAAAGCAGCGTATCGTCATTGGCCGTGCCCGGCGCAATTTTATCCAGCGCATAGATCATTTCCATAATGCCATCCAGAATCCGCTTGGGCAGCACCAGGCTCAAATCTCCGGGAGTGGCGGCAAGCGTGGGCGTCACCAGTCCCTCCTCGATACGCTTCACATTGCTGCGCCGTCCCCTCACCAAATCGCCGAAACGCTGCACAATGACACCGCCGCCCAGCATGTTGGACAGCCTTGCAATGCTCTCCCCGTATCCATTGCTGTCCTCAAAGGGCTCTGAAAAATGTTTTGCCACCAGCAGGGCAAAATTGGTATTCTTTGTACGCTTCTCCGGACTCTCAAAACTGTGCCCGTTCACCGTCACGATTCCGTTGGTGTTCTCATTCACCACAATTCCGTAAGGATTCATACAAAAAGTCCGAACCCTGTCCTCAAACTTCGAAGTCCTGTATACAATCTTGCTCTCATACAGTTCGTCTGTCAAATGGGAAAAAATCACCGCAGGCAGTTCCACCCGCACACCGATGTCCACCCTGTTGGATTTTGTGGGAATCTTCAGCGCCCCGCAGATCTTTTCCATCCATTTGCTGCCGCTGCGCCCCACGGAGACAATACACTTCTCACATGTATAGCTTGCTTCCTGGCACTTCACCACATACCCGCCATCCCTGAGTGAAATTTCGTTTACCGGCGTATCAAAATAAAAATCTGCCTTGTCTTTCAGCTCCGCATACAGATTCTCCAGTACCACAAAGTTGATGTCCGTTCCCAGATGGCGCACAGAGGCATCCAGAAGATTTAACTGGTTCTGAAGGCACAGCTTCTTGAAATGGGTTCCTGCCGTGGAATACATTTTCGTGCCTTCTCCCCCATATTTCATGTTTATGGTATCCACATATTCCATCAGCTCCACTGCTTTCTTCTTGCCGATGTATTCATGAAGGGTACCTCCGAAATCATTGGTAATGTTATATTTTCCATCGGAAAATGCCCCTGCTCCCCCGAATCCGCTCATAATGGAACAGGATTTGCATCCGATACAGCTCTTCACTTTGTCCCCATCTATGGGACAATGCCTTTTGTCCAGAGAATGGCCTGCCTCAAAAACCGCAATTTTCAGTCCCGGGGCATCCTTTGTCAGTTCATAGGCAGAAAAGATTCCCCCTGGTCCCGCTCCAATAATAATAATATCATACTGCATGGCATTTTCCTCGCTTTCCGTCGTGACTATTATCCTACTCCTGCCAAAACCCTTATTCATTTTCTCCTGCAGAAATCCCGTCCGCAGACATAAGTATTCTAACATATTCTCCGGCCGTTCCGCAAGCCGGTAAATATACTTCAGCCTTCCTTCTCCCCGCCCTCCTCCAAAATATACCAAAGAAGGCACGCGGATATCCCTTATTCACTGATCCGGTACAGATCATCCTCATAAAACATGACCTTATCATTCTTTTTCGTATGCCTTAAAACAGAAATGACATTATAAACATCCGCATACGGCGAAACCATTCCCATACTTGCCATTCCAAACATAAACCCGTTCCATATCGTATTGCCCGCAGGTGATAAAATAAATACCGCCAGCGGAACGATTCCCAGGACAAAAGGCAGCAGGCTCATCAGAATAAAACGGCTTCTGCCCATCGGCCAGGATGCCAGTGCAACAAATACGAATTTTCCTTTTATCTTCCCTATTGTAACTTCGGCAGTCTTCGGGTAAACAATGGCGTGGAGCCATTCGTGTACGGCCAGCAATGCCAATCCTATTATAAATCCGCCAAAGACAGCCATGAAATTTACCACCCTCATCCCGCTGCCCATGGTTTTTAGAAACATCGTCGCAATCAATACCGCGCACAGCACAGCGGCTATGGGAGATGCCATTTTCAGCATTTCGTCTACGGAACCTGGCGTCTTTATTTTAAAAGCATTTTCAGGTAATTTGCCCCTCTGGTATTCCCTGATATCGTCAATGTTAAATTGTACCCTAATCATCCAAGCCCCCTCTAATCACGCCTGCTTTTCAACCCTGCCCGGTAAATAAACTTTTATATCTGCCAGTTTCTGTCCTTTGTACAAATCTTGCCCCCGGCCCCGTAGACCTATCCTTTTCCTTGTTCCATGTTAGAGCCATTTTATCCAATCAGTACTTTCTTTCCCCGAAAAGCGAATCCATATTTCCGAATCTTCTCTTCCGGAATTCCCTTTGCAATGAGAACGGCTTCATAATTCTTTTCCGCTATCTGCTTAAGAGCCGCATCCACCGTATCCGAAAGCTCTTCTTCCTCCCCCAACTCCTGTACTTTAAATTCCAGAATGATCGCATCGTCTTTCAGGTCTCTCGGTTCCAGCATGACATCATAACGGCCAAATCCGCTTTCTCTGTTAGAAGTAAGCACATATTTTTTCCGGAGTGTCACTAATAGTCCCAACACAAAACCATGATAAAATCGTTCCGGTTCTTCTCTGGAAGGGTCACTCCCTGTATCAAAATAGCTGAAGCTCTCCAGCGTAATACGATTCATATAGAGATTCATGTCTTTCACATTTCCATCCCACAAGGCTCTGATAAATTCATCGTAATCATATGGAGTCTTCTGGAACCATCCGGTCACCATCCGGCGGAACATAATTTCCACTTCCAGATTCGTAATCCCCAGCTCATACTGAGGCGTCAAAAATCCCCACTCTTCCTCTGTAAGCTTCCGGCAGTCAAACACTCTCAGGTATCCGCTGGCAAGCAGAAGACTCCAGATCGCAGTTTCATTTTCACTCATCTGGCTGTATATAAACTGCTCATCAATGGATACGTTCAAATGCTCCCCCGAAAGAAGTTTCTCAAAATTCTGTTTCATATATCGATTCCCTTCCCTAAGCAGCTTTCCCACCAAACTGTTGGAGCTTGTATTGACCCAATAAGTCCCCAATTTTCTTTTATCCAGATAATTAATGATAGACCATGGATTGTAAATATCCGACCGTCTCCCGAATCGAAATCCGTCATACCACTTTTTTACATCCTTTTTCCGCTCAGACAGCCCAAATTCATCCAATGCTGCAAAAACTTCTTCCTCCGTAAATCCAAAGCTTTCCTCATATTTTTCCGCAGTCGTTGTTACCACCTCAAGATTATTCAGATCCGAAAAAATCGATTCCTTTGCTTCGCAAGAAGCAATCTGACCACTTGTAATCCCTGTCATAAGCGCCCGCTCCAGATAAGGATTCGTCTTAAATGTAGAATGGAACAAGTTCCGGATAAAGGCCGTAAGCTCCTCCCAACAGCCATTCACATAAGATTCCTGCATGGGCGTGTCATACTCGTCCAGCAGGATTATCACTTTTTTCCCATAATAACGGAACAGAAATAAAGACATTTGATGAAGAGCCATGAAAGCATGGACATCATCCATTCCTATGGATATTTCTTTAAAAAATTCGGTCTCCCTTTCATCTAAGATGCCTGCATCCAGCAAAAAACGATTTTCCGAATACAGCATAGTTAAAATCTGACAGATCTGTCCCCGCATGGTAGAATAACTTCCCGCCTTTACATTGGAAAAAGATAGGCTGACCACTGGCCAGCTTCCCTGAAGTTTCCAGAACCTCTCATTCCCCCAGATTTTAAGCCCTTCAAACAGATCTCCCCGACTGGCATATTTCACAGAAAAAAAGCATTCCAGCATGCTCATGTTCAGCGTCTTGCCAAAACGTCTGGGACGGGTAATCAGAGTAACATCATCATCCGAGTCCCACCACTCCTGGATAAAGCTTGTTTTGTCCACATAAAAGTTGTTTTTCATCCGCAGCTTTTCAAAATCCTGATGCCCGATTCCCACTGTTCTCGCCATTTTTCGTCCCCTCCCCGCATGCCTTATTTTGAATTTTCCTAAACAGAATTAAAAAGTCATGCCAATCCCAATGCATGAAATCCTATCATGTTTAAAGGTATCTCTGCCAGCCCAAACTTTTTCACATATCAATATTATAATCGAAAGGAATTAAAAGCACAACATACAGAAAACAAGCTCTGCGAGTTTCTTTTGTCACAAAAAAGCAGGCTGACGCCCCTCTTTCAGTCTGTCAGCCTGCTCATGCCTCTTACTCTATATACTACTCTCTTATCTCTATCAGAAGATCCCCGCCATCTTTCCAATCCAATACACCATCCCCAGCAACCAGCTGGAAAATATGCCATACAAAATCACCGGCCCTGCAATGGTGAAAATCTTACATCCGATACCGAAGACTGTCCTTCTGCTTGTGTAAAGTTAGGACCCATTAATTTTTGAAAAATTCCTTTCGCAAGCGGTATGTCCTTGTCTTATTTCTTCCCATCGCTTCCACATCATCCATCACAGAGAGTATTTCTCTCGCCCTCGCCATACTCAAATCCAACAGTTCCGCAATATCTCTGGTTTTGGGACTATCCCAAAGTTTGTGTAAACCTCCAAACTGATGTAAGATAAGATTATTC
>OFHN01000108.1_pt1 | contig 76933 bp, 65 predicted proteins | sample 1521321 | NCBI WGS metagenome assembly OFHN01 (sample SAMEA3504130, study PRJEB24116) | mouse gut metagenome | biome: mouse gut; feature: mouse-associated habitat; material: faeces | place: Denmark | collected 2011
GTTGCTTTACTCTCCGCCGCCGTCAAATCAAGTTCATCCATCTCTAATTCCACATTAATATGCTTCATCTTAGTTGATTTAAGTTTGGAAAGCAAGGCGATACTTTCCACATTCCCCGTAAACGGAAACATATCTACACAGCAAAGCCTCTCAACCGCATACCCTGCTCCCTGAAGCAGAACCAAATCTCTCGCGAGGCTCGTCGGTTTGCAGGAAATATAAACCATTCGTTCCACGCCGTAGGAAATGATCTTTTTGAGCGCTTTCGGATGTATCCCGTCTCTGGGCGGATCTAATACAATGAAATCCGGTTCCTCTTCCACTGTATCGAGAACTTTCAGCACATCCCCCGCTATAAATTCACAATTGGAAAGCCCGTTCCTTCTGGCATTTTCTCTTGCCGCTGCTACGGCCTCCGCTACGATCTCCACGCCGACCACCTTATCTGCCGAATCAGAAAGCAGCTGCGCAATCGTTCCCGTTCCGCTGTAAAGGTCAAATACCGTACCGTTCCTCTCCCCGAACGCCTGCATCACATCCTCGATATACTCCCGGACTGTCTGATAAAGCACTTCCGCCCCCAGAGAATTGGTCTGGAAAAAGGAAAACGGAGTAATCATAAAACGCAGTCCCAGAAGTTCCTCGTAAAAATAATCCTGCCCAAATAAAATATCCGTTCCGTCGTCTTGTATCACATCTGCAAGACTGTCGTTTCTTGTGTGAAGAATCCCGACAATCTTTCCATCCAAAGAAAGTCTGATCATACGCTCTTTCATCTCATGCAAAAGCGCGGGTTCCTCTAACCCCTGTGTCTGCGTGCTTGTCACAAGATCAACTAATATTTCTCCCGTTTTTGCCGCCTTGCGCACGAGCAGATGGCGCAAATAACCCTCATGACGCATTTTATGGTAAAAAGAAACTCCCTGTTCGCCAAAGAAATCGCGCGCACAGGCTAAAATCCTGCCGAAATCCGAATCCGTGATCCGGCATCCGTCCACATTGGCAATGTCATAAAAACTGCCTCTTTTATGCATGCCAAGCGCAAGCGGTCCATCCTTATGCTCATCTCCGAACGAATACTCCATTTTATTTCGATAGGACTGCTCCCGCGGGCTTTTCTTGATCCCTTCAAACAGCGCATCAAAATCCATGCCGCCGTCCGCCAATACGGGCGAAAGCAATTTTCTCACCTGTTCTTCTTTCAGTTTTAACTGTGTCTCATAAGCCACATTCTGATAAGTACAGCCGCCGCAGATACCGAAATGCCGGCATGCGGGTTCCGCCAATTCGATCGGCGATTTTTCCAAAACTTCCAAAAGCCTTCCTTCGTATTTCCCTCTGCGCGCTTTTTGAACGGCAAAAGAAACTTTCTGCCCCGGAAGCGTATGTTTTACAACGACTTCGCTTCCGTCCTCTGCCGATGCAATCCCTTTATTCGGAAATACAAGTTCTGTCACAAATCCTTCCGCTATCTGTCCTTTTTTCATCTCTGTGTTGATCCTTTCCTGTAACTGTCCGTGATCTTCCGACAGCCTGAAAAAAGAGCCGCTGATCTGCGGCTCTTTCTGCTATCTTCCGATCTTCGGATTATTTATCGCTTTCTTCCTCTTCGTCATCGTCAAAGAAATCATCTTCAAACTCATCTTCTAAATCATCTTCAAAATCGTCCAGATAATCCGGCGTAAAGAAACGGTAAATTCCATACGCTGCTGCTGCAATCGCTGCAACGATTCCGACAATTGCAAAAATCCAGATCACTTTTGTCGCTTTCTTCTCGTCGTCATCTTTCTTTTTCAGCAAGTCATTTAACTTCGTCATCGTCAAGAACTCATCTACTTTATTCATGCTTTCCACTCCTTTTTGTTTATTTTTAGAAAAACATCTGTCGTTTTTCTGACCTCGCATGATACATCATATTTATTATAACATATCTTTTCCTATTCACAAATAAAAAATTACACTTTTTAGAATTTTTATACTTTTTTCAGCTTTGCAAAGACAGCAAACATCTTTTTCACCCCGGCGGTATCAAAATCCACCGTCACTTCATAATCTCTGCCGCCGTCGGCAATCTGTGTGACGATACCTTCTCCGAATTTTATATGGCGTACGCGGTCGCCGACCTGGTAATCCAGGGCTTCTTTTTGTGCGCTGCCGAAATTCCTTGACATATCATAGGTTCCCGCCGCTATAGGTTTCCGGTGCAGCGTTTCTTTTGCTTTCCGGAACATTTCTCTCTTACGGTTTTCTTCTCTCGGACGTTGTTCTTCGCTGAGACGTTCTTTGGCTCTTTCATGCGCCGCCCCCTCTTCCAGCAGTTCTTTTGGAATTTCTTTCACAAAACGGGACACTTTATTAAACTGGGTTTCTCCGCGAACCATACGCATCCTTGCGCTCGTTATCGTCAGATGTTCTTTTGCCCTGGTAATTCCCACATATGCCAGACGCCGCTCTTCTTCCATGTCTTCGATCGGCGTATCCGATACGATCGACCGATAGCTCGGAAATAATCCGTCTTCCATCCCGGCAAGGTATACATTGGAAAATTCGAGCCCTTTTGCGGAGTGCATTGTCATCAGAACGACATAATTACTGTCCTCCTCCAAACTGTCAATATCTGCCACAAGCGCTATTTCCTCTAAAAATCCGCTTAACGAAGGTTCTTCCTCCGCTTCCTCATAAGCAGCCGCCTTACTGATCAGTTCATCAATATTTTCAATGCGCGCCGCCGCTTCTTCCGTTCCTTCCTCTTCCAGCTCTTTCACATATCCCGTTGTTTCGATGACTTCTTCCAGCAGTTCCGTCACGCCGATCAGACCGAGTTTGCTGCGCATGGACTGAATCAACAGGACAAACGGACGTATTTTCGCACTCGCCTTTCCGATCGAAGGAATATCGTCCGCCGCCTTTAACGCATCATAAAAACTGAGTTCCCTGGCAATGGCATACTCCTGTACACGATTTAACGTCGTGGCTCCGATGCCTCGTTTGGGCACATTGATAATGCGCCGTACTGCCAGGTCGTCGCTGCCGTTGTCAATCGTTTTTAAATACGCAAGAAGGTCTTTGATCTCTTTCCTTGCATAGAAATTAATTCCGCCTACGATTTTATACGGAATATTGGACACGACAAATTTCTCTTCAAACAGACGGGACTGCGCGTTGGTGCGGTATAAAATTGCACAGTCACGGTACTGGTATCCCTGCTTATAGACTTTCTGCATAATATCTTTTGCCGTAAATTCAGCCTCTTCGTATGCCGTTTCAAACGGATAGAAACGGATCCTGTCTCCCGTTTCATTTGCCGTCCACAGCCTTTTTGCTTTTCGACTGCGGTTATTGGCAATCACTTCATTCGCCGCATCCAAAATATTCTGTGTGGAACGGTAATTTTGTTCCAATTTGATGACAACCGCCTGTGGAAAATAGGTTTCAAAATTTAAAATGTTGTAGATATTGGCGCCGCGGAACTTATAAATAGACTGATCGTCATCTCCTACGACGCATAAGTTTTTATAGCGGTCTGCCAGCAGACGGATCAGCTGAAACTGCGCCGTATTGGTATCCTGATATTCATCGACCATAATATAACGAAACCGCTCCTGGTAACCGGCAAGCACTTCCTCGTCTTTGCGGAACAGCTCTACCGTATAAAAAATCAAATCGTCAAAATCCAGCGCATTATTCTTCTTTAACGCTTTCTGATATTCCAGGTAAACCTGCGCCTGCTTTTGTTTTATGTAATCCGAACCCGCGTTTTTTGCAAATTCCATCGGTCCGATCAGTTCGTCTTTTGCAGAAGAAATTGCTGCCAGCAGTGCTCTTTCTTTGTATATTTTCGTATCGACCTCCAGTCTTTTACACAGCTCTTTCATCAACGTCTTCTGATCGTCTGCATCATAAATACTAAAATTCGTATCAAACCCAATCCTGTCGATATACCGTCTCAAAATCCGAACACAGGTAGAATGGAACGTCGTCACCCAAATGCCCTCCGAACCGCATCCGACCATCTGGCTGATCCGCTCCCGCATCTCTCCCGCAGCTTTATTGGTAAATGTAATCGCCATGATCTGATACGGACTGACGCCCTTTTCTTCTATTAAATATGCCGCCCGGCAGGTCAATGCCTTCGTTTTTCCGCTTCCTGCCCCTGCCAGAATCAAAACGGGACCTTCTGTCTGAAGTACCGCCTGCCTTTGCGGTTCATTTAATGTATCGTAAATACTCATTGCTTCTCCTTTGTTTCTTCTTTTATAAATTGAAAGTTCTTTTCTATTATACGGGGAAAAAAGAAGAATCGCAACGGATTTTTACAGAATACGGCGATACTTTCTTCCTATTCTGTCACAAAAAAATTTTGTTTTTTCTATATTATATGCTACAATGTGTTGCAGAAAACAAAAAGGAGGTCTGACATGACACAATATCCAATTGTAACATTTGAAATGGAAAACGGCGACATCATGAAAGCCGAGCTTTACCCCAATCTTGCACCAAACACCGTACACAACTTTATTTCCTTAGCAGGCAGCGGTTTTTACGACGGACTGATCTTCCATCGCGTGATCCGCGGCTTTATGATTCAGGGCGGCGACCCGGAAGGAACCGGCATGGGTGGCCCCGGCTACGCAATCAAAGGAGAATTTGCCCAAAACGGCTTTGAAAACGACTTAAAACACACGGCGGGCATACTGTCCATGGCACGTTCTATGATGCCCGACTCCGCCGGAAGCCAATTTTTCATCATGCACAAAGACGCCCCTCATTTAGACGGCGCTTATGCGGCTTTTGGTAAAATTACAGAAGGCATGGACGTTGTCGATAAGATTGCGGAAACCACAGTCGACTACAACGATCGTCCCATGGAGACGCAGAAAATAAAAAAAGTTACGGTAGAAACGTTTGGCGAAATGTATCCGCAGCCGGAGAAGTGTTAGTCTATGTAATATTACAGGAGGGAGTTTACAAATGAACCACGAAACAGAACCGATCCGCGACGCCGCAGTCCTTGGCGTACCCAAGATGCTGATTTTAGGCCTGCAGCATATGTTCGCTATGTTCGGTGCTACCATTTTAGTACCTATTCTGGTAAACAATTATTTTGAGGGCGAAGGCTTATCGATCCAGGTAACTTTGATCTGCGCAGGTGTGGGAACCTTATTTTTCCACCTGTGTTCCAAGTTGAAAGTCCCGGCTTTTCTTGGCTCGTCCTTTGCATTTTTAGGCGGTTTTTCCACTGTTGCAAACTTAGAGACCGGAATTTTTAAAGATATGTCTATGGGAGAAAAACTCCCCTATGCCTGCGGAGGCATTGTAATTGCCGGATTGCTATATCTCATTCTTGCACTTGTCATTAAACTGGCGGGCATTAAAAAAGTCATGCGCTTTTTGCCTCCGGTTGTAACCGGTCCGATTATTATCTGTATCGGATTAAGCCTTGCACCATCGGCCGTGACAAACGCATCTTCCAACTGGTTTCTGGCATTGATCGCACTTTCCGTCATTATCATTTTTAATATCTGGGGAAAAGGAATGTTCCGGATTATCCCGATCTTGCTGGGAGTCACTATTTCCTACGGAGCCGCTCTTTTAATGAATGCCTGCGGAATTACAAACCCGGACGGTTCGGCAATTTTAGACTTTACAAATGTAGCGGCAGCGTCCGTGGTAGGGCTTCCGCCGTTTCAGTGGTGTAAATTTGATGTGACGGCAATTTTAGTGATGGCACCGATCGCCCTCGCGACTATGATGGAGCATATCGGGGATATGTCCGCCATTTCCGCTACCGTCGGTGAAAATTTTATCGAAAATCCGGGTCTGCACCGCACGTTGATCGGCGACGGGCTGGCAACTTCATTTTCTGCGTGTATCGGCGGTCCTGCCAATACCACGTATGGAGAAAATACCGGCGTATTAGAGCTGAGTAAGGTATACGATCCGAAAGTGATCCGCCTTGCCGCCGTCTATGCCATCATCTTAAGCTTCCTGCCGAAATTTTCCGAAATCATCAGTTCGCTTCCCGCCGCAATCATCGGCGGCGTCAGCTTTATGCTCTACGGAATGATCTCTGCCATCGGCGTACGCAACGTGGTCGAAAATCATGTGGATTTCACCAAATCCAGAAATTTAATCATTGCAGCGGTTATTTTGGTCTCCGGACTTGGTTTTTCCTCCGGTCTGACGTTTTCCGTTTCCGGTACGTCCATCACGTTAACCGGTCTTGCCATTGCCGCAATCGCAGGCATCTTTTTGAACGCCGTTCTTCCGGGCAAAGATTATACGTTTGGTGAAAATCCGAACGCGGATGCAAGCCGCGGCGTAGACATGAAGCCAATGAAAAAAGAAAAGAAATAAAACAAACTGCAAAAAAGTCTGAAACCATATGCACGCATGCAAGGTTTCAGACTTTTTAACATTCTGAATTACTGTAAAGCAGGTTCTTATTTTATTCTTCGTCCTCAAAATTTTTCTGCGCAACGGCTGCTACGGCGCTTGTCACTGCCGATACGACCGTTACCACTGCGACAACGACGACAAACAGAACAATGATTCCCAAAAATATCAACAATCCGCTTTCTGTCATATTATCTACTTCCTTTTCTAAGCTGATTTCATGTTTTTTGTATTATATCATAGATTTGTCCATTTGAGAATAGCCTATTTTTATTTCCATCCAAGCAGTTTTCGATAGGAAGCTCTCTTACCGGCAGGTGCCTTGCATACCGCATGTTTATGGATTCCCTTAAACGCATGTTTCCCCACTTTCTTAAGCTTCTTACTTTTTACTGTAACCGTCCGCAGAGCCTTACAGCGGTAAAACGCCTTGCTTCCGATTTCCGTCAGTTTGCTGCTTTTCAAAGCTGCTTTCTTCATTGCCGTACATCCTTCAAACGCCTGTTTTCCAATTTTTACCACGTATTTTCCAATTACGGCTTTGGAGGCCTGTTTACAATTCCGAAACGCCTTCGGCCCGACTGCCGTCACCTGATACCTCTGCCCTAAAATCGTCGCATAATCCGGCACCGTGATATGCTTCATCTTTTTACTGCTGCTTCCGACAGCTTCTGCGGTTTTTTTCTCTAAATTCGTAATTTTATAACGATATCCTCCGCTTTCGTACACGTTTCCCAAAACCGGTTTCTTTCCCTGCGTTACCGTAAGATTTACGCTTTGAGATATCCCGCTTTCATCGGCCGCCGCGGCAGTAATCTTTGCGGTTCCCTCTCCCGCCGCCGTAATGACGCCGTCCGCATTGATCGTTGCAACCGCCTGGTTGGAAGAAGACCATACAACCATTTTTACGGCGTCTTCCGGAACAATCCGGGCCATCGCCTTTGTGCGCTCTCCAACCGCCAAAACGGATCGTTCCAGGCTTACGGTTATGGATGTGGCAAGCGGCGCCCGCTCCTTAATAAAGTCCGCTTTCACCGTGACGTCTCCTGTCGGCATGTAAAAAGACTCTCCTTCGATCAAAGTTTCCTGTCCGTCCTCTTTTCGGCAATATCTCAAACTTCCCGGTTTCAGGCAATATCCTTCGTCGGGAACAGCAAACACCGTTACCTCTTCTCCGGCAGATGCGATGGGATTGGTGATGAACAGCATTCCGTGTTCTGCCGCTTCAGCTTCTGCAAAAAAGCTGCCGTTTAACGTAATAGCCCCCAAATTAAAATTTCCCCATGTACTATCATATAATACGGCATTGCTCAATTCTACCCGCAGTATGGCATCCGGATCTTCCAGCGAATAATCCAGATAAACGGTTTGATAAACGGCAGGAGCGTTAGAATCCAGCTTGCCGGTATCAAAATATTCCGTATACTCCTTTACAATCCTGTCTTCCTTCATTACCGCAGCATTGATTTTTACTTTTGCAGACCATGCGCCAAGGTATATGCCGGCTTTCTGTCTTCCCTGGCGGTACGGAAGATCAAACCGAATCCCGTTTCCTTCTTTCTCAAAGACAATCCCTTTGTTATACGCCCCTTCCGGATTGCCGGATCCGTCCGTATAATGAAAGACCGCATCTGACGGATCGCCGTTTTGCTTGGTCACTTCCTGAATTGCCGAGAGATTTGAAATTCCGCTGCCGTTCGCTTTCCTCTCAATCCGTGCCAAATCGGTCTGCGTAAACAGCTTCCAGTCCATACTTCCTTCTTCTGTCAAATTGACCGTCTGCGGCTGCGCAGTCTGCATGAATTTTACCTGCGTATCCGAATCGTCCGGATCCGGAATTTCCTCTGAAGTTACGGCAAGAACAGTGAGCGGAACCGTAATCGTAATTTTGGTATCTCCGCAGACCGCCGTAACCTTAAGCACAGTTTCCAAATTTTTTTGCGGAAGAATCGGATTCACTACCGTCCCGTCATTCCGCAGCCCGTATTTCGCCAGATGGCTGTTGCTGGAAAAAGTAAACGTTGTACCATACGTCGTACCGCCTACATTAAAATTCAAATCGTCTGCAACTTGGGAAAATGCCTCATTTCCATTTAAGACCTGTTCCTGCACGCGGATCCAGTCCTGGTATGCGCGCTTTGCATCTGTCTGCACCGTCTGTTCCGGAATCTGCGAAACCGTCTGTGAATCTGTTGATTCCCTGCCGTCTTTTACGCCGGTTACAAAAATATCATAACGATTGAAATTTTCCAGGCCCTGCAGCAAAAAGGGCATACCGGAAGTCTCTTTTGTCTGCCATTCATATGCATCTCTTTTCTTATAATAAATGCGGTAACCGTCATACTTCGTCCCTTCAGGAGCGCGGGCGTTCACCATAAGCGCCGTATCCGCAGACACTGCGCTCACATCCTCTGGAGCCTGCAAAACTTCCTTCCCGTCGTTTTCCAGCAATATTGCCTTTAAACTGATCTCTCCCTGTACGCCGCCGGTTTCTTCCATGGCAATCGTCACCATCATATTTGTCTCTCCCGCTGCACAGTTCGGAATTTCAACGGCATAAACGCTTTCTTCACTGCCTCCCTGAAGCTTTACCGCTTCCGTCAGTTCTGACGCGTCCAGCAAATCCGCTTCTACTTCCGCAGTTCCGTTTTTTACACCTACCAGAACTTTTACCGTCTGCATGGAATTGGAAGCGGGAACCAGAAACATAAACCCTTCCGCTCCGAAAGGCGACGTCGCCTTCACATACTCCATGGCGTCTTTCGTCCCAAAGCTCTTCATTACGGCGCTATCGCGCAGCTCTGTCGGATAACTGCCATTCGTTCGATAATGTCCCACCGTATTCACATTAAAAATCCTGCCGTTTCCGGATTCTATCTGACCAGGCAGTCCGTCTTGCCTGGAAGAATTTCCTTCTGCGCCAAAAGAAACGGCGCTGTCCGCTTTCTTCATTTGATCCGCCGTAAAATATTTCTCCGGCGCTTTTGTCGTTTTTATTCCAAGATAACTTTCTCTTCCATCCGTCCCGTCCACCAGATACTGATGCTCTCCGGCTTCTACCTGTATCGTTTCACTATGTCCTCCGACACTGACGCGCAGTTTAAACGCATGCTCTGCCTTTATAGTCAATTTTGCGCCCGAAGACGCGCTCACACGTTCTGCACAGGCTAAATCCACGAAATTTTCACCGTTCGGCCCGTTAAAATACAAATGGTCTATACCGAACGCTTCCGTCAGACGGATTTTCCACTCTATGACATTTTCGTTTCCTTTTATAGTAATTCCCATGATATCTTCTATGAGGGAACCGATTCCGATCGCACCCGCCCATCCTACAAAATTAGCCCGTGCCGGCTGTGTGTCGGAAAACTCGGTGGAACCCGGCATAGCGTATTCTGTAGAATAATTTTCCCAAAGCGTATGTAAAAAATTTCCGTTTCTGTCATAGGCTCCTTTGCTGCAGACGTCTGCCATACCGTTGACATGCCGCACCGCCTCTTCAAATGCAATTGCATCATATCCGTAATTTTGAAGCCCTTTTAACCACTGAAACGATGCCGGCGACCACATGGCGCCATTCCAGTATCCGCCGGATGATTTAAACGAAGGATAATCATAACAGACCGTAGAAAGACCGTTTGGACGGAACATTTTATTGGAATTGAACGCATAGCCTTCTATCATGCGGTCCGCCTGTTCCTTTGTCGCAACCCCGGCTGCCAGCGACCAAAACGCCATCGGCGTTACCACGTCTTTTAATTCTCCCGTCCTGCTGTCCATATTAAAAAAACATCCTTTTTCTTCGGACCACAGTTTTTCCTGAATCAACGCCGTGAGTTCTTCCTCTTCCTGCTTGTATTTCTCTTTCAAATCTTCGTATTTTTGTCTCTCATCTGCCGTCAATCCCGTTTTCTTTTCTAAAATTTCCGCAGCAATCAATTGCAGGTAGACAGCCGCCTGTACCTGCTGGAATGACATATCTTTTACAGCCTGCCCCCAGCCCTGATAATCCTGATCCGGCGTGTTATCGAGTCCGCTCCCCTGACCGTTTGACACATACAATCCGGCTGCAGGCCCCGTTTTATGCCTGCGCGTGCGCTTGATAAACTGATAATAGGAATCCAGCCTGTCAATAATCGGTTTGCCTTTCACGGTTTTTAAAAATCGCTCAATATCTCCATGGATCTTATACTGTTCCCACTCTGCCCACGCAAACATCGGCGGATTGATCGCATCCACGTTCCGATAATCCTGGTAATGATCCCGTCCATCCGCCTCATAAATCATTCTCGAAATAAATCCGTCCGATTCGTCCTCCGTATCATACTGATGATAATAAAAATTATCCATGGAATTCAAAGTCGGAAATTCATGCAGCCCGTATTTATCAAAAAGCATCATAAACAGCGTATCCCATTGGAAAATTCTGTCGTCAAACGCTTCGTCCACATAATATGACTGCTTTTCATCCGTAGTAAGTTCCGGATTCAATCCTTTTGAAACCTCCCTGATATTGCTCTTATGACTATCCCACGCCGTCTGATACAAATACTCCCAATTCTTATGCTCCGCAAAATGTACCTGCGGAATCCGCTCCATATCAATCTCATAATTTCCTGCCACAATCTCAGGCGCAGCCTGCGCCTGTACCGGCATCCCGCAAAAAACCACCATACCTGCCAAAAAAGCGCTCACCCATCGCTTTACCAGACCCATCCTATATCTCCTCCTAAAAAACATGTATAAAAACAGAAAAGACTTTTCTTCCCAGAAAAGCCTTTTCTGTCCCATTTTTCATATTACTGTGTCTATTGATATTTTCTATTGTAGAAATAGATCAATAACAGAATTCCAACCAAACCGACCATCTGCATTATCAGTCCGGCCGCTTCAATTCTGCGCTGTCCTACAATCACAAGCGCCATACAAGCAATAAAGAGTACGGTATTGATCAATACAACAATCCATTTTTTGTTCTCTTCCATATCGATTCCTCCTTATTAACCCTTTAATCCGCCAAGACTCATTCCCTGCGTCAGTTTCTTTTGAACCATAATATATAAAATCAGTGTCGGAAGCATTACGATCACGAGACCTGCATACAGCTGCCCGTAATTCGCAGCCCCCCTCTGTGCCTGCGTCAGGTTCATCAAACCTACCGGCAGCGTTTTGGCATCTTTGGTCAGCAGCGTCATAGCAATGATATATTCATTCCAGAACGATAAGAAATTGAACAAAATAACCGTAATGATACTCGGCAGAGCCATAGGCATCATAATCTGCACCATAGTTCTGAAATAACCGCTGCCATCCACATGCGCCGCTTCCTCATAATCCCTTGGAATCGTAATAAAGAAACCGGAAAGCAGATAAATGGTAAACGGCAATGCGGTGGATGCATATACCAATGCCAGAATAAAAAGATTGTTCAGGAAAAATCCTTCACTAAAGCCCATCTTTCTGATAAATGTATCTGCGTCTACAAACATCAAAAAGATCGGAACTACAATGTAGTTTACATTGATAAAGAGACCGCCCATAAACAATACGTTCAAAATCTTGCTTCCGATAAAGCGATATCTTGCAAGTACGTAAGATGCCGGTAAAGCAATGACCAGCAGCAAAACAAGCGCCATAGCCGTTACCAGAATCGAATTCAGGAAATACTGTCCCATATTTGCTTTTTCAAACGCGTCGATAAAGTTCTGAATATAGAACCCTTTCGGCATCGTCCACGGACTGCCGTAAAATTCTGAATTCTCCTTGATGGATGCCAAAAATACCCATGCCACAGGCACAAAAATGCTGACTGCCAACGCCAGAAGCACAACGTAAACAAATATTCTGTATAAAGTTTTTAAACTCATTCCATTTTTCTTTTTCATTTGCGCTCCTCCTTAAAATTCTAACGGTTCCCGCTTGGTAACAAAACTGATCATTGCTGCCAGGCCAAAGGAAAACAAGAATACCATAACGCCGATTGCCATGCCGTAGCCATAGGATGAGTTCGTATACGCCTGATTGTACATATAACTTAAGAATACCTCCGTAGCCCCGTCCGGTCCGCCGTTTGTAAGTACTTTCACAAGCTGGAAGCTTAAGTTGATCGTACTGATCACGAAAAAGGACAATGTTGTCCTGATATTAGTCCAAATCAAAGGCAGTGTAATGGAAAAGAATTGCTGTACATGATTTGCCCCTTCTAAGTCTGCTGATTCATAGAGACTTTCTGGCACGCTTGCCATACTTGCCATATACATAACCATATAATAACCAATTGCCTGCCAGATTAAAGCAATCACAAGGCTGAAAATAACGATTTTCTGATCACCCAACCATAGGATCGGATCTTTTTCTCCACGGAATATGCTTAACAGACTGTTTAACAATCCCGTATTAGGATCATAAATCGCCGAAAAAATTGCCGAAATAATAACGATTGATAAAATATTTGGTATGTAAAAAATAATTCGGAAAAAATTCTCTCCCTTAATTTTCTCTCTGGAAATAATTGCTGCAAAGATCAGAGAAAGAGCCATTGTAATTACAGTTACACAAACTACCAAAAGAATTGAATTCTGGAACGTACGCAAAAAAATTGTATCTGACATTAACTTTTTAAAATTTTCCAGTCCGACAAACTGCTTGTTGTTGGAAAATCCGCCCCATTTGTAAAGCGACATTTTAAATACATTGAATGTGGGGATGATCATAAAAATGAAAAATAAAATGACGGCCGGCGCCACGCATACCCCAATAAAAACACTTCTTGCTTTGCCCTTTTTCACATCCATACCTCCATTCCTGTTTTACCGGTCACTTTTACCGGCATGCTCTAAAAAAGCGTCCCGAAGGCAAGAACCTTCGGAACGCCTGCTGTTATGCTTTATTCCATTGCGTCTCTTAACTGATCGCTTGCTGCTTCTACTGCTGCCTGCCATTCTTCAACTGTCTTGTCTCCGCTTACAATACTGTTCACGGTTCCGAACAATGTATCTGCCATAGATACGCCTTCTACAGGAGCTGTAGCTGCAAATCCGCCCATAACTGCGGTTGCGCCGTTGTCATAGATGCTGTAGAACATTTTGTTGTCGCCTTCTAAAGAATCACTGATGCCAGCGATCGGCTGAATTGCAGCAGATTTAGCAAAAATCTGTGCTGCTTCGTCTGAATACATATAAGCTACGAATTCTTTTGCAAGATCCGGATTTGCTGCTTCTGCAGGTACCCATAACTGCTCAAAGAATGTGAAAGAACTTCCGTTCTCGCCGTCGTTTACTGCCGGAACTGCCGTAAAGCCCCACTCAAATCCTTCTGCTCTCGGAGCCTCAGCCATCTCGCCAACTAACCATGTACCGTTCGGGCAGAAGATTGCTTTGTTGTCAAGGATTAACTGCTGGTTCTTTGTAAAGCCTTCGTCATTTGCGTTTGCAACTGTCGTGCCTTCTGTATACTGTGCCAATTTGCCAACGATTTCAAATACTTTCGTAGCTTCCGGGCTTTCCCAAATGCCGTCTTCATAAGTCATGCACTTGTTGTAGAAATCAGATCCGCCTGAAGAAGCTAACAGAGCATATGTAAATGCATCAAAGTATCCGGTTGTCGGATATGTGAATAATGCGATGCCTTCTGCCTTCGCTTTGTCGCCTAACTCCCACATCTCATCCCAGGTAGTAGGAAGATCCCAGCCTTTTTCTTTTAAAAGACCTGCATTGTAGAATAATCCGCAGGGGCTGTAGAACATCGGAGCGTAGTAGGTAACGCCATCGCCGTATGGGTTGGTTCCAAGTGTATCAAGGAATCCCGGAATCACTTTATCTTTTACGGTTACGTCTTCGCCAGGTACGGTCATATCCAATACGTCTGTCAAAGGCATCAATGCTTTTTCTTTTGTCAAAGTCTCTGTCAGGCCTGCTTCACGTCCTGTTGCAAGATGTACAACATCCGGATATTCTCCGGCACGCATATTCGGGCTGATCACGTCCTCTAATTTTTTGTCGGTTGTAAGTTCTACGGTAACGCCCGGATGAGAAGCCTCAAATGCTGCTGCTACTTCTGTCCACATATCTGCGCCGTATCCGCTTTCCAAAGCTGCTACTTTCAGTGTCTGCTCTTCTGCAGCATTGTCTTCTTCGTTTGCTGCATCGTCTGCCGGTGCACTGGTATCTTCTACGGTATCATTGTTGTTGTCTGTTGCCGGTGCTTCTTCTTTCTTATCACCGCAGCCTGCAAACATGGTCGCAACCATGGTGCCTGCTAATAAAAGCGACATTACTTTTCTTTTCATTCTTGTTTCCTCCCAAAACGATTTGCTGAGTTTTTTAAAGATTTCTCTGTGCTTTTTCGTCTGCACGATGAGACTGTAATACGCTCTCCATGCCTTTTTGCAATAGATGAAATCATAAACAAGGAAATTTCATTTGGCCAAATGATACTATGAGATTATCCCACATTTTACTTATTTCCATTTTGTTTATGTGTGTATTATACCAATTTTTTATACTTCATTGTTTTCATATTCAACCAAAAAAAGAGCGTATCCGACCATTTTCTTAGTCGAATCCACTCTTTTTACTGAATAATCACTATATATTTTGTGCAACTTACCAAATTCATAATACATGCTTCCCATTACGGTCTCTGCTGTTTTTTCTGTATTGGTAAGGCGACGTCCCTACAATCTTGCGGAAATTCCGATTAAATGTGGAAATGGCTGTATACCCCGCCTGTTCCGCCGCCTCTTCCATTGAGCAGTCTGTTCTTTCAATCATGGTACAGGCCTGCTTGATCCGAACCAAATTGATGTATTCTACCGGCGTCATGTGCATGTAGGCCACAAACAGCCTTCGAAAATGCGTTTCGCTTAAATTACAGGCGTCTGCCAGAGCCTTCAGCCTAATATGTTCCATATAATTCGTTCCGATATATTCCAGCGCTCCGGAAATCTGGCAAAGATCTTCCCGCGGTTTTTCATATTCCGTACGGTGTTCGTATTTCGCACCGCCGTTTCCGACTGCCGTCAAAAGAGCCAGAAGCAATCCTCTGATATATTCTCCGGAATAATCCGCCCGTACTTTGCATCCGTCGTTGATCAACCGCACCAAAGATGCCAGGGATGCATGCAGCGCCTCCGGATAATACTGCTCCCGGCTATTTACCCGTTCTAAAATACGTTTCACAAACAACGGATTGTCCGGATAAAATTCCCGAAGCAGGTCTCCCGGATTTATATAAAAATAATCCCAGCGGCTCCCGGTATGCGTCCGGCTCACCGTTTCATGTAATATATTCTGGGGTATCACGGTAATCATTCCCGGTCCGTAATCTATCGCGTGAGACTGAAAAAAAATCCTGCCGCTGCCTGAGATACAGCATCCGATTTCAAGAAGATTGTGGAAATGCCGTTTATCAGACTCCTGTATATTTCCGTAATCCCATGCAACCCGCTGATTGGGCAGTGCCAACAGACGCTCTCCATGGGGAATTTCATAATATTGAAATTCTGCCTCCCGCTTTTTTCTGCTGGACATCGCCTCACCTCCAGGTATCTGTTAATAACTCTTCATCGCTTTGATCAAAATCATCAGCTTTGTGGCATAATTTGGGTCTGTCGCCCAGTTTCCGCCGCCAAGATCCTGAACGTATTTTGCACAGCCGCGTTTATACGAAAGATACCCGAACCGGGGATCTACACATTTTCCGTTTAAACTGTCTTTGGACGCGTACCCTTTCAAATGCTGCACCTGCGCGCGGATACCCGTTTTGACATCCGGAAACGTCGCTCCGGCAGCGCCGTCATCCGTAGCGCCCAGACCGGAAAAATTGCACTGTTCGGCAGAAACCTGTCCTCCGAACGACAGATATCCGGTTTCCAGACAGACCTGCGCAAAAATAACTTCTGCCTTTACCCCTTCTCTCCTGCTCTCATCTATTACGATCTCGCAGAATTTTTTGAGACTTCCCGCGCCTTTGCTCTTATAAATCCCCGAAGGATACGATCTTCCGGACGCTTTGAAAAGCGCCGCCATCTGGTCTGCCGTTACCGTTGTATTTCCCATGATCGCATATGCACTCGTCGTTCCTTTTGCATCGGATTTGTTTCCGCTGCCGGATGCGACTATGCCGCTGCCGTCCGAATATGCCTGCACTTTATAATAATATGTTTTACCGGAAATTACTTTTTTATCGGTATAATTTGTGACAGACGCGCCGTTTACCGTTGCAATCCGTTTATAAGAACCGGATTTGGAAGTCGCGCGGAATATTTTATATTTTGTAGCCCCGGTAACTTTTCCCCATTTAATCCGAACGGTATCGTCCGCCATCAGTTTCACCGAAGAAATCTTTACCTGCTTTAATGCGCGGAACGACGCCGGCTCCGAATAGCCGCTGGAGATTTTTGTTCCGTCGATCATTCCCGTAACCGCAACCTTATAATAATACTTTTTGCCGCTTTTTACGGTCAAATCCGTGTACACCCGTTTTCCTTTCCTCAGCGAAGCGATTTTTCTGTAACCGCCTTTTTTCTGAGCGCTGCGGTAAACCTCGTAAGTCTGGGCGTCACTGACTTTTTTCCATCGGATCTGCATTTTTTCCGATGATAAGGATGCAATGGAAGTAATCCTCGTTTTTGCAAGCGTCTTTCCTTTCATAGGTGCAGAATAGGAACCGAAGCTGTTTAGGCGGCTATCCATAGAACGTACTTTGTAATAATATGTTTTTCCCGGCGTAACCGTAACGTCTGTATAACTGCAGGCTGTTTTCCCGCTGACCCGGTCGACTTCCGTATATCCGCCGTTTCTGGTCTCCGAACGAAGCACCTGATAACCGTTGCTTCCTGCCGCCGGCTTCCAGCTGACCTCTAACTTTGTCGGCGATTTCACTTTAACCTTCTCAATTGACGCTTTTGCCGGAGCTTTTACTTTCAGCATTGCCTCGGCCTGCCCTTCGTTCCTCTGGCCAAGCGGAACAATCTTGTAATAATAATTGACTGCCGCACTGACATTTGTATCCTGATAAGCCGTACCGGTCGTCGTGCCGATCTGTACAAAAGATGCTTCCGAAGCACTTCTCCTGTAGACTTCATATCCTCCCGCCGAAGGAACGGGATTCCACTTCAACTCGATTTTATTGCTGGAAAGCGCGGCTGCAGTTGCCTGTACGCCTCCGGCAGCGTATGTATTCTTATGCGAAGAAAACGACAAACACAGGATGCCGAACAACAGCAGGCCCATCTTATATATTTTTCTCATCTCATTCTCCTGTTTTTTATTTGGCTGCCCTATTTACGGTGCCTCCGGTGAAACCGGCGCCGGCAGCACACCGCGCACAGCGTCGGAATACTGTCCGTATACCGTCTGTCCGTTATATTTGTTTACCAGTACAATCTTATAATAATATGACGTTCCCGCAGCTGCCGATGTGTCTGTATAAACGGTTATGGAAGGATTGGATATTGTCTCAAGAAGCGTATACGCTCCGTTCTCTTCCGTACTCCGGTAAATCTGATATCCCGTGATATCTTTTACTTCTTTCCATGCAATCGCCAGTTTTCCTCCCGCATCCGGCGCCGCAGAAGTAAGACTCGTAACGGAGACCGGACTGCCGCCCGCAGCGGCACTCATGCTTTTTACGCTTGCGGTTTTATACCCTTTGATATAAGCTTCGATCTTATAGAAATACTGCTGCGTCATATTTAAATTTCGGTCTATGTAAGATACGGCGGTATCTGCAACGGACGCAATCTTTTGATAGGATCCGTTTGCCGAAGCTGCACGATAAATATCATATCGTTCCGCTCCGCCTGACGGCTCCCAGAAAACCTCAGTCGAAGATCCCGAATTGCCTGTAACGGCTGTAATTTTCGGCGTATTTGCCGTCCAAACGTTCCGAACGGCAGAATAGGAACCGTATCCATATTTTCCTTTTACTTTTTTCCTGGTTCTGACTTTATAAAAATATCTCGTTCCGGGGACTAAATTGGATACTTTCAAAGACGTCGTCTTAGCTGACTTAATCGTCTTGATTTTCTTATAGCCTCCGTTTTGAGACGTGCTCTGATAAACAATATACCCGTCTACATCCTTTGCTTTTTTCCAACTGATCTTCTGGCTGGTTGGAGAAAGATTTGCGATTTTCGTGATCGATGTCTTCCGTATCGTCTTACCGGATGCAGCCGATCCGTATCCGCTTACTCCCTTGACGCCGTCGTTGTAATTAAACGCCTGTACTTTATAATAATAGGTTTTATTTAATTTTACGGTAGCATCGTCATAATACCCTGTCGTACCGCCGCTTGCAGTTCCGACTTTTTTATATTTTCCGCCTGCGGAATCCGCACGTTTGATCACATAGCCCGCTGCGTTCTTATCTGCTTTCCAGGACACCCGAAGCGTATTGCTCGCCTGGGATTTTACCGCCACACCGGAAGGAATTTTTGCCGTCCTTGCCGCAACAATATCGCTGTAATCGCTGTAAATCGTAGATCCGCCAGCCGGTTCTGCGGAACGGATTTTATAGAAATATTTCTTCCCAGCCTTTACCTTCGTATCTGTATAGCTGACGCGGTTGATCCCCGTAAGCATTGCAATCCGGCTGTATGTACCGTTTTTCTTCGTCGCGCGGTAAATTTCATAATTGGCGGCGTTATTGACGGTATTCCAGCTGATCACCAGCGCTTTGCTGTTTTTGGATTTGATGGAAGAGATCACCGGCCGGATCATCGTCGTACCCGACGCTACCGGAGAATATTTCCCGTACTTAATATCGGAACCCGACTTCGTATAGGTACGAATCTTATAATAATAAGTAACGCCCGGGGTCAGTCCGGTATCTTTCCACGAAGTCTTCGTAGCGGGAGAAACCCGCGCCACTTCTTGAAAGCCGCTGCCGCTCTGCGTACTCCGGGAAATACAGTAACCGGTTACGTTTTTGACTTGAGTCCATGTCAGATCCATCGTCGTGCTTGCCGAAGATAAAATGCTGTTAAAACCCAATCCCTTCTTCAGCCCGAAATATTCTGCAATGCCTGTCGCGTCGGCAATACCGAGTTTCTTAAGGGACGCGTCCGAACTTAAATACTTCTGAGCGTCTCCGGCGTTGGAAATAAATGCATGCTCTACGATCAGTCCCGGGATACCGTACTCCTTGCATCGTTTGATCACACCGTAATAGTCCGCAAGAGATCCGTCCGGATATCTTGTGTTGTTTTCCGAATTTCGGATATGAATCCCTCCGCTTGCCAGGCCAAGGTCCGTCAGCTTGGATTCAATGATCGACGCCAGCTCCATTCCCGTCTTGCCGACATTCGCATTGTAATTGGAGTTTGGATAATATACGTTCGCTCCGTTTGGTCCGGAACTTTCATTGGAATTATTGTGCAGGCTGACAAACAGATCCGCCTTTTTATTGATCGCTACCTGTGCACGCTGTGCCAGCGTTAAATAAGTGTCGCTGTTTCTTGTCATATATACCACGATCCCGGCGTACTGCCCAAGTTCCTCTTTACAATACTGGGCAATTTTCAGATTGACCGTCTTTTCCACGATCCCGTTCTTCTGCGCGCCCGGATCGGAACCGCCGTGGCCCGCATCCAGTACGACGACCAGACTTTTCATCCCTCTGAACTCTGCGCCCGTTTTTGCCGCGCCTTTTTGGATCGCCCGAAGTCCTTCTTCTGCAGAACACCCGGCCTCCTCAAGCGCTTCTTCCAGCGTCTCGCCGGAAACCGGTTTGCCGTTTTCATCCAAAGAAACAATGCTCATTTCGCTCTCTGCCGCCAGGGCTTCCACCTCTTCATCCGACAAAAATACGTCGTCCGGTTCATTTTCGGCGATTCTGTCCACGCCAAAGGATGCTTCTATTCCCATTTCTTTAAAAGACGCTGTGCTCTTTGTACCTTCTGCAGAATAAGAAATCTCTTCCAACCGGTACGTTCCCGCATCGCTGTCATTGGTATATTCCATTTCAAACAGAACAAAATCGTTAAGGATCTCGGTTGCTTCTGTTTCATACATCCGGTCCGTCTGCTCATTCCGGTAAGTTAAAACCGCAGAATCGATCGCTGCGGAACCGTCTCCGATTCCAATCATGACCGTCTGTTTCCCCGGCGTTTCCAGATATGGTTCCTGCACAAGCAGATAGTTGACCAGCGGTTTATTCTCTTCCGGCAATTCTGCGGCAAATATGCTGCCTGCATCTGCTGTAACAATCATAAAACATACGAGTGCCAATGAAATCAGTCTTTTCAATTTCTTCATGTCCTACTATCCCTTCTATTTCTGCTGCATACTGCTGATGAATAACGGTTCCGGTTCTTCCGGTCACAGTCTCATTTGCCCGGACAACCAATGTCCGATAACAGTTCAAGTGTAGCACAATTTTTTCGGTTCTACAATACTGACTGCAAATTAAAATTTTACCCTGCGGAGGATAAAAATTCCAAGCAGCAGCACACCCGACCAAACATATGCCCGACCCGCAGAACCATCGAACGTATCGGCGCTTTTTGTCGGTTTGGCGGGTGAAACCTGCGTGACACTTCCTGCCGGAGCCGTACGGCGCCCTGTCTCCGTCTCGGAAATCCCGGCTTTTTCCGACACCTGTACCTTGCAGACGGCATAGATGTTCGGATTGGACTTCAAAAAAGCCCTTACCGAAACCGTCCCCTTTTCGAGAGCCTCTATCGTTCCGCTGTCGTCTACGTCAATATGTCCGTTGGAAGCTTTCCATGAAATCTTCTCGCATTCGGCACACGGAGGGACTAACTCTACCGAAAGTTCTGCGCTTTCTCCCACGTTCATCTCCAAATGATCCGCACTTAACAAGATTTGTTGTGCATGTTCCTTTACCGTTACGATACATGTGACAGAACATCCTCCCGCATCTACTGCCGTACCTGTTACAACAGCCGTGCCCGCCCCGGCAGCCAAAAGATTTCCGGAAGGATCTGCCGTTACAACCGATGCATCCGATGTCGTCCAAATCACCTTCTGATCTGCCTGGGGAGGAGAAACCGATGCCTGCAGCAAACGGGTCTCGCCTTTCCATAGATCCAGCCGGTAATTTCCCTGTGTATCCTGTGTAAGCCCGGAAAGAGTGATTTTTTCCGCAGACATCACCTCTTTGACATCTGTAAACGCCTTGATTCTGGCGGTAACGCCGTTTCCTGCCATATCTTCCCAGCTGCCGTTTATAAACCGAAAACTCTCTCCTTCTTTTACCTGATTGGTAAAAGAAACCCAGTTTCCGTTCTGATATGTTTTATCCACGAAGAAATCAACTTGTTCCCCGCTCTCTTTTTCCAGCGTTACCACGACGGAAAACGTCTCCCCCTCTTTGAGAGAAACCGGAACCGGAAGCGGCACGGTATAATATCCCGTATAACTTGTACTGCCTGTCACCGGTTCCAGCAAAGCAGGAATCCCCGACGCAGGATCGGATGCGTCTTTTGGATTTTTAAAAATCTGAATCCGATACGATACCGCCGTATCAAACAGAGCAAAGGATACCGCCTTTAATTCTTCCCATTTTTGATCTCCCTTTATATGTACGCGAAAAACATTCGCAATAGATGATCCGCTGTCTATTTTTGTCAGCGTACTGTTCGAATTGGTAACATTAAATGCTCCGGCAGAACCGTCATATTGATAATTATAATCGTAGTTATCTGCCGGTTCAAAATCAAAAATATATGCCCTGGCACGATTCGTATTGGTATTTTGAGGATTCACGGCGCTGTCTTCATAAGAGATATAAAAATATCCCCCGTCTCCCCAGTCCGGCCCGTAACTGTTTTTGGCAATCCATGCGCCGTCGCATTCGGGACGGTATGCTTCCTTAAAGTTCTCCTTCGGAAATGTATCGTCCCATCCTACGATTGCGACCGAATGATTATTGGCCTGTTTGGGATTCAACGGAACATAATACGCATAGCTGCCGCTGTTGTAATACTGGTAATTCCAGTAATAGTTGATCGCCGCTCCTCCGTATTTGCGGATCATCTGTTTCACAATATGAACGGCATCCACATCCTTAAAGTTGATCCAGTATGCATTCTGCAGATGCGCCGTATCGGCATACGCCAGGGTTTCAGAATACTGTGAACTAGGAGTCAGCCCTCCCATGGGCAGATCCTCTTCTTTTGCCGCTCCCACCCAGTTTGCCAGGGAAAACGTAGAAAAAATGGTATTGGAACCGACATCCAGAAAATCCGTCCCGGAAATATTATGATTGCCGTCTCCGGCGGTATTTCCCAGAGGGTCGTCTGCGGAATGATAGAAAAAATAACTCAGGTGCGCTTCCGAAAAATCAAGCGTTTCGGGATCCGCAGCGCCTTTGTATACCATGGACTGCTCTCCTGCCGCCAGAGAAGAAAACGCCCAGCATGTATTTGATTTCTGACTTCGCACAGGCGTAATCTTATGTTCCGTTCTGGGATCGTATACATCCGGTAAAACGCCCGCTCCATAATCAGCCAGAGCCGTATCTTTTCTGATCAGCCGATACAATTCTTCTTTTTTTCTGCCGTGTGCATCTTCCGAATTTTCGATGCTGCCGATCAAAGCTTCTATTTCATCCGACATTCCCGGTATTTCAAATACCGTATCTTCTGCGAATGTCGGTTCCGAAATCAGCAGGCACGCACACACTGCCGCAAACCCTAAATATTTCTTCATAACCCCACCGCCTTCTGCTTTACACCTATCGCTTCTGATCTCCTTAACTGACGCGCTCCTGCAGAGCGTTTTCTTAATCTTTAGTATAATACAGCTTTATTTCAAAAGAAAGAAACAGACAGGAAGAACCTGATTCCAGCTTTTCCAAAAATTGCCGGATTCCAGGGTTCTTCCTGTCTGTTTTTATTTCTTGCTGCCTAAGACAACATCTAAAACCTGTTCTTTATATTCTCCGTTAAACGCCCTTTGAATGGTAACTTCAACGGTTGTTCCTGCCGGAAGGTATTTCATTAATTCCCGAATCTCTTCATAAGATTTAATGTTTCTTCCGTCAAAGCGCGTTATGATATCGCCCTGCATCAGTCCCGATTCGGACGCACTGCTGCCTTCTACGATATGCGCAATATATACGCCTTTGGGCATCTGATATGTTTCGGAAACGGCCTCAGTGACATCCACTCCGGAAATTCCAAGATATGCCGTATCATTTCCGGTTACGATTTCTCTGGTGATCAATTGCCGGATAATCGGAATTGCCGTTTCCGCAGGAATGGCATACCCCATCCCTTCCACGCTTGTTTCCGCATACTTCACGGAGGTAACGCCGATGACTTCACCGGATGCATTCAGCAGGGCGCCGCCGCTGTTGCCCGGATTAATCGCCGCAGACGTCTGTATCAGCTCATTGGTTGTCGCACTGCCGTCCGTCTCATTGGTAACCGTCACTTCCCGGTTCACTGCGCTGATCACGCCTGTCGTCACCGACTGTCCGTATCCAAGCGCATTGCCGATTGCAATGGCAGTATGTCCGATTTTCAGCGCAGACGAATCACCGAAAGAAGCGACGCGGATATTCTTCTTTGTCTCCTCTTCGATATCTTTCAGCGCTACGGCAATCACCGCCAGATCACTGCTGGCGTCCACGCCCTTGATCCTCGCGTCTACCGTGGTCTCATCTGCAAAAAGCACGGTGAGTGTCTGTGCGCCTTCTACCACATGGTTATTTGTTGCAATATAGAGATTCTCTTCGTCCTGGCTGACAATGATTCCGGATCCGCAGCCTTCATTTTCATATTCCTCCATTTCTCCGAAAAAGAAGCTTGGAACCTGAGTTCTCGCAATCGTTGTGATCGATACGATCGAAGGCATCGCCTGTTCGGCAATATCCGAGACATCCGTCACCGCGCCTTCGGCAGATGACGCACTGCCGGCTTTTGCAGAACCTGAAATCGGATCCGCTGCTTCCGTTGCATCTATAATATGCAGATCGCCGCCGGAAGCTTTCTTTTCTTCCTTGGCCGAAAGACGATCCTCCCCGGTAACGTTTCTAAAGAAATATGTCGTGCCTGCAAACGCAAGACCTGCAACCAGGCCAAATGTCAATGCAAAAGCAGCGCACTTTACCAGTTTTTTCGCAAAACCGCTGCCCTCTTTTCTGGGTTTGGGAGTTTCCTCATACGCTCTGTACCAGCCGTTTGTCTCGTCTCCTTCTCCGTAAACAGGTTCCGTATATGTACCTGAAGATTCGGCCTCCCCGTAGGCATAATACTGCGAAGGTTTTGACTCATCCTGCGGATTCGGTTCCTTCTGCCCGTACAGTTCATCCTGATTTTCATATCCATCCATGCCGACACTACTCCTTTCACCTGAACAGTTCTGTATTGTATGTAAGTGAGTTTACGCCGAATTTGTGTTGCTTTTGTGAAATCAGCGTGCAAAAAAGGTGAAAAATGATATTTCGTCATTTTTCACCCTGCTGTATTTGCATGCCCTATTCCTGATCACTTTCCTCCGGCAGAGTATATCCCGTATCCGTCGTACTCGTATTATCGTCGCCGGTCAGAGGATTATCCAGCCGTGTTGCGACATCCGTGGTACATCCGGTGTAATTTACGATATAATCGCTGATGCCGCTTACCGTAGACGATACGTTATTTTTCTCGTCAAACAGATATTCATGCAGCTCTTTCACATTCGTCTCAAGATCCGTCGGCACGACAAGACTTCCTTTCGAACCGTAATTTCCGGTACACAGTTCAAACGGCCATCCGTGCGTATCTTCCAGTTCATAATCCATTACGCTGCTTGCCAGTTCCAAAAGGCCTTTGCTTGTATAACTGGTCGAAATTTCATCGATCATACTGTTAATCATGCTTCCGACCGTTGCTATACTGGAACCTTTTGCCTTTTCGATCATCTTTGTCAATACAAGTCTCTGACGTTCCGTACGTTTAAAATCGTCGCCTGCCGTATAACGAATCCGGCAGTACGCAAGCGCCTGTACGCCGTCTACTCTGTATGTGCCTCCGCCGCTTAATCTGCCGGAACTCTTTCCCGTCACCTGATTGATCTCGTCGATGTAATTGTCGTTCATGATCTGCACTTCCTGATCGGTAAGCGTCAGCTCGATTCCGTCGAGCAGATCGATCGCTTCTACCAAAGCGCCGAAATCCACTGCGACATAATTGACAATATCCAGATTCAGATTCCGGTTCAGCGCCGCAATCGCGCCTTTGGGTCCGCCATAGGAATACGCCGAATTTATTTTATTATAAGTTTCTTCTTTGACATTTAAAAACGTATCGCGGTAAACCGATATCAGCTTCACCTTTTTCGTATCGTTGTTGATGCTCGCAATCATGATACAATCGCTGTTTCCGCCGTCATATCTGCCGGTATCCCGATTATCCAGCCCAAACAGCGCAATATTGGTATACCCCTCCAGTACCTCCGCCGTTTCGGAATCCAGTTCGATATTGACGTCCTCTTTCCCAATCTCCCCGGTGCTGTCTACTTTGTTCAATTTCGAATATACGAACAACCCTACAAGCAAAACCGCCAGAACAAAAATTTCAACTGCGAATAAAATAATCTTGTTTTTCTTTTTCTTTCTCTTTCTACTCATTTTATCTCCGTTCTTCCAGGTACCCCTTCTCCTGAATTGTATTATATTGGAAAACAATTAAAAATAATATATAACTTTTTTTTCTATCTGTCAATCGTAACAATTTGAAAAGAAATTGTATATATTTCACAAAAATTCTTAATATTTCCATAATTTTTTACGTTTGTACAATTCCCGCAGTAAAATCAGGCGTTTTACCGCCATCTGAAGCAGCGTTCCGTGGGAAAAGTCGGAAACGTTTGCATCATGCCTGCGGTACAGCAGCAGCCGATCCCCGATAAACCGGCTGTTTCCGCCCCTTAAGTCGTTGATCATGCCGATCCACTGATCGTGCATCTCCACTTTTTCGGAAATCGGAAGCACATAGGGCAGAAGGCTTTTCTCAAACGCCATGCAGCAGCCCATGTATCGGTTTTTCAGCAAATTGTTCAAAAATCCCGGCTTAGAACCACGATATGAAAAAAAAGATTCCATCTTTACTTCCGTAAAAGAAGCGTTCATAACCCGTGCGTCGTGGCAGACCAGCCTGCATCCGTCTTTCCCCAGATACTCCATTACTTTCTCTACTTTATCGTCTGTCCACACATCGTCCTGGTCCGCCAGAAAAATATAGTCGCCCCGGCAGGCCGAAAGCGCCGCGTTGATATTCTGTTTGATCCCAAGTCCCGGTCCCTGCAGCAGCCTGACAGGAATTTCCCCGTTCTGATATTCTCTGACCAGCTCACTCGTCCGGTCCGACGAACCGTCGTCCGATACGATAATTTCATCGCGGCAGGTCAGGTTCCTTACGATCGAATCCATCTGTTCTTTGATATAACGTTCTCCATTATATGACGCAACTGCCACCGATATCCTGATGTTTCCCATATCCCTCTCCGTTTTCTATTCCAAAAAAATCTTCTCATACGCTGCCGTGATCTGCGTGTGGCTGTAATCGGATAAAATCCGCCGTTTTGCCCTGCTGCCGAATGCGTTCCTCTGTTCCTCGTCAAATTCCGAAACCCGCTCGATCAAAGAGGAGAGATTTCCCGGCTCCTTGGTCCAGTAAAGCGCGGCATCCATGCCGACTTCCCGGTTAAACCCAACGTCCAGCAAAAGATTTACCTTTGTACTTCCCAGAGCTTCCAAAAGAGAAGGATTCGTACCGCCTACCTCGTGTCCGTGCAGATAACCGCAGGCATTTTCCCGTATTTTCTTTAACAGCGCCTCTTCGTATACGGTTCCGCAGAATACAATTCTCTGATCTTGCGTAAACCCCGTGGTTTCTTTCAGTTTCTGATAAAATTGATTCTCCTCTACATTGCTGATCACCGCCAGTTTTTTCTCGGTTTTGGCATCCATAAATTCCCGGAGCATCGTTTCGTAATTGTTTTCCGGCACAAACCTGCCTACAATCAGAAAATATTCCTTCGGCTCCAGCTTCCAGTTCCGATACCACGCCAGAAGCGTCTCATCCTGATCAGACAGACCGCTTTGAATGATGTCTGCGCCGTAAGCGATAAAGTCCGTCTTCGGCTGATATCGTCGGTACGTTTCTAAAATATAACGCTGCATATGTTTGGAATCGCAGATCACTAAATCTGCATGCTTTACCATCAGCCGTTCCGAAAACTTCCAATACCGCCGGATTGCCGGGTTCCATTTTGCACGAAGCCATTCGTGTCCGTCCGGATTAATCAAAAGCCTGCCGCCCATTTTTTTCAGCTTTCGTTTCAAAAAACCGCAGAACGGTCCGATCCTGCAGGCCAGAACATAGACGACCGGCTGTTCTCCCGGCTGCCGCCTGATTTCATGCAGGCAGCGGAGGAACGCAGCCAAATCGTACCAGACCGCTTTTGCGGGCCCGATCTGCGGCACTTTGACCCGAAAACACCGGCTTCCCTGATATTCAAATTCGTCGTTTTGGTCGCCCATGCACGCGACATGGTAACGGATCCTCTTACTTTTCCTATGACGGGTCAGCTGTTCTACAAATGTTTCAAATCCTCCGTATCCCGCCGGAATCCCTTTACTTCCTATAATAAAAATATCCCGCATCGATTTCCCCTGTTCTTTTACTGCTTCATCTCATACGTATGATCTTCCTGGATACGCAGATTCGGATTATAGCACGGATCGGGATGAGACAGCTTTCCTTTCCATCGTTTCGAAAATATCTGTTTCTGGCGTTTCACATCCGTCCGATTCCGCTGCGTTCGGTCTGCCGCGCGCATCTGCACTGCCGTAACGTCCGGTACTACGATCACACGGTATCCGCTCTTTTGCAGACGAAAGCAGATATCTGCATCTGCATACGTCCCGGACAACTCTTCTGCCGCACCGCCCGCCTTAATCAACGCCTCCCGTTTGATCATCACACAGCCAAACGAAATCGCACTGACCTGTTTCGGAATTACCGCATGCAGAAAATACCCTTTATATTCGGCATATAATCCCCCGTTTGCCGGAACCAGGTTTCCGTCTTTGTCATAAATCAGGCCGCAGGACGCCACACGTTTGTTTCTTGTAAGAAGCTTTGCCCCCGCAATCCCGACCGATGTATGCTGACAGACCTCCAGCAGTCTCTCAAACAGCCCGTCCGGTTTCGCTTTCGTATCCCTGCGGATATACAATATATAATCACCGATACATTCCTTTTCTATCCCATTGTGAAACGATTTTATCCAAACATAGTGAACGTTTATGCGGTATGCCTCCGTATGGAGCGCCCGGGCGTTCTTTTTACAGTAATCCCGGATCTCTTCCAGCTGCGTTTTATCTTCCGCGGCAACCGTAATTTCATACTCGCCCTTTAATTCATATGCAATACGATAAACGCCCAGATTCGTCGTCACGTTTGCCCTGCCCGCTTCATTGTTTCTATTTAAATGTTCTTCAATGGCACGGCAGCCGTTGTCAAACGCATATGCTTTATCCGCGCTGTTTCCCGCCGTAGAGCCTTCATGAATCCTCCAATGATACAGGATTTTGGGCACATGGCGCACAATGGCACCGGCGTCGACGCACCGCAGCACAAAATCAAAATCCTGGGCGCCGTCGTACGCCTTGTTCAAACCCCCCGCCTTCTGCAACAGCTTTGCAGAAAACATCAGAAAATGACAGAAATAATTGTTGTGCCGCAAAAATTCCAAATTAAAATCCGGCTTAAAATGCGGTCTGCTGTGCACGGTTCCTTCTGCGTTGATTTTGTCTTCATCCGAATAAATCATCGCAGACTCTCTCTCTTCTTCCCCGTAACAGTCATTTAAACATCGGACCATTTCATAAACGGCGTGTTCCGCCAGAAGATCATCATGATCGATCAGAGCCAGATATTCTCCCTCTGCCATGGAAAAACCGCCGTTTGTATTTTCCGAAATGCCGCCGTTTCCGGACAGCCTTACATAACGGATCCTTGCATCCCGACGCATATATTCTTCTGCCGTCTTCTCCACAGCGTCCGTGCTGCTGCCGTCGGCAATGCAAAGCTCCAAATTGGGATACGTCTGCCTTAAGACGGAATCCATCAGCTCGCAAAGATACCGCTTCGGTGTTTCATACGCAGGCAGAACGATACTGACCAGCGGCGCATAAGCAAGCGGCGTTTTTCTCTGTTCCGCCAGTTCTTCTGCCGTCGGCTGGTATCGAAGGTAATTCTTCGTATATGACAGCATCGGCGATTTGCTCCGTTCGAGCGTTTTTAAAACAAGTCCCCGAAAACCGTACCGTTTCAGGAGACTTGTCAGATATCTGTATTGATATTTCAAATTCATTATTTTTACTCCGAGCCCTTTCCCGTAATCACTACCTGCAGCGTCTTACACAGAATTTTAAAATCCAGCCCCACGCTCCATTGGGATATATAATGGGTATCGAGCGCCACCACCTCTTCAAAATCCGTGATCTCACTGCGTCCGCTGACCTGCCACATTCCGGTGATCCCCGGCTTAATGCCAAGCCTCGCTTTGTGATGCAGCTGGTACTGTTCAAATTCTTCTACCGTCGGCGGCCGTGTGCCTACAAGACTCATATCCCCTTTGAGCACATTAAAAAACTGCGGCAGCTCGTCGATCGAATATTTCCGCATAATCTTGCCGACAGGAAATATCCTGGGATCGTCCGCTATTTTAAACATCAGCCCCGACATTTCATTTTTTCCCATCAGCGCCGCCTTTTGTTTCTCTGCATCAACGTTCATTGACCGGAATTTATAAAGCTTAAACTGCCGTCCGTTTTTTCCGATGCGTATCTGGGAAAAAAATACAGGCCCGGGCGACTGAAGCTTAATAATCGGAGCAAAAATCAAAAAGGAAATACCGCAGAGCACCAGTCCGATCAAGCTTCCTGTGATATCCATCAGACGCTTAGCAAAAATCTGCCTGGGTGAGGCGATTTTCATACTCGAAGTCAGAACCATATAATTGCCGTATTTTTCAACGACTTTATTCGGCGCCAGTGCATTCATATGCACAAGATTAAAATGCACGGTAAGCCCCATTTCAAGCAGCTCATTGGCAAGAGCCTGAGAACTTTCTCTCGTATTGCCGTTGATAAAAACTTCATCCACCACATGCGTGCGGAGATATTCATAAAAATCATCCGCATTGGCAACGACCGGTACGCCGCAGATTTTCGCTCCCCGCAGCTTCTGATCCACAACGACGACGCCGGAAACGATAAAATCCCGGTACGGCAGATGCTCAAATTCCAAAAGAGCTTCTTTGGCATACTCCTGCGTCGTCACTAAGATCATGACCGAAAGATTCTTCGCTTTTTTCATCCTGCTGAGAATCTGATATTTCAAAACCACGCGTGAAAGATACACGACCACAATCGAAATGACCCAGTATGCAAAAATGACTTTCCGGGAATAGATCTCCGTCTGTTTCGTAGCTACCTCGTAAGCCAAAATTCCCGCAAATATAATCGTACAATACGTAATGCAGGCATTTGCTTCCTGAAAATGCCCTCTTCTTAATATCCCGGTATAAGGCTCAAAAAGAAATACCACGCAGATATCGATCAAGACCATAACAATCGCCAGACGTTCGTATGGTTCGCTGGAATACGGCAGATGCCAGCCAAGCCGCATAATATATGCGATTACGAGGGCAATCTGCAGACATACAATATCTAAAATCGTAAAGTCCAAATGCTTTAACCAGCTTTTTTTCTCCCTTTTATACATAACTCCTTACCTCATTCATGTTTGGTACCGTGCAGATAAAGCCACGTTTTAGCATAATCCTTCCGTTCTTCTTCCGACATGTGACCAACTTTTTCATAAGGAAGCTTTGTTACAACCATCTGCTTCTCCCCGCATTTAAAACATTCCACGTTCTTTCGCCTGGACACTACCCGAATCCAGCCGCAGTTTTGGCAGATATACACTTTCATCATTTTCGTTCCCCTGATAATTCATCTCTGTGTATACGAATCGTCTGAAGTTCCATCTCAAAATCCTGCCGGTTCTTCTGTCCCATCGTCTTTAAGATCAATCCTGAGAAAAATGCCTGCATTGCCGCCAGCATTGCAAATCCGCAGACAATTAATGTCGGAAAATGCGGCACAAGTCCGGTTTTCGTATAATCGATAATAATCGGAATCATAAACCCAACGGATAAGACCGCCAAAATGACAGACAGTAATCCGAAAAAGTTCATCGGTTTAAACGTCTGATACATTCTTGCAATCGTACGAAGCACGCGGAACCCGTCCGAAAACGTATTCAGTTTGGAAACGCTTCCCTCCGGGCGGTCACGGTATTCAATCACGACATTTTCCACCTGCATATTCTTATCCGCCGCATGAATGCTCATTTCCGTCTCGATTTCAAAGCCCTTGGATAACACGGGAAACGACTTTACAAACAAGTAACTAAACGCCCGGTATCCCGTCATCATATCCTTAATATCCGTATCGAACAGCATGTTGATGCTTTTGCGTACAAGCGTATTCCCGAAATTGTGGAACGCCCGTTTATTCTCTGTAAAATAGGTGGAAGAGAGCCTGTCCCCCACGACCATATCCGCATTCTTCTCAAAAATCATCCGGATCATTTCAGGCGCCGCTTCCGCCGGGTATGTGTCGTCTCCGTCGGTAATGATATAGCATTCTGCGTCAATATCCCGAAACATTCTGCGGATCACATTGCCTTTCCCCTGCTTATATTCGTAACGGACCATCGCGCCTGCTTCTTTTGCAATCTCATCCGTTCCGTCCGTCGAATTATTATCGTAGACATAGATGACCGCCTCCGGCAGCACACGTTTGAAGTCTTCCACTACTTTTTGAATTGTCCTGCTCTCATTGTAGCAGGGAATCAATACCGCTATTTTATCCATGTTCGGTTTCCTTCCATTTACTCATCTTACGATATACACAGTATATCTCTATTATAATCTGAATTGCCAAAGTAATCAACAGTGAGACGACAACTCCGTCCATACAATAATGCCGGATCAGCACGGCAGACGCTGCAACCGACGAGACAATCCCTCCGATTCCGACCGCAAGCTGCCCCTTTATTTCCCGAAGAACCGTACATACCGGAAACAGGGCGGCGTTCACGCTGATCAAAAGCGTACTGATAATGATCGGCACAAACAGATACGTATAAGGCCGGATCTCTTCCTGAAACAGCAATACTAAAAACCATTCGCCGAACAATGCCGATACAATCAGCGCCAGCACGGATAACCCTGCAAATACAAGTGCAACTTTTTTTAATATCTCTAAAAATCCCTTTTTATCGTTTTCCTTCAGGCGGTCTGCCAGAGGCGTAATCAGCGGAATAAATATCGTCGAGGCTCCTACCTGCACAATCATGCTCGGCGTTGCAACCGACGAATAATACCCCAGTACCGTCTCGTCGTAAAACCGTTCCAGAAAATATTTCGGAAATGAAATAGAAAGATTATTTGTCACCGCAACAAGCACGAGCGGAAGCATGGCAAACATCAGTTTTTTTACATCTGCCCGATTGGCTGCACCGTCTTTTGCAATAAACCGCTCTGCCATACGTCTGTCGTAAAAAAATGCCGTCAAAAATGTCAGAAGCGTTATACTCCCGATTGCCAGAACCAGATTTTTCGTCAGATACAAGACGCCGCAGAATCCGGCAATCATAAAAAATCCACGGAATATATAGGAATAACAGATGTAGTCCATACGCCCGTTTTTCTGGTCAATGCCGTGGTACACGTCAATCCATGCTTCCCCGCATTTAAAGAGCATGTACAAAAGGATCACGCCCCATTGATACGGCGTATATGCATTGAAAAACAGCCCGGCAAAACATACGGCAAACGAAATTGCCATGGCGATAAACCGCGAACGGATATACGTCCTGTCCGAATATTCGCCTGTAACGTCCGATACCTGATACTGCCTGGTATTAAACAGCGCCATAATGGCAAATGCCGCCGTAAACGTCATAGCAAGCGAATAATTTCCCCCGTCCTCAAATCCGGAAATCCTGACTACCAAAAGCGTGGTCAGCCACTGACAGCCATAGTAAAAAATCGTACCGAAGCTGTTATAAAATATATTTGCGAGTGTTGATTTTTTCCCCATCGTAATTATCCTTTTGCCTTCCCCTCTATATATCCATCGAATAATCCGCCCGGTGAAGCGTCAGATTCGGATTATAATAGGGATCGCCCTGTTTGATTTCCTTTTCCCATTTCTTTTGGAAACGTTCGATCTCTCCCTGGAATCTTGCCTGTTTTTCCACAGTATCTTCATAGCCCCTGGATTTGGATTCGTAATGGTACAGCTTCGCGTACGGATTGAACAGGATCTGATAACCCGCCGCACGGATCTTCATGCACAGATCCACATCATTTAACGCCACTACAAAATCCTCTTCCATACCGCCTACCTGTTCAAATACAGACCGCCTTACCATAAGGCATGCGCCTGTCACGGCGCTGACCTCGCGTTCACAAAGCGAAAACGGATAGTATGCTTCCTCCCTGTCCCTAAGGCTCCAGAGCGCATGAGCGGCAAACCCGCCCATACCGATGATCACACCCGCATGCTGTATCGTGGAATCGCCGTAATACAGCATCGCTCCGCATGCTCCGACACCCGGTTTTAAGACGGAAGAGACAAGTTCGCCCAGCGTCCGGCTCTCCATGCATTCGGTATCGTTGTTTAAAAATAACAAAATGTCGCCCTTTGCACTCTTTACGGCAAAATTATTGATGGCGGAATAATTAAACGGTCCTTCCCATACGGTCAGGTGTATCTTGGGATCCTCTTTCGCCAACGCTTCATAAAACGCAAACGTCTTCTCATCTTCACTGTTATTCTCTGCAATAATTACTTCATAATTCTTATAGTCGCTCTTTTTTAAAGAATCCAGGCAAAGTTTCAAATCGTCCGTATGGTCTTTGTTCGGAATAATAATGCTCACAAGGGGCGTTTCGTCCCATGCATATTCTACATGGAAAAATCCGGGCACATCGGATAAAACGACCGAACCTTTGATATGCTCCGACATTAAATAACGCCTTAAGCAATCGGCATTTTCCGCTTTTAAGCTACGGACAAAAGACTGCCGCTCCTCTGCCGCCACGAGATTGGAAAACAGCGGTTTGGGAAGATGCCAAATATGCTCCGCGAACCGGAATGCCTGCAGAGAAAGCTCGTACCAGTCATTGCCGCACAGCCGGACCCAGTCCGCATTCTGTGCTAATTTTTCCAATAAGCTCCGCCGGATTACAAAACAACGTCCCAGATACGGGAAATTCAGCAGCATCTGCATACTTGCATCCGGTTTAAAAAACGGACGAAACCGCTTATTTCCGACACAATTGTCCTCATCCGTATAAATCAGGTCCGCGGGCTTTTCATGTTCGTTTGGCATACTGCCAATCGACACAGGAACCGTTTGGCACGCCGCTTTTGAAATCCCGTACAGATACTCCGGAGATACCCGGATCTCCTTTCCGGAAAACACAAAATAATCTCCGGCATGCGCCTGCAGCAGAATCCGCAGTGTCGTCTCTTCCGAAATTTTCGCATAGGAAACCCGCCGGCAGGTCTGCCTCTTCCATCCGGCTTCTTTTTCATCTACATCCGCTTCCGAAACAATGACAAACGACAAGACTTCCGAAAGAGCGTCTTTCTTCTGTGCCGAAAGCTGCGCTTTTGACGCCGCACCTCTTCTGCACCACGCCATATAAGCCGACTCTTCGTTTACGGGAACGCCCAGTTTGCGGAGCGCCTTTTTGCACGTATATGCCGCCCCGTAATATTTCAAATAATAGAATGCCTTCTGCAGTTTATTTTTTCCTTCAAGATCAAAATCGCTTAACATATCTTCTCCTATTTTTTGTGCCAATGCCGTTCCAATGAAAGATTTTTGTTATAAAACGGGTCTCCTGCCGCAATTTCTTTTGCATAGGCATGCATCAGATTCTGTCTGTCGACCGCCGAAATCTCCTGCCGGTAATCCGCATTTGCGATCCTGCACAGCGCATACGGGTTTAACACGATCTGCCGTCCTTCCCTGCGCAGTGCAAAACAAACCGAAAGAATCTTGCCCAATGTCGTTTTTTCCCCGCTCTTTTCCCAGAGCGTTCCAAACTCTTTTGTCCGCGCCATACATGCGCAGCCGGATACGGCTGAAATATTATGGGCATAATAATTTCTTCCCATATATCCCGGCGCATCGTATCGTTCCCCGCGGTTCATTTCCACAGCGATCGTATCGGGCGTCTTTCCGACGACAAGATCCGAACTTACGATCAGGTTCTTTTCATCCAAAACCTGCGCTCCCACAAGCCCCACATCCTGCCGCTGGGCAAACATCAGAAGTTCTTCTATAAAAGCAGGCGTAAGGATCACGCTTCCTGCGGCAAGAAGCAGCACATACTCCCCGTCCGCCTGCCGAAACGCTTCCGTCAGTTTCGCCTGCGTCATGGCACAATAAACACTATAATTGCCGTAAGAGGAAAGTTTCTCTAAAGACGCCGCTGTACGCGCCGCTTTCTGCATCTGTCTCCCGCTGCCGTCTATGATAACGGAAATCCGCGGATTGGAAATCTCGTACTTCATGCGATAATGCGTCTTGCAGATCTGCGCGCTGTAGACCTTCGCCGGATACCCCCTGCGCACTTCCGCATCCCGGACCGCCCGGATACCTGCCGAAACGGCATAGGACTTTGCGTTTAAGTTCATGGAAGTTGACATTTTATGGTATCTCCAAAAATAAAGCACTTTGGGGATATGACAGATACATTCCGCCGCATCTGTCAGCCGCATAATCATATCATGATCCTGACTGCCGTCATATTCAGGCCGAAACAACCCCACCTGCTCCAACAGGTTTTTGGAAAATACGCTTAAATGGCAGATATAATTGACGCCCCTTAAATTATCTACGGAAAAATCCGGTTTAAAGTGGTACGTAATGATATTTTCCAGCTCCGTTCCCTCAAATGTCACTTCGTCCGTATAAACAAAATCCGCCCCTTTCGACGCAATCGTTTTCACACATTCATACAGCGCGGACGGATGCAGCATATCGTCATGGTCAAACAACGCCAGATAATTTCCGGACGCCATACGGATACATGCATTCGTGTTTTCTGCGATACCCATATTTTTTTTCAGTTTTTCGTATCGAATCCGCGGATCGATAGCAGCATATTCTTTTACAATCCTAGCGACGTTTCCCGCGTCTGCATCCGACGCGTCCGCCAGACAGAGTTCCCAATTCCGGTAAGTCTGTTCCCGTACGGAATCGATCATATCCCGCAGAAACTTCTCCGGCGTATTAAACAGCGGCACGAGTACGCTGATCTTTATTTCCCGGTCAAATTCCCGCTCCCTTTGTTTTTTCTTTTCTTCTTCTGTCGGCATGATCTTCGTCAGAAATTTTCTGGCTTCTTTCCGTCGTGCCAGACGGTTGTTTGCCACAGCGTTTTGTGCCTTATGATATACGCCGGACGGTCCGTTTTCATATAAAAACTTCATCGCCCGGTACGTTTTTCTCGCCGGATACAGCACCGCCCAGACCGGCGTCCCTTTTAATCTGTGGATTCCCCGCCGCTCCGGTTCTTCTTCCACATCATCCGGTCCGTCCTCTCTCGTATAAGCAAGAAACTTCACAAAATCTCCCAAATCTGCGGAAATCTTTTCTTTTTCCTGCTCGATCAGTTTTCTAAATTCAAGATCTTCGTTTACTGTCATAACATTCTCCTTACAGCCGACGCTCTGCGGCCGGATGGTTTTACATCCTGTTTTTTATAAATCCAATGCAAGAACATAGCCCGCTTCATTTTCAAAGACAACGTCCACCTTTTCATCCGCAAGCGTCTCTGCGCCATGCTCTTTTTCAAACTGCGTCCCTTTCATCATAACGGCATACTGAATATCCCAGTCATAATATGCCTGACGAAGTTCCTCCGTCGTATGCCTCCATTCATAAAAATCCGGAAAATCATAACCGGTAGCGCCCTCATATAAATAAGTCTGCCCATAATCCGCCGTTTCCGTCATAAGAGGCACCATGTTCTCTTCCGAAAGATGATCCGCCACATACTGAAACAAATCAAATACCGTATTCGGAAGTCCCACATGTTCTCCCGTTATAAAGGACCAGTCGATCTGATACAGGGTAAAAAACGCCGTACTGTGCATTGCCCCCGTAATCTTTTCCGTAGAAGTAACGATTTTATACTCGATTTTTCCAAAGCATAACACGGCAAACAGGCAAACCATCGCACAGTATGCCATCAATGTTTCTTTGGCTTCCTGCAGCATAATGGAAACTGCCCTTGCCGTCAAAATCCAGCAGAACATCCACAGCGGATAGTATGTCTTGTAATAATAATAGGTAGAGACATGATGCGTCAGCGTCAACAGGAGCATACACCCGGTAAATCCCAGAAAAACACCGAAAAACGCGACATCCGGCGTAAGCTTTTTTCTTTTTACCGTATAAGCCAGCACAAATAAGATCGGCAGGATTGTCCAGAAAAAGTCCATATACAGTTCGGTATAAATACCTCCCTGGTTTGTCAGGGCGCCTGCAATACTTGTACCGGAAGAAATAAAAAATCCATACAGACAGTAATACAGCCCCAGAACGGAAGGAAGCAGGAACACTTTAAGCGCAAGCAGCACGTTTTTTCTGGAAAACACTCTGCCTTCCCGTTTTGCCACAAGCATCAGATACACAAATACGGCCGCAAACGCCGCCGGAGCAAACATCATATAACTGGTGATCACGCCAAAACAGCCTAACATCAGCAGAAACACCGTAATCTTGCGCTCCACCTGCGCCTCTTCGTACAGCCGCAGAATAACAGCCAGAAAACCGACCATCATACTGCCCATTGCCCAGTAACCGAAAGAATAGTAGAAGCTTAAAAACGGATATCCCATAAAGTAAAAAACGGTCAAGACCACAGAGAGGATTTTCGATGCCTTTGTCTTGGCAAAACGCCGAATCACCGCCGCAAAAAACAGCGTTTCGATCCAGAGGAAAAAACAGTCTCCGATAATATATCCTTTATACCAGTCGGCAATCCGCACAAACGGCTGAACCATTTCAATGAACATGGCATTCTGCAGATGAAGCAGGTACATTTTCGTTACCTGCTGGGAACGTACGATCTCGGTCGCCTCTTTTAAATGCAGCCCCGCGTCGCTGTTGTAATAGCAATACCACAGCTGCGGCGTATAGATCTTCAGCGTAATCGCCAGCACGGCAATCGTCACCAGCCCGATCAGGATAAAATCAAACCTCTCCCAGACATATTCCTGCGCCATCCCTTCTTTCCGGATCAAAAGCGCCATAAATACCGCAACGGCTGTGTAGATAGCCGCCATGGTATAGATATTCACCGGGATATGCAAAGGACTGATCCCTCCCGCAGCAATGCCCCCGGTACAGACGGCAGTTAAAAACGAAAATACCAGCCATGCAAATCCGTTCATCGGTTTATGCGACTTACGGTAACGGTATATATTGATCACGCACGCCACAAATGCAACGGCATACCAAACAGTTCCAAAAATTGTTCCCTGTAGCATAGATCTATCTCCTCATTATTTTAAAATAATCCGGTTCGGCGTCGTTTCATAACTGTATACGGCTGTGCCGTCCAAATACATCCGACAGGCATTCTCACGATTAAAAAACGCCCCGTCATCCTCCTGCATCATACGTTTCGGCGCGTCAAAAAACGCTGCTTTCGCGCCGACGGCTTTATAAAAATCCGGATCCGGTTCGCTGTTTCCGTGGTTTGGCATCTGTATATAATCCGACGCCAAAGCCTCTTTGTACTGCGTTCGTACCGAATCTCTGATACGCTTCCCTACATCTGCACAAAACAGCATCGACTCCGTATTGGCGCTGATCCGAAACATCATAGACCCGTCATGCAGCGCCTCTTTGCTATCCTCGCCGCCGCTGCCGTCCCATGCATGCAGCACTTCAAACGAAAGTCCCGCCACGTCAAACGTATCTTTGCTTTTTACATAGCGAAGCTGTTCAATTTCAAGCGCAGACCATTCGGCAAGCATGCTCTCTTCTCCCTGCGCTCCGGCATCCAGTCCCGAAAAGTCCACGGCATACACCGTATCGATTTGAATCTTTTTGGATTTCCGAAACAGTTTGATAAACGCTCCCTCATGCGCTTTATGCGGATGCGTCAGAATCCACGCATCGACATGCCCGCCCAGCAGCTGCAGACGCTTCCTTACAAAATCGGCGTCTTCCTCACAGCCTCCGTCTATCACGATCAAATGCCCTTGCTGATCCTCGACCGTATAAAACATCAGCGGTTCTCCGTCGGCGCCGCCATACTGCGTGACCATCCACTCCCCGTCATAATCCGTTTCTTTGACGTCTCTGCGGTACACATGATACGCAGCGCTGGCTCCGACAAGCTGATAACCGTATGCCTCCGGAGCCTCCACGGATATCTCTTCTTCCTTCGGATAAGCCAGGTAGTTGCAGTCCTCGGCAGCCGCAAACCATGCAAGGGATTCCCAGTCCTTTTGATCACTGCTCATGATCCGAAAGATCTCCGCCGCCCGTTCCGTTTCGATCCGATGCCCCCGAACCGCATCCATGCCGTACGGCATCAAAATATCCGCGTCATATTGACGGATAAATGCCACAAGATCATTTGCCGCAATCAGTTTTTTATGGGTAATTCCGTTGGCAGCAGCATCCGCTTCTATTATATCGCAGACATCGACCGCTTCCTGCGGCAGTTTGTAATTATTCTGCTTTCGTTCAAAGATAGATGAATTGTATACAATCGTTCCCGTCATGCCAATGACCAAAAACATCATAAAAAACAGAGCGTACCGCTTTACGTTCCCCTCTGCACGCATAAGCACAAGTACCCCGGTATATGACGTTACGATGGCCGAGGGCAGCAGCCAGAACATTCTCCAATATACTTCTTCCCCGATGCAGAAATCCATAATGATTTTTGCCGTAACAGGGAAAAAACAAATGATAAAAAACAGCAGCGTATATCCTAAAAATAACACACGTTTTTCGTTCTCTTTTTTCTGTAATGCCAGGTAAAACAGGCACGCAAAAAACAAAGCCATCTGCATACCGTTTCCGTTATAGGAATCGTACATAGACATTACCGTTTCAAAAATACCCTTCAAATCATACCTCCCTACCGGATGACCAGATAGATCCCCGCACAGAAAAGATTCGGCAGGCAGCAGACTGCCGCAAGAACCAGAATCCGCAGGCTTTTATGCCGCCACGCGGCTAAGAGCCCAAGCAGTCCAAGCATGATGGCACCCAGCATAATTCCCATGGAAGAGACCATACAGCAGGCGCACATTAACGCCGATATAAACACCCAGTCCGGCACCGTCTGCCTGACGCCACAATCCTCTTTCTGCCAAAACATCCGAATCGCCATATACAACAGCATCGGCAGCAAAATTCCCGCCAGAATGGCCTTCCCCTGCCAGAGGCGGATCAACAGAAACAGACCGCTTGTCCGCTCACTGTATGCGGCGAACAGATGCAGTCCGGATAATAAAAGCAGGAAATATCCTGTTTTTTCCATATCGTATTGAAATAACGCCCTGCCGATCAGTGCGTACACCGCATACGCCCACAGTAAAAATACGATCATAAACACAGAATGCGCCAAAATTGCCGGATGCGTATCCGTCAGCTTGGCGATTACCGCGGTAAATGCATAAAACGGAGACAGCACGTATCTCGAAGGCAGGGTTTCATACAGCGTGCCGGTATAGGGACTGTAGGCGAAGATCGTATCCGTAGCAATCGAAGTTGTTGCAGACGCCACAAAAAACGCATCGTCCGTATTCTGATACTGATAACGGATATAAACCAGCACCTGTCCCGCCAAAATCAAAAACTGCGCCCAGATACAAAATGTAAAGCGTTTCACCGCCGCAAACGTTTCGCTTACCAGCTTCGGAAACCGCCGAACATGTAGCAGAAAAGAAACCGCCGATAACACGCCGATCGTTCCGCCGTAAATTTTCACAAGCAAAGACAACGGCTGCCGCAGAAAAATCAAAGGCAGCGCCATGATCTCAAACAGGGCAAACATTATCACATAGCCGGCCGCCATATGCAGCAGCACATTGTCTGCCTCCTTATCTTTTTGCTCTTTTCCCGTAAGAAGCGTATAGTAAAGCCCCAGTAAAAACGGAACGGCGCCTAATACTACCGCGATCAAGCACAAACTTTTTATCATGCCGCCGTACAACCTTCCTTATCGTTTGATCTCCTATTGAAACGCCCAGAATTTATTGATCAGAAAATTCAAAGGTACGCTGAGAAGAAGATTTATGATCGGTCCCAGAAATTTCGATATATGAAATACCTGAACCCATAACACCATCAAAACGCTGTTTAAAAATAATCCGGTAAAAGAATAGGATACATACGTTTTGGCCAACGTCCCAAACACAGACCTCTCTTCTCCTTCTTTCAACGTAAAGACATATTTATTATTCCAAAAAAAGGACCATAATACGCTCAGTATAAATCCGACTGCCGTAGCGATCAGATAGTCCTGCTTTTCCCAGAGTCCCGCAGATTTTAAAAGCATCAGGCAGCCCGCATATATGATATAATTAACCGCCGTATTGCTGATCCCTACGACGCCAAAGCGGACAAACTGCAAAAAAGTTTCTTCGGTCTCCTGTGTCAGCTCTCTGTGCAAAATTCGAAACAACAGCTTAAGGCACCGCAATGCCAAGGCTTCTATCCCGTTCCAGAGCATACTTCCTGTTTTATTCATCCCGTTCTCCGTTCCGCCCGGACAAATTGGTCTCTTTACAGATATAAATCGGGCGTTTTTTTACTTCAAGATATGTTTTCGCCAGATAGGAACCCAGGATCCCCATGCACAAAAGCTGAATCCCGCCCAAAAACATAATAATACACACCATGGAAGGCCAGCCGAACGCAGAGCCGCCGTAAAGCAGCTGGCGTATAATGATAAAAAGAATGGCTCCCGCTGCAACCAGGCACATCATAACGCCGAAAAATGCCGCAATAGACAGAGGCATCGTAGAAAACGCCACGATCCCGTCGATTGAATATAAAAACAGCTTCCAAAAAGACCACTTCGTCTCGCCTGCCACTCGTTCTACATTTTCAAATTCCAGCCACTTTGTTTCAAATCCTACCCAGCCGAACAGCCCCTTGGAAAAACGGTTATATTCACCCATTTCCAACAGGGCGTTCACAAACGCCCGGTTCATCAGACGATAATCTCTGGCTCCGTCTACAATATCCGTTTTGGAAATACGGTTCATCAGGCGGTAAAAATTCCGTGCAAAAAATGAACGGATCGGCGGTTCCCCTTTACGGTTTACTCTCCTTGTGGCAACCGAATCATACCCTTCTTCTACAATCGCCTGATACATCCTGGGCAGAAGCGACGGCGGATCCTGCAGATCGGCGTCCATAATCGCCGTAAAATCGCCGTCGGAATGCTCAAGTCCTGCATAAATGGCAGCTTCCTTCCCGAAATTCCTGGAAAACGAAATATATTTCACACGCTCGTCCCGGACAGATAACGCTTTGATCTGCTCTAACGTGTTGTCTTTGGAACCATCGTTGACAAAAAGCAGTTCAAAATCCACCTGCGGCATCGAGCGCATCACCCGTTCCATTTCTTCATAAAAGTAACGCAGCGCAGATTCTTCATTGTAACATGGGATAATTGCCGTTAGTTTCATTTTGATTCCACCTTCAACTCTTTACTGTTTACCATACCCTGGAAATTATTTTATTATACCGTCTATTGCCCGGTATGTCAAATAAGCGCCCCGGAAACGAATTTCCGAAACGCTTATTTCTGCTAAAATTATGTTCAATTTTTCCCGATTTTCGCATGTATCGTATGAATATTCCCCGTTTTCTCCCTCATGCTCTTTGTTTTTTTATATAATCCGGTTATAAATTACGACTAAGGGAGGTATTTTCATGAACTTAACCAATCCGCTTGATTATGTAATCGCCGTTTCCGGCATCCTGACCATCTTTGTCAGCTTTGCCTGGAATATCTACGAAGTCTTTCTGCATAAATCAAACGATTCTTCGGACGAAGATTCCGCCATCCGATAACCCACGCCGGCTTCGGTAAATATGTACTTTGGTTCCGCCGGATGATCTCCGATCTTTCGGCGGATATTTGTCATATTGACACGAAGGATCTTATTGTTTTCCGACACGTAAGGTCCCCAGATCCTCTCCAATAGCTTTTGGTAAGTAACCATTTTGCCGGAATTTAACGCAAGATATTCCAGAATCCGGTATTCAATCGGCGTCAGGTGTATCTGCTTTCCCTGCGTATACACCGCCCGCTTATCAAAATCCACGGTCAAATCCTTTGCCTGATACGTATTGCTGCCGCCGTATGTTCTTCTGCGGCGCAGCGCACAGCGAATCCGCGCCATCAATTCTTCCGACCCGAACGGTTTCGTCACATAATCGTCGGCTCCTGCATCCAATGCAGACACTTTATCGTTTTCTCTGCCTCTCGAAGAAACTACAATCACCGGACTGTCGGATAAACTGCGTATTTTTTGGATCATCTGAATCCCGCCGATATCCGGCAGAATCAAATCCAAAAGAATCAAATCCGGACAGTTGTTCGCAATCTGTGTAATCCCTTCCCTGCCGCTTTGCGCGGTAAAAAATTTATACCCGTTCTGCAAAAACTTTCTTTTTAAAAAATATTGTACCTCTTTCTCTTCGTCTATGGATAAAATCCTGTACTTTATCCCCACTTCCATCCGATAACCTCCTGTTTTGATCTGTCATGGCGTTCTCAAAACAGGTTCTTTTTTTACCGTCAAAGCGATGGATAAATACCGCCATCCGAAAAAACGGAATCCGCCGTTCGGCAAAATAAATCCGAATAATCGGCGTCTTACATCCAAAGTACCAGAACAGCGCCGCGGCAAGAATGACAAATATCGCCGTTCGCAGTCCTGCCAGAACATTCAGTGTTGTCCCCGCCGTATCGGTAAACATCTGAAAATCATCCATATCCTCACACATGCTGACCAGACGCAGCCCCTGCGCCGTCCCATCGTCTGCATTCCTTTCACAGAATGCATTTTGCCGCGCAGAAACCGGTAGCTTCCGGGAAGAAGATTCTATGCCATTGCTGCTGCCGATGACTGCGATTGCAAACATCAGCGCCATACAAATACATATCAGTTTATTCAAATATGATTTCTGCATAGAATCCCCCTTTCTCTTCTCTTTCTTGATCAAGATCCCTTCCGGCTGCCCGAAGAAAATTTTCCCTTCGGATATCTTTTATCTTCCAATCCGCAGTCTCAGCATGTTTGTCTACGTATCTGCAGCTTTTGTATCTTCCGTTTTCCCACCCGAACCTTCGATATGTTCTGTATCTGTAGTTTCTGCTTCCGTTTCCACAGTCTCCGTAGTTTTCGTTTCCGTTTCTGCAGTCTCCGTTTCCGTTTCCACAGTTTCTGTGGTTTCTGTTTCCGTCTCCGCAGTTTCTGTGGTTTCTGTTTCCATTTCCGCAGTTTCTGTGCTTTCTGTTTCTGTTTCCGTATTCACGCTTTCCGGAATGCCCCCGGTTTGAATCGTACTGTCAACAGTAAAGAGGATCGGCTCGTCAAACGGTTCCGGACTAAGCTTTCCGTCCGCCATCACTGCCCGGACGCAGAATTTATACACCTGCCCTGCAGCAAACGGCACGGACTTTCCTGCCGCGTCCAGATATTCGTCCATACTGTGCGTCCGCTCTTTTACCACTGCTGTCCTGACAAACCCGTCCGTTCCGTAAGGCGCGCAGAAGATGCGGTATTTCACGGCTCCGCGCCATTCGGACCACTCCAGTTTCACTTTGCCGTCTTCCATTTTTACCGTCAATGTGATCATTGTCTTTTTTGCAACCGGAGCAGACAGGTTTCCGTAATACGTCGCACCGTTTAAAACAATGGATGCGCGTACTTTATAATAGTAAGTCACTCCGGACAGAGGCGCCACATCTTTATACGAAGTTTTATCTCCCGCTGCGGTTCCCACCAAAGTATAACTGCCGTTTTCTGCCTCTGACCGGTAAATCTCAAATCCGCCTGCGTCTGCCGTCTTTTTCCAGACAATTTTTACTTCTGTCCCCTCTACGGTACATTTTTCTTCATTGATCTCCGGCGTGCCGATCGTAAGTTTCCCGGACACGGCATCGGAAATGGTTCCGTACAGTTTCGTACGTTTATTGGCATCATTAGCCTTCGGCGCTTCTTTATACATACGCACCTGATAACGGTAGGTTCCTCCTCTAGTCAGTCCTGTATCCGTATAGGTTACGTTTGAATTTCCGGAAATCGTTGCGATCAGCTTTCCATCTCGGTAGATCTCGTATCCGTCTCCCGTATTCATTTTATCCCAGGTAATTTTCAGCGACGTGGAAGATGCCGATTCCACGGTCCGAATCATGCCTTTTTTCAATAGTGTGGGCATTTTACTGCATTTTGTCCGTTGAAAGCCCTTGATCTTTTTCCAGTTTTTAATATTCGTATACTTTACCAGCGGATCGGTAAATGTAAAGGATTCTTTGGAATCGATATACTGGAAAACGCTCCATACCAGCCGCTTCACATGCCAGCTATCACACAGCCCCCAACGATATCCCAGATTCATCTCGTCGGGGTGGTCAAATTCCCTGCCGTAGATAAACGCTTCAATCATGCTGTTGCCCTCGCTGATATAGTAGGCATATGCATACGCCGCCGCCTGAACGGCTTCCCCGCGGCTGGAATTAAACGACTGTTCTGAAAGCATAATCGTACATTTCTTTCCGAACTTCTTTTTCGCATAATCCGTGAGCACTTTCAGATTTTTAAAATTAATAATCTTTGCAGAGGAAGATTTCGACGCCTCGGAATCATCCCAAAAAATCGGGTCCGACATGCCCTGCGGATATGCATGGTACGCAATCTGAAAGCTAATCTTCCCCTGGTCTTTTAATGTTGCATAAAATTTGTCTACCGTCGCCTTTGCACTGAAATACCGTTTTCCGGAACCGTCCGAATCTTTATTCCAGTTATGGTCCAGGCTGATATAAACTTTAGAATGCTTGCTGACGCTCTTTACGGCGTTATAGCAGATCCGAAACGCCCTCGCATAATTTGACATATAGGCGCTTAAACTCTTTCCGCCGCCATAATTCCAGATACAAGCGCTGTTTACCTCGTTTCCCAAAATCCATCCCGTTACGAGATTCTCTTTTGTGCCGTAACGTCTGGCAAGAAACGTCATCAGCGCCTCAAATGTCTGGCAGCCCGCTTTAGAAGATGTTTTCACCGAAGAAAACAACGTATAACTGTATCCGCCGAACTGCATTGCTTTTGTACCTGCAGAGGCGCTGTCTTTCGGAAGCAGCAGAATGATCGTCACCCTTACGCCCGCTGCATTATACGCCTGTACCAGCTCGTCGTTCCTCTGCAGCTGGTCCGCGTCAAAATAATACGTTTTATTTTTATAAGTAAACGGCGTTTTATGTACGGCTTTCGTATTCAGCAGAGAATTCATCGTCCAATTGATCACTGCATGTTTGGTTCCGATTTCCAGAGAATCCGAAAGTTCCTCCACCTGAAGCCCTTTTTTTGAAACCGCAGTCGGCCCTTTGCCGGTAAAGGAAGCCAGCATCTCCGGATTTGTGATATAACCTGCGGGACCGGCAAGCTTATATTTTTTGCCCGACTTATAGGCAACGGCAAATTTCTGATAAAGCATGGAAGAAGTGTAATTTACTTTAAACGTCACCGTTCCTTTTTTCGCCTTAACCGAAGCAAGCGGCTTTGCGCTTTTTGATCCGCTTTCCGATACATTGGCGTTTAGATTCAGCAGATATAGTTTTTTGCCCATTGCTTTTGTCTTCGTCTTTACTTTTGCTTTGACAACCAGCTTCTTTCCGCCGCCCGCCAGTTTGCAGGACTTGATGGCAACCGGCTGTTCCGCTGCCCGCACATCCTGCGGTTTCTGCACAGCTGCCGCACATCCTATACAAATCACCCATACTGCCAAACAAATTTTGACCCTGTTCCATTTTATCTTACGCATATGCCGCCCTCTTTCTATTCCTGCCTATAAAATATCCTGAAACTATCCTATCCCATGTTGATTAAATGATCATTAAGAGACTGCTTTTACCTTGATTTCCCAAATAAATCCGCACGGTATACACCCTGGTCGACCAGCGCGCGAATGGCGTCCACCACGCTCTGTTTATCTTCCTGATACGTCACGCCAAACCATTTGTCATTTGTCTCCAGCACTTTTACCTCTGCGCGCCTCTCCTGCAGCAAACGGTCAATAATCCGGGGAAGCAGATACTCTGACCGCATATCGTCTTTTCCGATCCCTTTTAAAAATTCCAGGAATCCGCGTTCCAGCTCTTTCAGAAAATCCGGCTGCATGCCCCACATATTCATGGACACCTGCTGATTCTCCTGTACGCATACGGGATGCCCGTTTTCATCCAAAGCATGCAGCACGCCGTCTTTATACCGGATCTCATACGTCTCCGTTACTTTCCTTAAGTTCCGGTTCTCATCTACTTCACAGACGCCTCTAGTCACACCGCCGTTTTCGCTCAACGTATTTTTTAACACAAATCCCGCCATACAAAGATCATACCGGTCCTTCGGCCCCTCCTTGTGCTGCGATAAATAATCATGCAGTTTCACAAAAGCCTCTTTTCCATAATAATCGTCTGCATTGATAACTGCAAAGGGATTTTCTGCCAATTCTTTTGCCGCAAGCAGGGCATGTCCGGTTCCCCACGGCTTTTTCCGTCCGCCCGGCACTTGAAACGGTGCCGGAAGGTCCGACAATTCCTGATAGGCATATCTGACCGGAAGAATTTTTTCGATTCGATTCCCTATGATTTCTTTAAAATCCTGCTCCAAATCATGGCGAATGATAAAAATCACGTCGTCAAATCCTGCCTCTGCCGCATCATAAACGGAATAATCCATAATAATCTCCCCGCATGGCCCGACCGGCGCCAGCTGCTTGATTCCGCCCCCAAAACGGCTTCCAATTCCCGCCGCCATAATCATTAGTGTTGTGTTTGCCATAGAATTCCTCCTGGTTTTCGTATGATCCTAAATGTGTTCTTAGTATATGTACGGTATGTCTGATTTTTATTACGCTAAATTACATGCATCCCAAAACGAACGGCATTCGTTTAAACGAATATCCAGTATATCTAACGTATCGCCTTCCAGAGACGCCGGTATCACATGATCCTGTAATGTCTGTATAGCAGCAAAAATAAAAACGGTATTTTCCTCTCGGTAAAGTTGATCCAACGTCTGTTCAAAATTCCATAGATTCACAATCTTAACGTCTATATCCAATTCTTTTTTCAACTCGGCTGCCTGCTCTGAGTCATCTTCCAGACTGTCATTATAATATAACACCTGTTTCACTGCCAGATTATTTTGCTTTCCACTGTTTATTTCAAAAATAAATTTTTTAAGCCTTTTTGGTCTGTCCTCCAATAATATACTTCATATCGTCACTCCTTAGATTTTCCCAGTAACTCTATTAGATATACAATAATTGTTCATATTCTTTCCACACAACCGGCAGCCCATACAAAAAATATCGCTTTCTCCCAGTTTCTTTCATTAACTACATTAATCTCAAATTCTCTGCCTGTCAAGCCATTCAGAAGATTTTCAATCATGTCGAAATTTCAGGCATAATTGTATCAGAGCATTTTCTTGAGATCACAAAAATAGTTGAACCAGGAAGCAAAGCAAAAAGATTTCTAATCTTCCCGAAACAAATCCCTCGTATACACTTTATCCGCACAATCCTCCAATTCCTCCGACATACGGTTTGCAATGATCACATCTGCAGCGTCTTTAAACTCCTCCAAAGAATGCATCACCCTGCTGCCGAAAAACGCCTTTTCTTTTAACGCCGGTTCGTATACGACCACTTCTGCACCTTTCGCCTTAATGCGTTTCATAATCCCCTGGATAGAACTCTGCCGAAAATTATCGGATCCGGTTTTCATCGTAAGACGATACACCCCCACCACACAGGAATTTCCGGATACGCCGTTTCTGCCGTTCCCCCTGCTATAATAGCCTGCCATTTCCAACACACGTTCCGCGATAAAATCCTTTCTCGTCCGGTTCGCATCTACGATCGCGCCGATAATATTGTTCGGCACGTCATTATAATTTGCCAGAAGCTGTTTCGTATCCTTCGGCAGACAATACCCTCCATAGCCAAACGAAGGATTGTTATAATGCGTCCCGATCCTCGGATCCAGCCCAACGCCTTCTATAATATGCTTCGTATCCAGCCCCCGGACCTCCGCATACGTATCCAGCTCATTAAAATAAGCCACACGGAGAGCAAGGTATGTATTTGCAAATAACTTTACCGCTTCCGCTTCCGAGCTGTTCATATAGAGTATGGGAATATCTTCTTTTAACGCTCCCTCCTGTAATAAACCCGCAAATTGCCGTGCGGCGGAGAGCATCTGTTCGTTGTCATCCGGCACGCCGAGAATAATCCGGGACGGATAGAGATTGTCCCACAGGGCATGTCCTTCACGTAAAAATTCGGGAGAAAATAAAATTCGGTCCGTATGGTATTTTTTTCTGAGATTCTGCGTATACCCGACCGGAACGGTCGATTTGATCACAATCACCGCCGAAGGGTTCACTGCAAGCACATCTTCGACGACAGATTCTACGGAAGATGTATCAAAGTAATTTTGATCCGGATCATAATTGGTCGGCGTAGAAATAACCACAAAATCGGCGTCTGCAGCTTCTTCTTTTCTGCTGACCAAAGCCGTCAGATCCAATTCGTGGCCGGATAAATACTCCTGGATTTCTTTATCTATGACCGGCGACTGTTTCCGATTGATCGAATTGATTTTCTCCTCTGAAAGGTCCAGCGCTTTTACCTGATTGTGCTGTGCAAGTAAAACGGCATTGGAAAGGCCTACGTACCCGATGCCGAATACGGTTATTTTGAGTTTTTTTGCTGGCATGTAACCGCTCCCTTCATGAATACCTCTGCATCATAATAAATGCATTTTCAAACCAAATCACCTCCTATGATTGAATATAATATACAATACCATACTCAATATAACATAGGAGGTCTCATTCGTATCTTTAGTATTCTTATTAAAACCATTGCCGACACATAACTAGTACCTTAACATAATTCATTCATCGCTATAACACCAAGCAGCTTCGCGCTCTGATCCTGACATAAATTGATTTCTTGTTCCAATGCCTGATATTCTGTCTGCTTCGATTTCTCTATTAAAACAACCGTCCCAATCTCCGACATTTTGACCAGTGCATTTGAATTTCTCATAATATTTTCTTCAAAAATCGTCTCTATTCCCTGCCGATTCAATTGTCCCATAATTTGATCCACAGACCTCTTTTCATTTTCATTTAAACGAATCGATGTTGTAAAAAACACTTTGTTCATATCAGCTTTTTTACAGGTCATTCTCAAATTTGTAATGGTTATTTCTAATTGTTCCTGTAAATTTCCCCTCTGCTGTCCACGAATACGATCCAGCCACCTGTCAACAAAAGAAAACATTTTTTTTGAAGGCTGCTGCTGATCTAATACCCCAAAAATACGAAGTCCATAAAACTCCTGTATTTCTTTTTCTGATTTTATATGAGAATCCATAATATATTTCAATGCAATCAGTACACAAGCAAAAAAGGCTCCAACCAAAAATCCCAAAATTGTATACTTTTTATTAATCCCTGCTTTTTTCTGCAAATCAACAGTATCATCCTCAACGGCTAATTCGCCGTTGCGTTCCTGTTCTAAAACCTGCAATTGCTGGGTGCTTAATTTTGACTTCAAGCTATCTTGCTGTACTCTCAAGTTATAATTCGTCGTCTCTACCTTCGCTTGTTTTTCTGCAAGTTCACTGTCCTGAATAACCTGTTCGTGGCTATCGATCAATATAAGATCATGCACGCCGATTTTTTCAGATAATTCAGACTGATACGTTCCTACAGCCTGTTTGATAAAATCAGTTAAAATCCTTGCCTGATCCATATCCTTGCCTGTCACAGATACACGAAATGTATCCACAGACAAATCCGATGAGTCAAAACCCGAACTGGAATTTTGCATAATATCCAAATTGATTCTTATAAGTTCTGATAGATAACGGCTGTCATCTACATCTAACGTCCGAACAAAATCTTCTGTAAAATTAAGGTTTGCAAGATACGTTTCATATGCCTTAATCAAAGTCGGCGTATAATCTTTTGTAAAACTTTCGCTCAAATTAACTGAATAATGCGCATTAACATAATACTGTAAAATAACCTGATTCTCATTATAGGGATCGATATTCATCAAAATAGATTTCTTCTGATATTCCGTATTATTCATCAATTGCTTTTCAATCGCTTTATTTTCTACAATAGCCTGCTCTAACGTTACATTCTCATCTTCTGTCAATCCGCTCCGAATATTTTCAGTCAAAGTTTTCTGATCGACCTCTTGATTTTTAGAATCTTTCATATATTTTACCGCCGTTAACAAACAGGCAAAAACCACACTCCAGATAATGATTGCACGCCAGGAATATACCAGTTTCCAAAGTAAATCCATAAGATTAATTTCTTTCTCCTGCACAGAATATCGCAATGTTTCCTTTTCATTCATTTCTGTTTACCTCCGTATAAGCCATCTTTATGTTTCCAGTAAGAAATCCCTAAAAATATCAAATAACTAAACAATATCAAAGCAAATGCAATCCAATCACTAAAAAACCAATGAACAAAAATAAATATTATGGCCAGGATACATTCACCGGATATCTGTAAGATCAACCTTTCATCCATCAAACCGCCCAAGTATAACTCCGATAATATACTTCTTACTGCAATTGCCAATACCATAGAAACGGCAACTGCTATGACACTGTCTAACACATATCCGCAGAATAAACACATTCCTATGCTGACTGCCAGCGCCGTTATATTATTCCACAAAAGTTTCTTTTCTTTACGTAAGACTTTCAAATAAGTATTACAAAGCAGCTGCATTTTTCCGTCAAATGTACAGATTGGCAATAGCAGTATCATATACCGCAAACTTTCCTCATAAGACGGCAGCCAGTTCATCAGAAAAATTTTCATCGGCACATAAATCACAAAGGAACAAGGCAATAGGACACTCACTAAAAAACGTATTTTCACATATGCCGATTTCATTTTATCTTCTGAAACCTGCCTTAAAGCCGGGAACAGTACCATGCTGATCTGACTTATGAATAGCAGAAAAAAATTCGTCAGGGATAAAGAAAAAGAAAATTTTCCAAATGACTCAATTCCCCAGCGCTGATCAACTACCATACGACCCACGCCTAAAATAAGGCTTCCTGCTATATTAGCCACCATAATATTGATTCCCGCCAAAACATCCGTTTTAACCCACTTCAACGATGATCGAAAAGAATCTTTTGCTGAAAAGACAATTTTTCTGCCTTTCACAATACAATAAATCAATGACGAAAGTTTACTGACCGAATAGCATAAAACATAAATATAAAACTCCGTCACTTTAAAATAAAGCAAAAATCCAAAACAAAATATTACTAACAGCCTGTCCCAAATTACTGATAAAGAAAATATTTTCGTTAAATTTACAGCTTGAAAAATATATCCTAAAAACAAGCTTAGATTTGAAACAATCAAATAAAATACAGTAAAAATGAGAACAAATTTACGTTCATATACTAAATTTGAAAAAACAACGCCCAAACTTATAATAATGGAAATGATCAATTCTGCATAAAACAAAACTCTCATTTCTCCGCCAAGTCCGCTGTAATTTAACTCTTCATATTTTTGTCCGCCAAGGCGCAGATAGACCCCGTCATTTAAACCAAAATGGAAAAATCCAACATATCCAGTATAAAAGATAAACAGCTGCCAATAACTGTACTGCTCAACACCAAGGATTTTCGGTACAATCAATGACATCAGTACACTAAGAAACAGCGCAATACCCTGAGCAAGAAAAGCATATAGTATATTCTTTATAAAAGCAGACTTTTCCTTCATTTTGCCCCCATTTACATAATAACAAACAAATATTTATTAACTATCTACTTGAATAAAAAAAGACAGATGTCATAAAACCACCTAAGTATCTAATATACAAATACTTCATTCTCTTGTCAATTGGTTTTTGAAAATATTTCAGAAGTATCTTTATTTTTAAAATTTAACATTCCCGAAAGTGAGACGGCTAAAAATAGATACCATATACAAGAAAATTTCCCCAAATATGGATTTGTTGCATTTCCAATCAGCACACCAGTCATCCCCATAAGTACAGGGTAACAATATTTAAGGAAATATTTATTCTTCTGTATTTTCTTCTTACTGCTCCTGTAAGCATGAATAACCAGATTTAAAAATAAACCAGCGCCGATCAATCCTTTTTGAAACAATAACGCACAATATGACAGCTCATATGCCCACAATTGTTCTTCTGACCGAATACATTCTATTGTATAAGATCCCGCTCCATTTCCAAATAAAGGATGTTCTAACCACCCCTTCATTAAAGCTGAAAATTGAATTCCTCTGATATGTGCATCTGGATTTGCAGCATTTTTAAATTCAAAACCTTCTAACAAAGTATCCAGCAAAAATATAATATAATTCTTCGAATAATAAATAACACAAACGCCAAACACACAAGCTAAAGTAAGTATAAACGTCTGATTTTTTGAAAGCCTGCTAACAATTCTATATTTTTTAAACCCTTTGTTCCGAATATAACGATATATTAAAATTCCAAATACCGGCAGTAAGCCCACTAACAAAAACATCGCCCTTCGGCCGCTTAAAAAAATATTAAACAATTCAAAAGCTAACAATAACATATATGAAAATCTCTTTTTCTTTTCCACAATCAAAAGCCCCGCTACAAATGGAATCCCATACAAATAGGAAACCATATGACCAGACGTAAATGCATGTCCTGCCGGATTCACATAATAACCCAAATCAATTTGGGTAAACCATTCGATCTGCAATGGAAAAATTCCATATGCTGTCATTAAAAGGGCAAAATCCATTAAAGAAACAACCCACATTCCTAAAATGATTCCTGTAAACACATAATCTATCACATTGATTGCCGGAAAAGCCAGAAAAAGCACGACAAACAAAATCGGCCATACTATTTCCGTTGAAGTAACGCGAACCGCTCCTGGAGCCGATGTTGTGATTCCTATAACAACTGACACAGTATTATATAAAATATACAATAGCAAAACGCGTACAATATCTATAGGAATATAACACTTCCGTTTGACAACACTATAAAATATACCTCCACACAAAATAACAAGTATCAACATTTTATGTTTTTGATAGCTGACCGGAACAATAATCATAGATGCCATAAGAATCATTAAAATAATACAGTAACATTTTTCTATACTTATACACTTTTGCCTCATAAATTATCCTCTTTCTAAGCTTTCAATGCCTGCCTAAAATCATCCAATCATTCTCGGTTTCTATTTCTGATTCTCCACAACACATTTCCCGATATCTTATTGATATGAAACGCATAAGCAAAATCTCCTACGTACATCGACAGTCCCGCGTAATATTTCCTGTATCGGATCAATTTCAAATACGGTATGATACTTCTTTTCTTCAAAAATATTTTTCGCAAAGTTTGAAATTCAATCGTTTTTCTAACCAGATTCTCTTTTTCTTTATCTATAAACCGTTCTGTGGAAGCGTTTTTTAATAACGCCTCTAACCATACGATATTTTTTTCAATATCCTGAATTCTTTTTTGTAAAGTGGCAGAGCCAAAACTTACACCCGATACCACGCCGCTGGTATTGCCGCTGTGCAAACGGTATTTTATGACAGGCCGATCCAGCGTATATGTCCCGTCCAGCAAAACTCCAAGCCTGCAGCATTGTGCGTCATGCCCAAACTCTTTCACATTTATCTGTAATACGAGATCCGCTAAGCTTCTGGTAATGCACATTGTACATCCCAGCAACGTAATCGTATTAAAGTTTTCAGAACACGGATATTCGATTAAAGCCTCTGACCCACTTCCTGCTGAGAAAGCATTTTTTCCTTCAAACACTTCCCCATCTTTATCAATCGTGACCATCCGCCCGGAAAGACACTGAATCTTTGGATCTCGTTCCATGCATTTCATCATAATATCTATTTTGTCTATATACCAGACATCATCCTGATCACTGAAGAAAATATGGGTTCCGGAAGACATACCAATCGCTTCTATAAAATTTCTCCGCCAGCCTTTATTTTGAGTATTCACAATCAACTTCCAATGTTTCAGGCGGTATCGGCCGATAAAACCACGAATAATCTCTGCTGTCCGATCAACAGAACAGTCGTCGCAGATAATCACTTCATCTGCTTGTCGAGTCTGCTCATATATCGATTTCATTTGCTCATATATATATTTTTCACCATTATAAGTGGTCATAACAACTGATATTTTCATCAAATGCCTCCATTGACTATATTCCGATCATCCAAGATTCTTTATCTGAATTCATAAATTCCGGATGTCAAAATAAAAGAAATTTCTTCATTTTCTATTTTCAGATTTTGAATATATCCGTCATGGGCAAGTTCTTCCAGAGAACTTTTTCTGCCCTCACGTAATTTAACCATATGGTCTGGCAGCGTTTCTTTTTTAAGTACGACTTTGCCCTTTGTATTTGCCGGTATTTCAACTTGATAAACTACTCCGCCGTCAATATTTTTCCAATGCATTCCTATTTTGCCCAAAGGCGAATCATAAAAACCCTGGCATTCGCCAATCCCCTCTTTCTCATCTATTAATACCTGCGGGGCAATCACAAATTGATAGTCCGGACTCTGTGCCGGAATATATTGTATTCCCAGCAGATCTTCATACATCCACTGACCTACGCTTCCATATGAAAAATGATTAAATGAATTCATTCCGTTTTCATGAAATCCGTTCTCCTTTGTATAAGAATCCCATCGTTCCCATATCGTTGTAGCTCCCTGGTTCACACTATAGAGCCAGGAAGGATTTTCCTCCTGCAAAAGCAAACGATAGGCAAGCCGTTCCATACCATGTTCGCTTAAAACCGGAAGAAGTAAAGACGTCCCAATAAAACCTGTAGAAAGCTTATATCCGTTTTTCACAATATTATTTTGTAAAATTTGCTCCATTTAGTCCTGAAAATTCCAGCCATTGCATATACTTCTGCATCGAAGGATACATCTTTGTTATAAATTGTTTATCATTATAATGACGGTATAATTGATATGGGACGATAATCCCAGCGTCCCCCCATCCCGCATTTCCCGTTCCCGTCACTTTGTTATACGGAATAATATTAGGAAATGTACCGTTGATTTGGCTGTCTATCGCATCCTGGCACCATTTCAAATAAAACGCATGCAAATCATCATTATATAAAGACGTTTTACAAAACACTTGTATGTCCCCTGTCCAGGGAAGACGCTCATCTCTCTGCGGACAATCTGTCGCCACTAACAGCCAGTTATTGCACTGGCTCCATTGAACATTTTGAAATAACTGATTGACTTTTTCATGATCTGTTGCAACTGTCCCGGCAGGTTCTCTGGCAATACCAATAAATTTCGATTCAAAATCTTCCAATATCATATCCTGATCCGGGGTAATAGACACATATCGATATCCAAAATAAGTAAATACGCTTTGATACGTATCGCTTTCTCCATTTGCAATATAACATACCCTTGTCAGCCTTTCCCCAACATCACTGCCATGGTATATTCTGTTTGCCTTTTTCCATAAAACATTTTGGTAATATCATATGTGTTGTACAAAAGGCTCTTATCATAGTTTGTCCAACCAGACTTTAATTCCTCGCAAGGATCCCCTCCGATTCGCTCTCCATTGATATAAGCGTCATAGATTCCCAGAGAAGCGCCGTAATAATACGCTTTTTTCACCGTCTTTTTTTCCAAGCCAAATGTTTTGACAAATACAGGAAGTCCCTGTACGGATAAGTCCCTATCATCCACAGCAATAAATTCACAATTTTCAAACGGTTGTCCCTCACTCACATAAGCCGTTTCAAACATGTTGCTGCCCGACGCTTCGTGCTTATAATTATGTTCATCCCATATGGCAAGCTGCCACTCATAAACACAGGCACTTTGAAGATCTCTTCCCTGATAAGAAATATTCGTGGTATCAGAACTCCTTACTTTTCCACTGTCCCATACTAACTTTTTCTGATCTGTAACATAATCTGCCTGATAAACTTTTATCTGATATGCCTTTTGATAAACAGCATAATCACTGCTTGCTATTTTCCAGGAAAAAACCGGACGCTCATGATCCAGTCCAACGGGATTTTTGTTAGAATCTACTTTTAAATCTTCAATCTTTAAATTAAATGGTCCGCCCAGTTTCCATTCTACTCCTAAACATAAAAAAGAGAAGAAAACCGCAAGCATTAGCACCTGAAAAATTTTCTTCCTTTTCATAAATACCTTTCACTGTCAAATATGCACAAAATCATTTGTAATTTCATCAATCATACCGCTAATACTATGTTTCTTAAGCAAATCTACATCTACCGGAACAGCCTTTTCCCTTACAAATCCTTTTAATTCGTCCATATCTCTTTCGCCAAGTATAAAAACCCGGTCGGGAGAATAAAAATCTGCATGTATAATGTGTGAATTTGTTGTAATGAGTTTTAAATTAAAAAATACAGCTTCTGCATCCCTTAATGTAACGCCATGCTGATTTTCCATCACAACGTTAAGTACAGCACGGCTTTTTGTTAAATATTCAACAATCTCCATATAATTTAGTTCATTCTGATGGTAAGGCTTTTTGGATGCAAATCTTCCATCTGATGTAATAATGAATTTTGTCTTTAATCCCAACTTTTTCATTTCTTTCTCAAGTTTCAGAAGATATTCTCCCCGTCCCTTATCCCTTCCAACATAAAATACATCGTATTCGGGATCTTTTCTGGGTCTTACAAACGCTTGAAAATAAATATAATTTTTATAAAAGTTTATATGATACTTCTCGCTGTCGTATTCATCATATGTCCATATCATTATGTCAGACGGAATTTCATTCGGCAAAAGATGCCTTGCTTTTCCTACCATATTTTCATACTTAAAAAATATCTTGGTATCTGGAAAAATTCCTTTCAGCCATCTTAAATAATGCGACGTAATAAGGGCATCAAAGACAATGATATATCTTAGATTTTCATTTATAATCTTCCTGTTATACCATATTTTTTTCGGAAGAAACGGAAGACGAAAGCATATCTCACGCAACAGCCTTAGAAACAACCCAGTTTTCACGTAAGGAGAAAACACATGATAACCTTCCTTTGTAAAGCCGTCGTATTTGTAACCTCCGCTTACCATAACGAATGCCAAATTCTTCTTATTCCATTGTGACATTCTATACCTCCCTGACCAGATTCAATGAAACTGCAATTAAAATATAATTTTATGCCATTTCTACAAATTCTTTGACTACTTTTATTACAAACTGCACATCTTCATAAGACAGTCTCAAATGCATAGGCAAAGAAATCACATGATCACTAATATACCTTGCATTCGGACACGTCCCTTCAGCATACTGATACATTCTATATTCTGTATTATCCACATAATGAACACCCGGATAAATTTCCTGCTGATTCAAAGCAAGCATCATTTCGTCACGTTTATCAACAATAATCTGAAACAGATGTCTGCTGGACTCGCAATTCTTCGGAACGTATACAAGTTTAATCTTATCTCCAAGATCTTTAAAGCCTTCTGTATACCACTCTGCAATTTGTCTGCGGTATGCATTATCTCGATCCAGGTGTTTCAGCTGTACAATTCCTATGGCTGCCATAATTGAATTGCCATGATATTTATTTCCAACATATTCCACATCATAGCGCCATTTATAAGTTCCCCCTGAATTTGTCCTCATATAAGTATCTTTATTGATTCCCAGCCAGGTTTTCTTCCTGACAATTTCATCACACTTTTCATCAGCAAAACATACCATTCCGCTATCCGCTGTAGGAAGATTTTTTACAGCCTGAAAAGAATATACAACAGCATCCGCTTCTTCCCCTGCAATTTTACCGTTTACCCTAGTTCCAGCCATATGAGCCGCATCTAAAATCAATTTCAAACCATGCTCTTGACAGATAGAAACGATCTCATCATAATGCCCAATATTTCCTCCAATACCAACAAACAGGACAGCTTTTGTCTTGTCGGTGATCCGTTCTTTTACGCTTTTAGGATCCAAGCATAAAGTATCGTCCACATCTGCAAATACAGGCTTTAATCCTGCAAGCATAATTGCATGATTAGAAGATATAAATGTCAAAGGTGTCGTGATCACTTCACTCTCGTCATCCCATTCATTTACTTCTTTAAAAATATCAAAAACCAAATTCAGTCCAGCCGTTGCAGAGTTCAAATAATGTGCATGTTTGAAACCCGTATAAGCTTTCCAGTCTTCTTCAAACTGAACCGTTTTGAACCCAAGTCCTGTCCAACCCTTTTCCAGACACTCTCTGATTCCTTCCAGACAGCTATCTACATCAAATGTAGGCGCAAACAATTGAATTGCCATTTTTTTCTTCCTCCATTATTTCGCAGAGTATAACCCTCTGCGAAAAAAGTATCATTGATTTCCTTGTATATTCTACGTTTTTTCACTGTTTTTAATCATATCATTTTTTACCAGGCAACGCAACCTGTTTTTTCGTAGATTTCTACCTAGATTTCTACCATTTATATGCTTCTCAGGCATAGAGACCTTAAAATCAAAGAAGAAAACCACCCTGGTTTTATTACAATAATATTACTTAAAAGGAGGATTCTAGTTATGTCACAAAAAGAAAATCTTACTAACGTCTTAAACGCAACACAGAAAATGACAACTTTTTCTGATCTTGCAGAAATCTGGTTACAAGAAAAAAAAATGTTTTTTAAAGAATCAACCATTGTAAAATATCAAAACATCATTAATTTACACTTGATTCCAGAATTTGAAAGGTATGCGCTTGAGGAATTCACTTATGACAACCTTTATCAATTTCGTACAAAATTATTGCGCCAAAGAGGTCGGAACGGAAATGGACTTTCACCAAAAACAGTTTCCGATATTTTATCATTACTTCACAGCATATTACGGCATGCAAAAAACCATAAAATCTTAATTCCTGCCGCTGATTTTATGATGCCTGTCAAACAGCAGAAAAAAAAGATACGTATTTTTAGCATAAACGAGCAAAAAAGACTTTTTCAATATTTAAAAGCGAACTGCACGTATAGTAATACAGGGATTTTATTATGTTTGTTTACAGGTTTGCGCATAGGCGAAGTCTGTGCTTTGACATGGAAAGATATTTTATTAGAAGAACAGTCGCTTTTCGTTCATCAGACAATGCAACGCCTGCAAACCGATAAAAATGAAACAAAAAAAACGAAAGTTATCATTTCTTCACCTAAAAGCTTCTGTTCGATCCGGTATATCCCGATTCCTGATGAGATATTTGGTATTCTAAAAAGCAAGCAATCTCCACCGGAAGCATTTCTCTTAACCGGAAACGCTTCCAAATATATTGAGCCGCGAACACTGCAATATCAATTTAAAAAAATATTGCACGAATGTGGTATAGAAAACGCAAATTTTCACATGCTTCGCCACACATTTGCCACAAGATGTATCGAAATTGGCTTTGATCTTAAGAGTCTCAGTGAAATTCTGGGACATGCCAATACAAATATCACATTAAACTGCTATATGCACCCTTCCATGGATTTAAAACGAAAAAATATGGATAAATTTTCTATCTTATTTCATTGAATGCCATATTTCGCAGAGGGTTATACTCTGCGAAATATGGAGGAAAGCCAAAATGTGCCTGAGGATACTGCATGTGGTAGGAATCATGAGCCGCGGAGGAACCGAAACACTGCTAATGAATTTATACCGCAGAATTGACAGAGAAAAAATACAATTTGATTTCGCTGTCCACAGTACGCAACCCGGCGATTATGACCAGGAAATTCTTTCTTTAGGCGGTAAGATCTATTATTTTCCAAAATATACAGGATTTAATCACTTTTTATATTTGAAAAAATGGAGTCTTTTCTTTCAAACCCACCCTGAGCATCCAATCATACATGGACATATCAGGAGTACCGCCGCCTTTTATTTAACATACGCAAAAAAATATCATAGAAAGACAATTGCTCATAGCCATAGTACAAGTTCCCGCGGCAATAAATCAGAAAAAATTGTTAAGAGGATTTTACAATATCCGATCCGTTATATTGCAGACTATTTTTTCGCCTGTTCACTCCAGTCTGGTATCTGGTTATTCGGGAAAAAGATTTGCAAAAGCAACAATTTTCAGGTGTTACATAATACCATTGATAGTAAAAAATTTATTTTTCAGGAGAATATCCGAAAACAAAAACGTCGTGAATTAGACATTGAAAACCGATTTGTTATTGGGCATGTAGGAAATTTTGACAATGAAAAAAATCATCCCTTTTTAATTGATATTATGGCTGATCTCTGTCAAAAAGATACTGCCTGTTTCTTAGTTCTTGCCGGCGGAGGAAATCTCACTCTTCAAAAAAAAATTCAGTATTTGGCACGACAGAAAGGAGTATCTTCTCATATAAAATTTCTTGGTTCTCGCTCAGATATCAGCGATTTACTAAATGCATTTGATATTTTTCTCCTTCCTTCCTTACATGAAGGATTAGGAATCGCAGCGATCGAAGCCCAGGCAAACGGTCTAAGGTGTATACTCTCAGATACTGTTCCGCAGGAAGTTCAAATAACTGATCTTGCAGAATTCATCTCCTTAAAACAAAACGCTTCCGTTTGGGCCGAAAAAATACTTTCTTACAAAAACAACCTTGCACGACAAAATATGCAGAAAACTGTTATAAGTGCAGGTTATGATATTTCCAGCACTATACATTGGATGACTGATTTTTATTTGGATTTCATGGAGGTGTAAAAAGATGCTTACCTGTGTCATTCTAAATTATAATGATTCAGACACTACCCTATCACTTTACCATAAGATAAAAAACTATAACATTATTGATAAAATCATTATTGTAGACGGCGCGTCTACCGATTTCTCCTATGATAAATTAAAAGTATTATCAAATGACCATACGGACGTACTATTAGCAGACCGCAACGGAGGTTATGGTTATGGAAACAATATAGGTATCCGATACAGTGAAAGTATTGGTGCAGACTATGTCTTAATCGCAAACCCTGATGTTGAGTTTTCAGAAACTGCAGTCCAAACATGTTTGAATATTATGAAAACAAATAAAAATTGTGCCGCTATCGCTCCTTCTATTATCGGACGAAAACATCCTGCTTTTGCATTTGCTCCTCCTATAAAAGATGCCCTAAGTTCTAGTATCTTATGCAATAGAATTTTTTCACCTCGGTATTACCCGTCTGACTTTTATAAAGGGAAAAAATTTTGTAAAGTATTTGCCCTGCCCGGATCACTGGTCATGCTGCACATAAAAAAATTTATCCAATGCGGCTTATACGATGAAGATGTTTTTTTATACAACGAAGAACTGATCATTGGAAAAAAATTCAAAGACAACAGCTATGAAAGCATATTATGCATGACAGAATCCTACCGGCATTTACATGCTGTCACTGTGCAAAAAAACTATCATTCTTTATTGCAGCCAAAAAAAATAGAATTAAAAAGTCACAGATTATACCTGGTAAGATACTGTAATTCCGGAAAATTACCTCTTCTTCTATTATCTTGTATCAAACCTATGGCATACTTGGAATGTATTCTATGGCCATGGCTAAAAAAATTTTTGAATAAATTACAATGAGGTGTTTTACTTTGAAAATATCGGTTCTTATGACGACCTTTAATGGGCAAACATATATTTATGAACAATTACTTTCTATTTATGAACAAACGATTTCACCAAACGAGGTGATTATCTGCGACGATTGTTCTACAGATGAAACGGCATCTATTATTCATCATTTTATAAATGAACATTCTTTAAAGAACTGGCATCTAATCGTCAATCCCCAGAACAAGGGCTGGCAAAGAAATTTCATAGAAACTCTCTCAAAAGTCTCCGGTTCCTATATATTTTTCAGCGATCAAGATGACATTTGGTACAAAGAGAAAGTGGAAACCATGATTCATATTATGGAAAAACAACCGGAAATTCAATGCCTTTCTGGAAAAATGACTACGATTGATGCCAACGGATTGTCATTTAAAGGAAAGAACATATTCTCAACAGATAGATTTTCAGGTGCTCTTAATAAACTTCCTTTTTCTGCCTGTTTTAATACTTCTATACTGCAGGGCTGTACGATGTGTATCACAAAAAAACTGGCAGACCTTATCCTGAAGATGAATATAAAAGACTGCGGTCATGACGTACAATGCTGCCGGCTTGGAATCCTTCTGGATGGAACTTTTATTTTAGATGTACCGGTCATGCATTATCGCCTGCATGAGCAGAATACGAGTGGTGTAAAATCAGATATTAATTATGGAACTTCTAATCTGCAGAAACGCATAGACGTTATAAGAAAAAATATAGTTTGGCTAAACAGGCTATTAGAAATATCTGAATCAGAAAAATTTTTAAATCAGGAAAAACATGATATCATTAAGGAAACGATCGTTTTTCAAAAAGATCGATTTCGTTTTTTAACCCGAAAAAACATTTTATTGTTTTTCAAACTTTACAAGTACAGGAAATATTATTCCGGACTATCCATGTATATTGGTGACTTTTCCTATGCATTTCATATTAATAAACTCACAGGGAAGATTCTATGGCTTTTGAAAGACAAAAAAACATTTACTGATTAGAAGGTCAGTCCAACAGGTGGTAACATTATGAATTTAACTCTATTAATTGCAGGAACCCTATTACTATGCATCGTTGTTATGGTATTGACAAAAGATTTTTTACATCCAGGTTTTTTATTTTGTATCCCCTGGATTGTATTTTTAAGCCTTTTACCCTTGAGTAATTACGATTATGATGGTGACAGTCTTTGCTATTTCTATTTCCTGGCAGGAACAATCGTTTTTGAATGCGGATGCTTCATCGGTCTTAAAAAAATCAGATGCAAAGAACGCCTCACACATCAAAATGTTTCTGCATATTATGTCAATTATTCTGTTTTAAAACTTATCATTTTAACAGAATGGATTTTTACTCTTTACTTAATGTACAGTTATTTCAGCTTAATCCGCAGCCATTTTACAATCAATATTTTTATGTCTTACTATTTAAATCAAGATAAAATAAACCACACCGCTTTTCTTGGCTACGGCAGAAATCTTTTTACTTCTTTTGGAATCTGCATGGTAATTGGTTATTCACGCATTGTGCTTGAGGAACAAAAAAGATATAAAAAATATATTTTTCTCCAAATGATCCCGTATGCTGTTTTGACTTTGACCAGAATGACACGAACCGGTATGTTATTTGCCGCCCTTCCATTATTTATGGCTTTTATCGTAGTTACAAGACAAAATAATATTCAAGTCTTTAAAAAAATGATTGTTGCAATCCTTGCATTTTTATGCATATTTGGACTTGTCGCAGTCATGAAATACCATACTCTTTTTTCTGATGGAAACTTTATACGAACGATACTTGACCAATTAATATTATATGGTTCCGGAGCATTTGTCGCCTTTCAGAAAAAATTTGATTCTATGAATTTTATGGGATATAAAGGTGCGAATACGTTTCGTTTTTTTTCTGCTGTTCTTGAAAAAATTACCGGAACCGCCAACACACAACCGTTAATCCAACAGTTCAGCTCTATAGGCTATCATGCTACAACAAATGTGTATACATTTTATCAATGGTACGCAGATGACTTCGGACCTGCTTTTGCACTGTTTGCGCAATTTATCGCAGGAATTTTACATGGCTTTTCTTACAGAAAAATGTCACAAACAAATCTTTACGGAATTTATGTATATTGCCTGTTGATACATCCGTTAATCATGCAAATATTTGAAGATCAATATTGCTCTTTAATGTCCAGCTGGATTCAGTTTTTCATTGCAGGCTTCCTTTTCTTGAAAACAAATCTGCTATTCTCACGAAAAGCGAATCAAAAGGGTATCGTTTTATATTTGGCAAAATAAAGGTTCTTATGAAATCGGCTGACAAAAATGCTCTTTCATAAGTATCATATCATACACTCCTTCCCGCTCCCCTGTAATTTGAAACCCCACATTTTTATATGTTTTAACAGCTCTTTCATTCGTCGTTAAAACATCGCAAATAATCTGTTTCAAATGTAAAACACGAAAACCAAATAAACAAACGGCTATTACCGCCTCTGTTCCAATTCCCCGTTCCAAAGCTTTGGTTTTATCCACAATGATTCGTCCAAATTCCGCTGTTTTCGCCAACAAATCTATATCGTATAATGCAACCGCTCCAATGAAACGCTCCGGCTCCTTTTTCTTCACAATCTTAAACATAATATCATCATTTTTACTTAAATATCTCTGATACCAGTTTTTCTGCTCTTCTTCCGTAATTTCTCCCTGGGAAAGAAAATACTTACAATTTTGATTTCTCAATTCACGCAATAGCTCTATATCCTTTTGTTCCAATGGCTTAAGCTGCACTCTCTGAAAAAAACATTCGTATTCATGATTCATCGCTAGAACTTCTCCTTTACCGTTCCTTCATAGGATTTCAACAAAAAAAATCGTCACTGATTATTTTTTGACATAAGTCAAACCATGACTGCCTGATATCATGACCGGCAAAACTGTCTCTCTTACTGAACGCCAATCTTTTTTAATATATCCAATACACGACGCTTTTTCATATGTTTTTTCACATCTACCGCCAAAATAAATCGGAACATATTGCCACCGTAATACATTGACGTAGAAATCGATTCATATGTTTTTTGAAAAGCGACAATGCCACCAGAACCATATATTCTGAACTGATCTAACAGCAGCTTCAGAAAATCTCCGTTTTCAAACATATACCAATATTTCCATACTGATATCAAGCAAAAAAATGCTATAAATGCAATCACCGCAGTAAAAAGTTTAACCTTTAGTTTTCTGTTGATTTGCCGAGTTACAATTAGATAAACAATAAACAGAGTTAATGTAGAAAACAGAACTCCCCTACCTAGAAAGATAGGAAACGAAAATATTTTGATTATAATTGAATAGGATCGTTTTAAAAAATGACAAAAATAAAATTAGCGTAAATATCATCTGCAAACTTGTGATGATCTGCAAAGTTTTATAGTTGACAATGTATGTTCCTACTGAATTATAATCTGTCAGCCTTTCTTTGCAAATAACCCTTTTATGTCTGATTAAACAACCTGTTTCAAATAATAAAGTTCCAACTGTTAAATTAAGATTGCAAACACTATTTCCATCATAATCAAAGCTACTGCCAAAAAGTAATATGGACAAAAAAGCCCATGGCACACAAAACACAAATCCAGGATGTAAAAATCTTTGCTCAAACACAACATGAAAACAGCACATAAGACTGTTACAGATATAAATATGATTAAACTCATAGAATTTCCTTCGCCCACTCTCTAATGTGCTCTACAAATTCTCCTTATACCAGTCAATCGCCAGCTGTATCCCTTCTTCAAAACTATACTGCGGATCATACCCAAGCAGCTCTTTTGCTTTTGATATATCTGCATTGCTGTGTTTGATATCTCCCGCCCGGTCGGGTCCAAAGTTTGGTTCAATCTCTTTGCCCAGTGCCTTTGTCAGTCCATAATAGATATCAATCAAATATTCCCTTCCGCCATATGCAATATTAAATGCCTCTCCGGCAGCTTCATGAGGTGCAAGGCACGCTTTCAAATTCGCCTCGATTACATTGTCAATATACGTAAAATCCCTGGACTGTTTGCCGTCTCCGTTAATCGTAGGGGTTTCATCCTGCATCAGAAGTTTAATAAATTTCGGAATCACCGCCGCATAAGCGCCGTCCGGTGTCTGGCGTCTTCCAAACACATTAAAATAACGCATTCCATACGTATCCAATCCATAATGTCTGGTATACTGCTTTGCCCATTCCTCATCACAACGTTTCGTTACCGCATACGGAGATAACACATTGCCTTCAACACCCTCCCTTTTTGGCAATTTCGGTTCATCCCCATATACAGACGAACTACTGGCATAAATAAATTTCTTTACGCCGCTTTGCCTGGCTGCTTCCAGCATATTCAACGTTCCCTGAATATTGTTCAGAGAATAAAACAAAGGCATTTCTATTGACCGGGGCACGCTTCCCCAGGCTGCCTGATGCAGTACAAAATCAACGCCGTCACAGGCTTTTAGACATACATCCAGTTCCTTGATATCTCCCTTGATAAACTCATAATTTTTATGAGTGAGAAACATATCGACGTTCTCTTTCTTACCCGTCGACAAATCATCCAGGCATCGAACCCGGTATCCCATACTTAAAATCGCTTCACATAAATTGGAACCAATGAACCCTGCGCCTCCTGTTACTAAAAATATTGAATGTTCAGGGAATTTTAAATTCTGATAACTCATTTTATAACCTCCAGTAGTAGTATCCTGCTGCTTCATAGTCTTTTCGCTCTAACAGACCTTTTAAATCCAATAATACTTTTTTATCATCTGCAAACATCTCGTCCAATCGCTCCATCGGCATTCCGCAAAATTCCTTATGGCTTACAGCCAAAATAACTGCATCCATGTTTTTTATTTTACCCATTTCTGTAAATTCAATGCCATAAAGTCTTTTTGCCTCTTCAGAATCTGCCTGAGGGTCTGCAATCACGGGATCTATCTTATATTCTCTCAATTCATTTACAATGTCTATTATTTTCGTATTCCGCGTATCCGGACAATTTTCTTTAAATGTAAAACCTAAAACAGCAACTTTTGCACCTCTGACACTCTTATCTGCATGAATCAAACTTTTCACCAGATTCTCTGCCACATATTTTCCCATATCATCATTGATCCGTCTTCCGGATAAAATAATCTGACTGTGATATCCCATCTGTTCCGCCTTATATGTCAGATAGTAAGGATCCACACCGATACAATGTCCGCCGACTAACCCCGGATAAAAATTCAGAAAATTCCACTTCGTTCCTGCAGCCTTCAGGACTGCTTTTGTATCAATACCCATTTTGTTGAAAATAATGGAAAGTTCATTCATAAATGCGATATTGATATCCCGCTGGCTGTTTTCAATCACCTTTGCAGCTTCTGCAACTTTGATGCTCTCTGCCTTATGAACGCCTGCTTTTACAACAAGCAGATATACATTTGCAATTTCTTCCAGTGTCTCCTCATCCATACCGGACACAATTTTAGTAATTGTCTCCAATCTGTGAACTTTATCTCCCGGATTAATCCGTTCCGGAGAGTATCCAACCTTAAAATCCGTTCCGCATTTTAATCCCGATTCTTTTTCTAAAATAGGAATGCATATTTCTTCTGTAACTCCCGGATATACCGTAGATTCATAAACCACAATAGACCCTTTCGTTAAATTTCTTCCCAGAATTCTGCTTGCCCCCTCTACGGGAGACAGATCCGGCGTATGGTCTGCATTCACCGGTGTGGGAACTGCTACGATATGAAACTTTGCTTCCTGCAGTTTTTTTTCATCCGCCGTAAATTCTACGGTACAATTTTGAATTTCATTATCTCCGACCTCCTTCGTCGGATCTATACCGTTCTGATACATTTCAATCTTCTGTTTGTTTAAATCAAAACCGATTACGTCTACCTGTTTTGAAAAAGCAACTGCAATTGGCATTCCCACGTACCCCAAACCAACCAGAGAAATTTTTTCTTCTCGATTCACAATTCTGCTATACAATGTCATGATGAAATCCTCCTAAATCTTTTGAATCAGTTTCATATACTCATGAATGATAATCTTACGGTCAAATTCTTTCTCCATCTTTTTTCTTCCCGCCAGACCCATTTCTTCTCTTTCACTTTGGCTTAATGATATAAATTTTTCAAGCGCCTGTACCAGAGATCGAACATCTTTTGCCTGAAATCCGTATCCGGATCTTCCCTCGTCAAACGTTTCCCTGCATCCTGGAACATTGGATGCCAGCACGGGACGCCCACAGGCCGCGGCTTCCAACAGCACATTTGCCATTCCCTCATGATAACTAGGCAATACAATGGCATCCGCTTGTTTCATATACGAATGAACGTCTTTTTGCTGACCGCATAATTCCACACATTCCGGCAGATCTATTTGATCTAATACCGTTTGAAATTCCTTTTCACACCCTCCTACCAGGCAAAATCGAACATTCGGATATTTTTCATACATGAAACGTGCGGCTTCTATCAGCTCGATGACCCCTTTATCACGCATCAGCCTCCCGACAAACAGAAATTGTATTTTATTTCCATGATCCGGATAAACCTCGTATGCATGCTGATGAAGATTGACCCCAGATCCCGGCAGCATTTTGATCTGTTTCGCCCGAATCCCCTTCTCTTCCATAAATTCCATGTTACTTTTATTTTGAAAAAAAACACATTCTGCATTTTTCAACGCCCGTTTGTATAACGATATTAACATTTTTCCCACAATGCCGCCAGACTCTATCGCAGTGCCCAATCCCGTTATATTGGCAATATAAGGCACTTTGCACTGTGCTGCAGCAAGTCCTCCGTATATATTAGGCTTAATGGTATAAGAACAAATCAAATCGGGCTTATACATTTTAATGATCTGCTTATAAAATTTCATCAGCTTTCGTTCCTGAATCGGATTCATGCCATGCCTACTCAATTCCGTTTCCACAAATACGCATCCCATTGCCTCTAAATCCCTCACCCGTTCTCCACGCGGCAATAATATGACCACTTTATATTGTTGTTTTAATAGTTCTTCTATCAATTCTTTTCGGAAATTATATAATCCAATGTCGTTATTTGCCAATATCATTACCGTATCCATAATAATTAATCTCCTTTGAAAACAAGCTGAAAGCATGAAAAATTGCCAATCTATTATTACCGCAGAAATATTTTGTCCCCCCTATTTTTCTGAAAGGTTAATTTCTCTAAACAATTCCCCAATCCTGCATATTCGATACTTACATACCTTTACTTTGCCGGTTACAAAGCGTTCTGGATGGATCTTTGCCAGACTCGGATAATTAAAATACCATTCCAACTCCACCTGATTCGGAATTTTAATCATTCTTCCACAATTACATTTGTCTTAATATAATCCAAAGCATCCCTTACCTGATTCTGGATCAGCCGGACGAAAGTTTTTTATGAATTCATCAGCACTACGATCAATCAATTCTGCGATTTCGTCTTTTTTACAGTTGGCAACGATGCGGGAAGAATCTAGTACTTTACCTACTTCTCTGCCTTTTTCCATTATAACGCTTACCTAGAACCTGATACGGACCACTGTCTCCTGCAAAACACCATAAATAGATCCAATAAATTCCCATATCCCGATAATCTACAACCTCCGTCTAGTGTATGAATGACGACATTCGATTCCACCTTACTTTATATTCGATCCAATCTTGCTCAACAATATGACCGGCAAGCAACGCATCTATTTTTAAAAGAATTACACCATCATCGCCACTTCATGATAATAAATAATTTATCAAAAAATATCCATTAATACTTCCTTTTAATCTCAAGCCAAACTGCTCATGCCCGATACAACGGAAAATAGTTGCTTGACTCATCAAAATTTTCTTCCCTTTTACGCGCATTTACTAAAGCATGATAGACCTCTTTTTGAAATACCTTTTTACCAATGTAAAAATGACTATCCGACTGTCGGTTAAAAGCCTTCTTAAAAGAATACAAGCTGTCATTCCCCGCTCCAAGCCCTCCTCCCAAATGCAATAAGCGATATCCATTCTGGGAAGCCCATACAGCCGCTTCATATAACAATAAATTTGTAGGCGCCATACTTTGATATTCTCTTCTGGAAGCCGACAAATGATAATGCATTTTGCCATTTGCAAATAAAAATATAGCAATTGACGCTATTTCACTTCCTTTTTTTGCATAAAACCACATAGCCTGATATTTCAAATCATTCAAAATACTTTCATAAAATTCTCTGTTAAAGTAGTAATATGAATCTGCTTCATCCTTATCCATAGTTGCATTGTATATCTCCATAAATACATCTATAATACTTTCATCTCTCGTCCAATATACTTTTAAACCGGATTTCTGAGCTTTTCTGACCATATTCCTGTTTTTACTGGTAAAATTCTGCCAAATGACCTCTGGGTTTTGCGTATCAATTACAATCGTGTTTCCTAAATACGTTAAATCATATATACTCTTTACGCAGTCATGATTTTCTAAAAGTGGATGAAATCTTACAAATTCAGAAACAATGTTTTGCTCCCTGCAATATTGAATATACTCTTTTTCCATTTCGTCAATACTGTTCCCCTCTATAAGAAAACCCCCATAACCATATGGAGTAACGAAATCATAACATGGATGCTTTTCTACTGCTGAAGACAATTTTGAAAACAATCCAATGTTTCTTTTCATAACAATATTGATTCCCCTTACTCCATTCCCTTCAAAATACAGCAATATTGGTTCACCATCTCCATTTAAACAAAATGCCTTAACATATCCTGAAAGATAATAAACATCATACTGTTCAAAGCTCTTTACAACTGAATCCCATTGTAACTCATCTTTTATTAAGATCTCTTTTATCACTAATCCTTCACCTGCTTTTTAAATAATCTAATATAGTATCTGCTATTTTTGACATATCGGATATACCATAACGCTGATCGCAAACAAGTGATAGTTCTTGCCGGTATACCCTTTCTTCCTTGCCCATTAGCTTATGATATGATGCAATGGGCCAATGGATCGGACAATATATATTTTGTTTGATTAAATATTGCTTCAAACCATTTCGACAACTGTCCTTTAAAAAAATCGGAAAAAACAACGGACAATCTTTTTCTTCTATTTTTGAAAACGGAATGATAATATTTTCTTTTCCTCTCAGTTTTTCTAGCAAATAATTCGCATTTTCCCTTCTTTTTGTTCGCATTTGATTTTTATCCAACATCTGATATGACAAGATCCCCTGTTCACATGCCTGATATCCGATATAATCAGACTCAAGCAATTCTTCCGCTTCCTCATATAATCGCAAAAAGTCTTCTTTATTACCCTGATTTGTTTTCATATAACCCATTTTGATAGAGCAAGCCTGCATTATCAATTCAACGTATTCCCGTTTGACAGACTTATCACAAAGAAAACGAAAATTCCCATTATTCTTTACTGCACTGGCGTAGCCTCGAATGTTTGCCCATTTCCGGTAACTAGCAAATCTGTATTTAACATTCCAATCGACACACTGTATGACATCTTCCCTAAAACAAGAGTGTGTCTCATCTAAAATACAAAAATCCCATCGGGCAAGCTGCCCTTTCTTATATACTTCAATACCTTCAAACCCAAAATAAGGCATAATATAAAACGCTTCCTTCGACTGCGGCTCCGGAATTTCCCTATGAAAACCTTTTTCTGTTACCGTCACAGAATAAAATCGAATCTTTATGTTATTTCTTACAAACGGTTCTATCATAGTATGGCAACAATACGACGGCAACAGTACCGATTTCAATCCTATCTCATGTTTTGCATCCCGTATAATACAATCTAATGCCGTACGCCCACAAAAAAAAGACTCACTTTGATGTATCACGCCCGTTTTTTCTTTTTTCTTAATGCAAAATTCCGGATTTTCCCAAAACTCACTTCCAACTTCTGAATATCCCATACTAATATCCTAATCTCTCTTTTATTTCAAAATACTCTTCATCTGTTATACCTGCTATCAACAAATTATAATGCTGTCCGTTTCTATAATAAGCTTTCTTTTTTGTTCCTTCTATAACCCATCCGCATTTTTTGTACAAGCCTTGAGATGGAAGATTATATTCGATAAAACTTCCATCCAAACGTATCAACCGAAGTTCTTCAAATGCATATTTCATTATTGTCATTACAGCATCTGTTCCAAATCCTTTTCCTTTGTTGCCGCTCAGCCTTATCCCATGAAATGCCGATCCGTTTTTCCAATCTATATCTACCAAGTTTAACATCCCAATCGCTTCTTCTGTCTCTTGTACCACAATTGTAAACCGTAAATTATTTTTATCCGACACTGCTCTTTCATACCAGGACAGTTGCTCTCTCTTTGAAATTGGAAAGCTCCATCCTCCTAATAATCTCTCCGTCTCAGGATCATTTGCCATTTCTCTGTACATTTCCATATCTTCTGGTTCCATTGCGCGTAAATATATTTTTTTTCCATATACATTCATGAATGATTACCTCCTTTTATTCTATTTTTCTTGCTACGCTCTATATGCAGGCTTACCGGTGCCTCTTCTGCCTGTCCAATGGATTCTCGTTTCATTACTTTTCCAATGGTCCCAAATATAATTGCAACATCCTGTTTTAATGACATATTAGCAATATATTTCAGATCATACGCAAACTTTTCTTCCCAGCTTATAGCATTTCTGCCATTGATCTGCGCCAAACCTGTAAGCCCCGGTAAAACCTCATGCCTTTTGTGCTCTTCTTCTGTATAATAATCCAGATAAATCACTGCCAGCGGCCGCGGTCCCACAATACTCATATCGCCTTTCACAATATTCCAAAGCTCCGGCAACTCATCCAGGCTCGTACTGCGCAGCGTTTTACCAAACTTCGTCAGCCGCACGTCATCCGGAAGCAGCTGTCCGTTTTCGTCCCTCTCATCCGTCATGGTCCGAAATTTATACAATTTAAAAATCTTTTCATCCTTCCCCGGCCTCTCCTGACAAAAAATCACAGGCTTTCCCAGCTTGACTCTCACCAGCGCCGCCGTAACCAGCAAAACCGGGCATAAAACCACAAATGCTGTAAAGGAAAGGACAAAATCCAAAATTCGTTTGATATACTTCTGATATATTCGGTTCTTTTTTCTATTCATATATTTTCCCCAGAAATTCTTGTTCAAAATCTAAAACATCTATCGTATACACTTTTTTATAAAACGTATTTTGATATACTTCCATATTTCCCAACACAGGATATGTATCGGTTTGTTCCGCAAAACCTTTCAGCTTTCGTTTCAGTTCACGAAAAGATTCCGACGGCTTTTCCGGCGTCTGTACCGCTTTGTCATTATAGATCAAAAAATAACTTGTTCTTTCTGCACATTCCTGCAATGATAATTCCGGAAACAATGCTACCTGCAACGTCAACAAACTGTCATGCGCCTTTAACTGCACGCTTTTCCACGGAATATGACTTTTTCTGGTATTCTTAAATTCAAACAGATAAATTTCGCTGTCACTTTTTATATACAGAGCGTCTGCCGAGCAAAGTTTCTTTTTTCTGCGGTATCTCTCTGCCTCAAAAGCACTGATCTCATCAAACCGATATGCCGGCAGTTCCGAGAGCGTAACCGGTTCTCCGGAATCACTTTTAGAACATTCTTTTAATGACTTCTTATAATCTGACAGCAATTTCGAATCCATCTTTAGCAAACTCATCATTCACCTACAGTAATTCCAGCGGCTGATACAGCTGCCTGTATATCTCTTCCGTATGCGCCGTCACATCTTTTGCCACAAATCCCTGATTTCGTTCTTCCATCAAATAAAACGTTCCGCAGTCTAAGATCCCATAGTCTGCCATCTTCACTTCTAACGCCCGCATAAAATAAGGACTGTGGGAGCTTAAAATAATGCGGATATTCATTTTTATTTTGAGTAAAATCAAAATCTCCGCCAACTTCAAATGCCAGTCCGGATGCAGGTTTGATTCTGGCTCATCTATTAAAATCCAGCTGTTTTCCTTTAACGATCCGTTTTCAATCAACCGGTACAGCAGCAAAAATATCTTCATACCGGAAGAGACATTTTTAATTTGGATCGTATCATCCATATGTTCTTCCTTATATTTTAAAATTCCAAGTTCCGATATCAGTTTCCCGTGCATCACTTCCTGAAAAATATCTTCTAACATATTGAGATTACTCTCTGTCTCCTGATATTGCTCATAAATAATCTCATCCTTGTTCAAATTTCGTTCCCTTAAAAGCATCTCTCTCAAATTGGAAGTCATCCCTCGATTCACACGCCTGCTCATAGAATCTAATATATTCTGCGTTTCCAGATATACGACCGGATGGCTTCCCAAATCACTCCCAAATTCCTCAATTACTTTATTTGCCTGAAATTTCACACGACACGTTACCGCCTGATCCGTTAAATCAATCAAGGATTCCTTATTGTTGGATAACTGATGTGCCTGCTGGTGAAATTCGCTCCTTACATTGATTTCAGTTAAAAACTTTTCGTACTCGCTGTTTTCCCGTTTGTAAATGGCCTGCATACCGGAATACATCGTTTCAGCAATGAACTCTAAAGACTCTTTTTGATCTTCCGAAACAAAATCAATGATATCAGGATTCAGAATTCCGTAATAAATCTGAAAGAACTTTTCTTTTGTGATCAAACGGTTCCTGGTTCTGAACAGTTCCTTACGAACTTCATGCGCAACGTCTGCCAAAAGCTGATACGATAACTCTTCAAATCCCTGATTATCAAACAAATTGTCCTGCTGCAGAATATGATTTTCTATGCTTTTCGCCCGCTCTTCTGAAATGTTCTGGTCAAAATTGTGAAATGTTTTAAGCATCAGATCCGCAGAACGCAGCACCGTCGTTTTTCCGGTATTATTGTAACCGGCGATTACGGTAATTCCGTTCAATTCTATATCCGAATATTCCACTTTCCCTACATTTTCTATTTTCAATTTCATAAGGCATTCCCTCTGATTCACATGCTTTTGCACCAAACAATCCGGATCTGCTTTGCACAAACCTCTATTCCCACAATCTCTCTACAACACTGCAGATCCGCTCCAGATCCGTATCCGTCATTTTAGAATCGGACGGCAGGCATACGCCGCGCCGGAAAATTTCTCCGGCAGTGCTGTTGTCCGCGCCCATCTCCTCTTCCGTGATATGCAGATTTTCCACATCCGAAATAAAATCGCAGTCCGCAAACACCGGCTGCAAATGCAGCGGCTTCCAGATCGGGCGGCTTTCCACGTCGTCTTCCTCCAACGCAGTCATAATCGCAAGCGGCCGGACTTTACAGTCATCGGATAGCTGAATCGCCGTCAGCCAGCAGTTGCTGTACGTATCCTCGCTCTGCGGTTGAAATGTAATCCCCTGCAGGTGTCCCAGCCGTCTTTTATAA
>OFHN01000109.1_pt1 | contig 76630 bp, 76 predicted proteins | sample 1521321 | NCBI WGS metagenome assembly OFHN01 (sample SAMEA3504130, study PRJEB24116) | mouse gut metagenome | biome: mouse gut; feature: mouse-associated habitat; material: faeces | place: Denmark | collected 2011
AATTATAGTGCGTTCATTTTTTAAGGAGCGAAACAAATTGTTTCATACTGTATGTCAGGAACGCAATCAAATAATTTTTATCGTCCGGATATAGATGGATTACGTGCTTTAGCTGTTAGTTTGGTCGTTTATTACCACGCTTTTCCAGACACCTTAAAGTCAGGATTTATTGGCGTTGACATTTTTTTTGTTATTTCCGGTTATTTAATTGGCAGCATCATTTTACGCCATCTTTCTGTTCATAAGTTTTCTTTTTTAGAATTTTATGTACGGCGTATTGTTCGGATATTCCCTGCATTGCTTCTTGTTTTATTTTCCGTATTAGTTGCCGGTAAGTTTTTACTTTTTACAAGCGAATACAGAATGTTAGGAAAACATATAGCGGGTGGAGCCGGCTTTGTTGCAAACTTGGTCTATTATTTTGAATCGGGATATTGGGATCTTAATTCTTCACTGAAACTTTTATTGCATCTATGGAGCTTAGGGGTTGAAGAGCAATTTTATATTGTTATTCCTTTAATTTTGGCATTTGCCTGGAAACGCAAGTACAATTTATTATCCATTATTGTAGTATTATTTATTTTATCCTTTTGCTGTAATCTTTATTTTTATTACCAAAAAGAACGGGAATTGATATTTTATATGCCTTTTACAAGGTTCTGGGAAATCTTTGCCGGCGTATTATTAGCTTATCATTCTGTTTTTTCAATTAAATTTTTTCAAATTGCGGGGCAAAAGGCAGATAGGTTTCTTTGTGCTCTTTTCAATAAAAAAAGTGAAGAACATAATAGGATATGCTTACAAAATATCCTTGCAATTCTTGGTTTTTCTTTATTAATTATATCAATATTGATATGCAAACATCGTAATTTCCCCGGACACCGAGCAATATGGCCGGTATTAAGTGCGGTTTTGATTATTTCTGCAGGTCAAACTGCATGGTTAAATAAAAAAATTCTTTCTCATAAAATTTTAGTGGGCATAGGGCTCATCAGTTACCCGCTCTATTTATGGCATTGGCCTTTACTTTCGTATTGTAAAATTTTACAAGGAAATTTTTTAGAACCGAATTTTTGGCTGCTTGTCCGTATTGTCTGTATAGCGCTTGCAATGATATTGGCAATACTGACATATTGTTATGTGGAACGACCTGTCCGCTTTGGAAAAGGTAACAAAAATCGAATATCCTGCATATTGTCTGTGTTAATGTTTGCAATGTTTATTACGGGTATGTATATTTATTATAACGGGCATGTTTTTTATTCTTCAAATTCTCAGTCTTTTAAAGTTGAAACTATGACCATCGGAAAAGATAGAGATAAAAGTATTCTTGCATATGCACCGGAAGCAAAAAAACTTGCCATAGCGCGTTTTCATAATGTTCATTCTGATAAAACTGTAGCTGTTATTGGCGACAGCCATGCCCAGTCAGCATTCCCGGGCATCGCAGAGAGATGTGCTCAGTTGAATATGAATTCTGTTTTATTAAAATATCGCTTTGAAAGTGCACGTGATAATGCTGAAAGAGAAATTGTACTTGATATTTTAAAGTCTAAAAAAGATATAAAACATGTTTTTATTTTTTTACGTGGTGTTGTATATCTTACAGGAAAGGATCACGATTCGGGTAATACGAACAGTTTTATAAAAGATTTCAACCTATTGTTGCAGGATACCATCAACACCCTGCAAGGGTTTGGAAAAAAAGTGCATATCGTTTCAGAAAATCCTGTATATCCTGTTCTGCCTCTTTTTTACTTATCCCGGCAGATAAGTTTTAAAAAATTTATTTCACCTGCCCATGAAGAATATTTAAATCAATTCACTGTTAAAGAAAATGTTTATGAACACCAAAAGAATTATTTATCAATGCTGCAAGGATTGGAGGGGGCAGAGATAATAAATGGTTTAGACGTGTTTTGTCCGCATGATGCATGTCTTCCGTATGATGAAAATCAAATGTTGCTTTTTTATGATGATGACCATTTATCAGTTTACGGCAGTCAGTATTTGGTGAAAAATCTTCTCGAACCGTATCTTGTAAAAATTGCCGATGAAAATGACAAATAAGAGCATAGTGTTCTAAAATATCTTATTTTAAGAACAAGGATTTATATGCATGATAATTATTGATTGAGTGTTCATTGGCAGTGAGCAGAATATTCGCCTTGCCTTTCCAAAAAGAAAGGGCAACATGGGGCGAAATGACGGTATCATTAGAGCCGAGGACAATATTTGGAACAAATTTCATAGCTGTGCTCAAAGGAAATTCTTTATAGGACAGAAGCAGATTTTGGGTGAAATCCCATTCTTCGTGAGTGTAGAAATTATAATTTGTCCCTATAAAAGGGGCTAATTGCTTATGGGGATATGTCACGGGATTAAACACTGTGCAGGGTAATGCATATTTTTGGGCAAAAAGAAGTGTAAAAAAACCGCCCAAAGAAGAGCCTATCAATTTTAAATCGGGATTTTTTTCATAGACAGCTGACAGTTTTTCTTCAATTTCTATGTATGCAAATTGCGCCTCCTGCCTGTAATTATAGTAAAAATCATGTACATTCCCCAGTAATGCTTTTATATCCCGATAGGAACGGGAATTTTTATCACTGTTAAAACCATGAATATAGGCAAAGGCTTGGGCTGGATATTCCATAATAAACCTTCATGTGAAAAAAAATTTATATAGACGAGTTTGTTATTCTATACTATAAGCAACCTATGCATGAAGTATCGTTAATGACAAATGTGCTTGAACTTGTAGCACAAGAAATGGAAAAACACAAGGTCAGGAAATTGCGCTCAATCACAGTGCGTTACGGTGTGTTATCTAATATTGTGGAAGATTCTTTGCGTTTTGCTTTTGATGTATTAATTAAAGATTCGGAATTTGCAGGGGCAAAGCTCGTTCTTGTTAAAGAGGAATTAACGCTGTCATGCCGTTTATGTTCGCATACTTTTACAACCGACCAAAAAAATTACCTTTTTATGCCGTGTCCAAAGTGCGGTGAAGAGGGCTGTTTTGAGCTTGTAAAGGGAGAGGGCATTTTTTTAGACAGGATTGAAGCTGAGGAGTAAGATATGGATATTGCAATAGAACGGAATATTTTGGAAGCAAATGACAGTGTTGCCAATGAGCTTCGGCAAATTTTTGCTGACAAGAAAGTTTTGGTGCTGAATTTAATCAGTTCTCCGGGCTCCGGCAAAACATCTTTGCTTGAGCGGACATTGGCTGATTTGAAAAATGAATTAAAAATGGGTGTTATTGAAGGGGATTGCCAAACCGATAATGACGCAAGACGCGTTGCCGCTACCGGGGCAAAAGCCGTACAAATCAATACGGACGGCGGCTGTCATTTAGACAGTAAAATGATTAAAAAAGTTCTTCATGATTTTGATTTGGCGGATCTTGATATTTTGTTTATTGAAAATGTGGGAAACTTGGTTTGCCCTGTGGAATTTGACTGCGGAGAAGACGCGAAAATTGCTATTTTGAGTGTGACTGAGGGGGATGATAAGCCTGAAAAGTATCCAAGGCTTTTTCAATTAGCCCATGCCATGGTGATTAATAAAGTTGATTTACTTGATTATGTGGATTTTGATGTTGCAAAGGCGGCAAAATTTGGCAAAGCCCTCAATAATCAAATTGAAATTTTTGAAGTTTCATGCCGAACCAATCAAGGTTTAGAAGCTTGGTATACGTGGTTACGCAAGCAAGCAAAACTCAAAAAACAATAGAAAGACCATGAAGCATTGTTCCTGCAAGGTTGCAAATACGCAATTTAAGACTTTTGAAGACGTTGAAAAATATTTAGATTCCCTTGGCATGTTCCATATGGAATTAGGCTTGGAACGCATGGAAAAAGCCAAGTTTTTGCTTGGACTGCAGTTTACTTGTCCGATTTTTCATGTGGTGGGGACAAACGGGAAAGGTTCCACGGCAACGTTTTTACATTCAATAGCCTTATCCTATGGCTTTCGGGCAGGGATTTTTACTTCTCCGCATTTTGTGACACCGTTAGAACGTATAAAAATGAATGACAGGCTGCTGCCAAAACCTGCTTGGGCAAGTCTGATTATGGAAGCAACGGACGTTGTCCCTGATTTAACGTATTTTGAGTTATTGACTGTGATGTCAGTTCTGGCATTTATGTATTCAGAGCCAGACGTGCTGGTGTATGAGGCAGGGCTTGGGGCTAAAAACGACGCCACAACGGCAATTCCTGCAAATATCGTTGTTTTTACGCCCATTGCTTTCGATCACACGAATTTACTGGGGGAAAGTCTTGAAGAAATAGCTGAAGATAAGTCCTATGCTATCCGTGAGGGGGTGCAGGCAGTTATTTCTGCACCGCAGGATCCTCGCGTGGAAAGTGTCCTGCAGGCAAGGGCAAAGGCACTCCATATTCCTTTTTATACCATGGATACTGTTTCAGGATTGCCGGACTGTATGAAATTATTTAAGGATGGCACACAGCAGTATGAGCTTGGTTTAAAAGGCAAACACCAGTTTGAAAATGCCCAAACAGCTCTTTTGGCTTGGTATGTTTTTTGTTGTTTGTATAAAAAACCGCTTGAGGGAAAAGCCCTTGCAGAGGGGTTGGCAACTGCCTTTATCCCGGGGCGCTTTCAGCAAATCAAGGCGAAAAATGATATGCCTGCTCTTATTCTTGACGGCGCTCATAATGAACATAGCCTGCAAAGTTTGGTTTCAACGCTGGAAAGTGAAAAAATTATCCCTTCAGCTTTTGTCTTTTCCTGTTTAAAAGATAAAGAACCCCATAAATTGGCTGCTCTGCTGGAAGCCTTTTTAAAAAGGAATAAATTGTCTGTTCCTGTCTATATTACGGAAATCCAGAATAATGAACGTGCTATGAAAGCAGGAGAATTAGCCGAACTTTTTACTGTGCCGGTTACTGTTTTCCCCAGCTTGGCTGAAATTTTGCACGTTTTGCCCGAACTGGTACAGGAAAAAGAGAAGCCTTGTGTCATTTGCGGCTCTTTATATTTGCTTTCTGAGTTTTTCAAGCAATATCCGGAAAAATTACAATTAGCCTATTAGGACAGCATATGAAAAATTTATATCGCTTATTGCCGTCAGTAGATATTTGTTTGCAGCAATTTCGTGATGTGATGTATCCTCATGCTTTGCTTTGTGACACAATCAATGCTTTTTTGGAAGAAAAGCGCAGCCAAATAAAAAATGCACAAATAAGTGAACAAGAACTTGGAAAAGAAGCTCTTTTTCAAGCCATGAAAGTTTATGTCGATACAGCGTTATCTCCGCGGATAAAAAAAATCATTAATGCCAGCGGTGTTGTTATCCATACCAATTTAGGGCGTTCTGTGCTTGCCAAAGAAGTCTTAGACGCTGTGCATGCTGTTGCAGGCGGATATTGCAATCTGGAATTTGATTTGGAAAAAGGCGAGCGCGGGAGTCGGCACAGCTTGGTTGAAAAGGATATATGCAGGCTTGTGGGGGCAGAAGCCGCTTTGGCGGTTAATAATAATGCCGCAGCTGTGTATCTGGTTTTAAATACTTTGTGCCAGAGTGGGGAAGTGATAGTTTCCCGCGGTGAACTGGTGGAAATTGGGGGCAGTTTTCGCATACCTGAAGTCATGAAACAAAGCGGGGCAGTACTGTGTGAGGTCGGCACCACAAATAAGACGCATTTAAAAGATTACAGTGAAGCGTTTTCCGATGAGACCAAGGCGATTTTAAAAGTACATACTTCCAATTACCGCATCATTGGCTTTCATGAAGACGTACCCAATTATGAACTTGCCAAGCTTGCACACGAAAGAAATGTGCCAGTTATCCATGACTTAGGCAGCGGCAGTTTGGTTGATTTGTCCGTATACGGTTTGCGTGGTGAACCGACGGTAAAGGACATTCTTGAATCCGGTATTGATATTGTGACCTTTTCCGGGGATAAGGTTTTAGGGGGACCACAAGCCGGTATCATTGCAGGAAAAAAAGAATATATTGAAAAAATAAAGAAAAACCAAATGCTCAGGGCTTTGCGCTGTGATAAACTTACCTTGACGGCTCTTTCTGAAACCTTACGCTTTTATTATGATGAAAAGCTTGCTTTTGAAAAAATCCCTACCTTGAGTGCCATTACAGCTTCAAAAGAAACCCTGAAGAAAAAAGCAAAAAAACTTTCTGGCATTTTGAAAACAATACTTCCGCCCCAAAAAATTAAACTAACGCTTGAAGAAAATGTTTCCCGTGTGGGCGGGGGTTCATTTCCCGAAAATGATTTGCCCACGTATGTGGTGTGTCTTGACTTTTTGGAAGAAAGTCCTACATTTTCTGCACAGGTGTGGAAAGAGAAATTTTTAAAAACCAATCCGCCGCTTCTCGGCAGAGTGGAGCATGATAAGTTTCTCTTGGATGTTCGGACAATTTCTGAAGAGGAATTTGTCTTGATAAAAAATTGTATCCTTTCTATTTTGCCTCGCTGAGTATGGAGTTGAGTATGGATGAGTTAAAATATGTAACAAAGTCAATTTGGGATAAGGCAGACAGCAAACAGCAAAAAAGCATGCATGAGTATGCAAAAAAATATATTAAATTCATTTCTGAAAACAAGACGGAACGTGAGTGTATACAAGCTGTGCTGAAACGTTTGCAGGAATCCGGTTTTAGTTCTGACTTTAAAAAAGGCAGCTATGTTGCTGTATTACATAATAAATCCCTTTTTGCTGTCCGCAAAGGGAAAAAGGATTTATCCCATGGCTTTCGGCTTGTGACAGCCCATTGTGACAGCCCCCGCCTTGATTTCAAACAAAATCCGCTTCTTGAATGTGTGGGGATTGCACAGGCAAAGACCCATTATTACGGTGGGATTTTAAAATATCAATGGCTTGCCCGTCCGCTTGCCTTGCATGGAGTTGTTGTAAAAAAGAGCGGGGAAACGGTGAACATCGTCATTGGCGAAAAAGCGTCCGATCCTGTGTTTACTATTTCTGATTTATTGCCGCATTTGGCAAAAGAACATGTGACCCAAACCGTGACAAAGGCTTTTGAAGCGGAAAAGTTAAATCTTATCATCGGGCATATTCCTTATCCCAAAAAAGGCAAAGAAAAACCGGAAAACCCGATTAAATTGCAGGTGTTAAAACTTCTCAACAAAAAATACGGTATTATTGAAGAAGATTTGCTTTCTGCGGAAATTCAGGTTGTTCCGTCAGGGGATGCCCGTTTTGTGGGTTTGGATCAAGGGCTTGTCGGCGGCTACGGGCAAGATGACAGAATTTGCGTATTCACGGCTTTAGAAGCATTTTTAGAAGTGGAAAATCCTGAATACACAACAGTGCTCATGCTTTGGGATAAGGAAGAAATCGGCTCGGAAGGCACCACCGGGGCAAGCTCCCGTTTCTTTGAATACTGCATGCAGGATACCATTGCGGCTTGGGCTCCAAAAGCCACTATGCGTCAAGTCATGCTGGCCGGAAAAGCCATTTCTGCTGACGTGCATGCTGCCATTGACCCTGACTGGCAGGAGCTGCATGAAAAGCAAAATTCTGCAACAATCGGCTATGGACCAACAATATGCAAATTTACCGGGTCAGGCGGAAAATACGGGGCCAATGATGCTCACCCAGAATATATAGCGTGGCTGAGAAATATTTTTACAGAAAAAAAAATCCCTTGGCAGCTGGCTGCACTTGGCAAGGTTGACCATGGAGGCGGAGGCACTGTTGCCTTATTTTTAGCTGTCTATGGCATGAATACCATTGATATGGGACCATCTCTTCTTGGTATGCACAGTCCCTTTGAGCTTTCTTCCGTGGCTGATATTTTTTATACCAAAGAAGCATATAAAGCTTTTTACAGTGCATAGGTTTAAGGCTCTTGGCTTTTCCCTGCACTTTTTAAGGGAAAAATATTTAGTTACCCAGCGGGAAAAGCGTTATGAACTTACACGCATAACGCTTTTTTCGTATCTAAAGCATTTTTGATTGACATTAAAAATGTATTAACCTTAAGGTGTGTCGTCATTATGAGCACAACATATTGAAATTATTAGTAAAATTAAGAAAACATAAAATAAATTTATATAATAAAATCAATAAGTTATAAATAAATGACGACACTGTCTAGAGTGTTTCCGAATAATATTCGTAATTTTTATTTTCTTTTGGGAAATGATTATCTCTGCTGTCGCAATCCGTAGAGCTCGTTAACTAGCTAACGGCTGCCGCTCCCCCAATCCCCATTCAAAGCCCTGTTATAGACGTTGTCCATAACAGGGAATTAATATCCTTGATGTTGACAGGAATTGCTCTAGGCTAAGAGTATTTTGGTTTTGCTGTCAATAATGCAGAAAGAGGGGAAAGAGAATTTTTGGGGCAAAGATGGTGCTGCACAGCATACGTTTGCAGCAGAATTTATAAATTGGCAGCGGTAAAAAAAAAGCACTTCCGAAGAAGTGCTTTTTTCTATTAACAAATCATAATTCTTTATTTCTTTTCATCCAAAGGAATGGTGACGATAAAGGAATTGCCTTGACGATAGATTTGTAAAACAATGGCTCCGCGCTCTTTACTTTCTTTGTCAAGAATAGCGGTCAATTCTTTAATTGTTTTTACAGGTTTCAGGTTCGCAGCAATAATGATATCCTGCGGGACAATGCCTGCATTTGCAGCCAAGCCGTTTTGTTTTATATCAGTCACTAAAATACCGTTGATATTTTGCGGTATTCTCAATGTTTGTCTGTCCTGACTTGTCAGTTCACGAAGGGAAACACCCAAGTTAGAGCCTTTTTCTATGTCTTTGCCTGCTGCTTGATTAAGGTTTCTTTCACCGAGCTGGACGGTAAATTGTTTTTCCCTGCCGTCACGTACAGCAGTAACTTTTACTTTTTGTTTTGGCTTATAGGAAGCTATGCTTTTGGTCAGCTCACTGGCATTATTGATTGGGGTATCATCAATTTTGGTCACAATATCGCCTGCTTGTAATCCGGCTTTTTCTGCCGGTTCACCGGGCATAACGGATCCGATTAAAGCACCTTTTGTATCTTCTTTGAGTCCAAGCGCTTTTGCTGTAACCTCGTCAAGGTCTTGAATGGTAACGCCAATCCAGCCGCGGCTTACTTTTTGCCCTGATTTGAGCTGTTCAATAATAGAGGAAGCCAATTTACTGGGAATAGCAAAACCAATGCCTTGTCCGCTTGCGGCAATGGCAGTATTGATACCGATAACTTCTCCGTCTAAATTCAGTAAGGGACCGCCGGAGTTTCCGGGGTTAATGGAAGCATCTGTTTGCAGGAAGTTATCATAAGGTCCGGCATGAATATCACGACCTTTTGCACTGATAATGCCTGTTGTCACAGTATTGCTCAATCCAAAGGGGTTTCCAATGGCAACAACCCAGTCGCCCACTTCCATTTTGTCGGAATCGCCGAAATTAATGGCAGGTAAATCTTTTTTGACGGAAATTTTTAAAAGGGCAAGGTCTGTTTCGGCGTCAGAACCAATAACCTTTGCTTCTGCTTTATCCTGCTTATTGTTTTGTTCTGCTAAGGTAACATAGATTTTATCAGCATTTTTAACAACGTGGTTATTGGTAACAATATAACCGTCTTTGGAAATGATAAAACCGGTACCTAATGAACTTTGCAGGCGTTCTTTTCCTCCGCCCTGAGGTCCCATGAAAGGACCGAACTGTTCAAAAAATTCCTGAAATTCACGGGGCATACCGGGAAATCCAAATTGGTTTTTCACCATACGTTCTGTACTGATATTGACAACTGCAGAACCAACTTGTTTAACAAGGGGGCTGATGGAAGGAAGGTTAATTCCGGCAAAAGCGGAAGAAACAATGCTCACTGCCAAAAGGGCAGCAAGGCATGAATGGAACAATATTTTTTTCATGTAATCTCCTTAATTATTCGTTTGTAAGAGAGCCAGAGCATGCTCCGCTACAAGTGGGCTTTGCCAGATTTTGCATAGCCACACGGGGATGAACAGGACCGATTTTAAAAGGAAAAGCTCCTGTTTTTAATGGACTTGGGGCACTTACCAATCTTTCAATGTCTTTTTCTCCGCATTTGGGACAAACTGCCTTTTCATCTCCAAAAACTAACTCCTCAAATTTGTGCTGACATTTGGGACATTGAAAATCAAATAATGGCATATCGGTACCTCACAATAGTTTTAACTCAGATTTCCAGTCTTGAGTGTAAAGATATTTTAATCATTCTTGCATGAAGAGCAAGACTTTTTCATGAAAAAAATAAAAACACCATGTTAACATAGTGTTTTTATTCATAAATTATCATGTTATTTAAGCATCAGAACTGCATGTGTTCTATTTCTTCCATGAGAAGTTTTCCGAAAGAAGAACAGGAAACGGGGGCGGCATTCTCGATTTCCTCAGCTAAATCTTTCGTAACCGTTTTTTTATCAATACAGTTTTGGATTGCCTGTCGTATGGCATTTGCTGCTTTATCAAGCTTGATATGGTCAAGAAGCATGGCAAAGGACAGAAGCAGGCTGCAGGGATTGGCAATATCTTTACCTGCTATATTGGGGGCAGTTCCGTGAGTTGCTTCAAAAATTGCCAATGAATCTGACATATTGACACCGGGAGACATGCCAATTCCGCCTACTTGGGCAGCTATAGCATCAGATAAATAATCCCCGTTTAAATTGGTTGTGGCAAGAACACTATATTCAGCAGGGTGCAAAAGTGCCTCTTGGAACATGGCGTCAGCAATGCGGTCTTTAATAATAACTTTATTCTGCGGATCCATGCCTTCACGCACTTCTTTTTCGGTGATAGTCAATGCGGGAAATTCCTCTTTTGCAACTTCATAGCCCCATTTTTGGAATGCCCCTTCTGTGAATTTCATAATATTTCCTTTATGCACAAGGGTAACACTGGGGAGATGATTGTCTATGGCAAACTGTATTGCACGGCGGACGAGGCGTTTACAGCCATATTCTGTCATGGGTTTTATCCCGACTGCACATTCTTCTTTGAGGTTTTTATGAAAATTTTGATTAAGAAAATCGATAAGTTTTTTTGCTTCCTCTGTATGAGAAGCAAATTCAATGCCTGAATAGACATCTTCGGTATTTTCCCTGAAAATAGTCATATTCACCCGTTCAGGGCGGCGAACAACAGAAATAATGCCTTGATACCATTTTACAGGGCGGATGCAGGCATATAAATCAAAGGTTTGGCGCAGCGTCACATTCAGGCTTCGTATGCCTGTGCCTACCGGAGTGGCAAGAGGTCCTTTTATGGCAACATGGGCAGTTTTCAGTGTGTCCAGTGTTTCTTTTGGTAAATATTCGCCGGTTTGCACATAGGCTTTTTCGCCGGCTAAAAGTTCTTTCCAGAGTATTTCTTCTTGTCCGCGATAGGCACATTGGACAGCTTTATCGGCAACAGGCTTGGCTGCTTTCCAAATATCGGCACCGACGCCATCCCCTTCAATCCAATAAACAGTATGTTGCATAGGTAACCCCCAAAATGGAATGACTTAGTATCTTGCAAAATAAATTCCTAAGCAAGTATTTTTTTGACTTGTCAAAGCGCAAGAAAATCGATAATATGAAAAAAAGTGAGTATAGTATGAGTTATCAGTTAGATATTGTTGATAAAAAAATTTTGGATATGATCCAAACAAGATTTCCTCTTTCTCCCCGTCCTTATCAGGTCATCGGAGAGGAAGTGGGCGTAAGTGAAGAAGAAGCCTTTGCCAAGGTGATGAATTTAAAAAAAGAACGAATTATTCGCCGCTTGGGTGCAAATTTCCAGTCTAAAAAACTGGGATTTCGCTCCACCCTTTGTGCTGCAAAAGTGCCTGAAGATAAATTGGATACCTTTATTCAGGAAGTAAATTCGAAAAAGGGTGTGACCCATAATTATCTGCGTAACCATACGTATAATGTCTGGTTTACGCTCATTGGTCCATCTTGGGAGAGTGTCTGTGAAACACTTGCGGATATTACGGCGAAAACAGGTATTGAAATTCTCAATTTGCCTGCAACAAAACTGTATAAAATACGTGTAGATTTTGCCATGCAGGATGAATAAAAATTTTTCTAGAAAAAGTTTAAACCTAAGGCTAAACTTTTTGCAAAATACTCCGAAAATGTTTATAGTTATTCCATGAATAGATAGCATATTCGGAGTTTTTATGTTTAAAAAAGTACTTGCCTTGAGTTTATTTACTCTTAGTTTGCATATATCACCTTGTTTTGCTGAAAGCGACAATACTCCGCTGACTGTTGGTCACTATACGGGCTATGAATATTTTACCGATGAAGTCATTATGGTGCCCAATATCAGTCATTCAAAATCTCAGCAGCTGAGTATCAGAAACAAACAAAACCCCAGCAAAGCCTATTTGGATGCTCATGAGCTCAGGTTAAAAGTCCGGGAACTTGCTTCACAGCTTTTGGAAACATGGTATCCTGAAAATTTAAAAGGCATGGTTGCATATATTACCACTTTTACACCGCAGGACGATATGCGGGCAGAAACGGATTTCGGGCAATATATACGTCAGGCATGCATGTATGAATTTAACCAGCGCGGTTTTGCAGTAAAAGATTTTAGTGCACGTGATTTGATTGTTAATCAAAACGGATATGCTTTTGGCATACGTGATGAAGCCTATAAAGTATCTGTTGCCAAAAATAAGGCCGCTCTTGTCACAGGAACATATTACCGTGATGAAAAATATCTTTTTCTCAATGCACGGTTAATCCGCGGCAGTGACGGTATGGTTTTGCGCACTGCTCAAACCGTTTTGCCCGTAACGCCGTTAGTGGGCAGAATGACCAAGAAAAAACCCAAACCATTGTTTTCAACAACAACCAATTCTTTTATAAGAGTTGTTCCGGGTAAGTAAAATGAAAAAAATATTGGTTGCTTTTTGTTTATTGCTATGTGCCTGTTCCACTTCGTATTCCTATATTGAAGAATCACCCTTTACCATGAGTAACTGGCAGTTGGCCATTGAAAACAGGAATGCGGAACGGTATGAACTTGCATACCAGTACTATTCCAACGCTCTCTCTTCCGCTCGGACAGAACCTGTGATTTTGCGTCTAAAAAGTGAAATGGAAGCTCTCGAACGAACCATTCAAGCTATGCGCTAAGCTATAAATAAGCTCTGTTAGGACATGTTATGAAAAAAATAGCAATTTTGATACTTCTTTTATTGACCATGCTTATTCCCATTACCGCAGCAGCGAATGACTTTAGTTCCGGTATCGGAAGGGCGCTAAGCACTCTTATGGGAACAGGCTATGTTCCTGCGTGTGCAAGCAGTATTGCAAGCAGTATGGATAAGCAGCTTCTTGAATTATTAGGAGAAGATTATACCCCTAAAGATTTGAAAATTGTTTTAACCGTTCCTGTTAATATTAATGATTTTGACAAAACAAATACGCTGGCACGGCAAATTACGGAAGAAATTGCCAATAAGCTGAAAGCAAAAGGGTACCGCGTTTTTGAAATCAGAAGGGCAAAAGAGATTGAAATTACACCTCGAAAAGGGGAGTTTCTTTTATCACGCGAGCAGCATAAACTTTTCAAAACAGATTTGGAAATTGAACTTGTGATGACGGGTACCTATACTATTACCTCACGTTCTGTGCGGTATAATTGCCGTTTGCTCCATACCGGGTCTTATGAAATTATTGCTTCAGGTAATGGAACAGTGCCTGTGTATCCTGAAATTTATCCGCTTTTAGATGAAGAGCCTGATAAAATTATCGAACCGGCACCCAGTGTACGGACAAAATTATAAAATTTTTGTTGTGGGAAAACCACAAGGATTGAGGGAGTAAGAGGGAATTTTTCCCTCTTTTTTTGTGGCTTTTTTCTTGTGATATTTAAAATTATAACGTATAAACAGTCCTATGAATAATTTTGATTTAGCAATGGCATTACAAAAATTGTCCTATTCTTTTATTCCTGTTTTACTGGGAATTATTTTACACGAAGTAGCCCATGGATATGTTGCGTATAAAAAAGGCGACCCGACAGCCATGATGTTTGGCAGGATTACCTTAAATCCTCTCCCGCATATTGATCCGGTGGGCTTATTGGTGTTTATTTTTACTGCAGTATTCAGCCCTTTTGTTTTTGGCTGGGCAAAGCCTGTACCTGTCAATCCCCGGTATTTTAAAAATGTCCGCGGGGATATGATGCTGGTTTCCGTGGCGGGACCCATGGCAAATTTCTTTTTGGCGATATTTTTTGCTGTCCTTTTTAAATTGATAACCTTTCTTCCCGGTGAAACACTAATGGGCTTAGGCTCCGGTCTGGACTTTCTTGTGAATATGTGTGCCGTGGGAATTTGGGCGAATATCGGGTTAATGTGGATTAATCTCATGCCTGTGCCGCCCCTTGACGGCAGTAAAATCCTCATGGGGATTTTGCCGTATTCCTTGGCAACCCGTTTTGCAGCCGCAGAACGGTATGGCATGCTTATTTTGATGTTCTTGATTTTTACGGGTGTTTTTACCTATATTATTATGCCTTTTATCCGTCTTACGGCATATTTAATCTTTACTATATTTGGTATAAACTAGGAGATACTCATGAGCGAAGAGCAAACAAAAATTAAAGGATCCTGCACTGTTTCCGGCATGCGTCCGACAGGTCCTCTCCATATCGGGCATTATTTTGGCGCACTCAAAAATTTTGTGGAAATGCAGGAAGATAATAAGGCATTTTTCTTTGTTGCTGACTGGCATGCCCTTACCAGTGATTATGCGGATACTTCCCGTGTCAATGAATTTGTTGACGAAATGGTGCTCGATTGGCTCAGTGTCGGACTTGATCCCGATAAATGTACAATTTTCCGACAATCACAAATTAAACAACATGCGGAATTACATTTGCTCTTATCCATGATTACTCCAAACAGCTGGCTTGAAAGAAATCCAACCTATAAGGAACAGCAGCAGGAAATTACCACAAAAGACCTTGGTAACTACGGTTTTTTAGGTTATCCCGTGCTCATGGCGTCAGATATTCTTATTTACAGACCAAGCTGGGTTCCTGTCGGACAGGACCAATTGCCCCATATGGAGTTAACCCGTGAAATTGCCCGCCGTTTTAATTATTTGTATGGGGATACCTTCCCCGAGCCGCAGGCGAAACTGACACCTGCTGCAAAATGTCCCGGGCTTGACGGACGGAAAATGAGCAAAAGTTACGGCAATGGCATTTTCCTGAGTGACACCATGGAAACCATTGCACCTAAAGTCAAATCCATGTTTACGGATCCGGCCCGTTTACGCAAAAGCGATCCCGGCAATCCCGATGTTTGCAATTTATTTCCCTATCATATTTTATTGACTGATGCGGAAAAACAAAAGGAAATCCGTGAAGGCTGCACCCATGCAAGCCTTGGCTGTGTGGACTGTAAAAAAATCTTTATGCAGGGGCTGGAAGCATTTTTAGCGCCAATCCACGAAAGAAGATCCACCATCACAAAGGATACTATTCGTGATATTCTTGCAAACGGCAATGATGCTGCACGGAAAAATGCAGAAGAAACAATGAAAATTGTCCGTCATAACATGAAGCTTATTTAATACGGGTGCTCTATGCTTACTCATCCTAAAATGTGTGATAAAGAAACAGCAAAAAAAAGAATTTTAGCCTGCAGAGAACAAGGCAAAAAAATCGTTTTTACTAACGGCTGTTTTGATATTCTTCATGTCGGACATGTTGATTTGCTTGAGCGGGCAAAAGCACTCGGAGATATACTTGTTCTTGGATTAAACAGTGATGAATCCGTAAAAAATCAGGGAAAAGGGGATGACCGTCCTTTTAATCCCTATGAAGCGAGAGCTTTTGTGCTTGCTCATTTGGAAAGTGTGGATATTGTTGTGCCCTTTCACGAAGATACGCCTATAAAACTTATTGAAGAATTTGTACCGGATATTTTGGTAAAAGGAGGAGATTGGGATATTGAGAAAATTGTAGGAAAAGATATTGTACAAAAAAATGGAGGACAGGTCTTTTCTTTACCGCTTATTCAGGGTTACTCCACCACCGGTTTAGCAAATAAGATTGCTAAAACACATAAAATTGCATAATAATTTTATGGATATTGGTATGCAGGCTTTATTATCATATGTTTTGCAGGGGACGGAATTAACTGTGCAGGCACAGGGTGATTGGGTATTAAAAAATCTTTCTTCTGCCATGCAAAAGGCATTATCCGCAAAGCAGAAAGAAATAATACGGATTATTCGTTCACGGCAAATATCAGCCATTCATTTGACCTACTCAGCAGAGAAAGAAGAAAAAACGTCTTGGGGTTCTTTGCTTTTATCCTTTTTTTGTCAGTTAATGGATGAAGCAAAAAAAAGAAACATAGATTGCGACAGTTCTTTGCTGCCGCAGCAAGTGCAGGATCTTATCCGCGTCAGCTATGTAACGCCGGCAAATACCAAACCCAAAAACTCTTTCAATATTTTTCATGTTTTTGGTTCTCTGGTATATAAAATTTTTCATCAGGTGGGGGTAACCATAGACTTTGTGGGTGAAATAAGCCTTGCCATGATAAAATTTTTTGTCGGAAAAGCCACTATCAGTGCAAAAGATGTCTGGCAGGAAATTTATAATGCAAGTGCTTCTTCTTTGCCTATTATTTCCTTAGTAAGCGTTTTGTTGGGACTTATTTTAGCGTTTGTCAGTGCCGTTCAGCTGCAGGTTTTGGGAGCGGAAATTTATGTTTCTTCATTGATTACAGTATCCATGGTGCGTGTAATGAGCCCTGTGCTCACTGGGATTGTCATTGCAGGTCGTATTGGCGCAAGTTATGCTGCGACCATTGGCAGCATGCAGGTCAATGAAGAAGTTGATGCACTGAAAACCTTTGGAATAAACCCTGTTGAATTTCTTGTTTTGCCCCGTTTTCTGGCGCTTTCTTTGATGATGCCCTTTTTGACCGTATATTCGGATTTTATGGGTATTTTGGGCGGATATGCCGTTATTTACTTTGGCTGGGATATTTCTTTTTATGCCTTTCTGGATAATATTCAAACTTTTGCACGTCTGCATCAAATTTTCATTGGTTTGTTCCATGCCTTTGTTTTTGGAATAATTATTGCGTTATCAGGCTGTTATCAGGGTATGACAAGCGGACGTGATGCAGAGGCTGTTGGAAGGGCAACAACCATGGCTGTTGTTCATTCCATTATCGGTATTATTGTTTCAACCTCCATTTTAACCATTATTTTAAGCGGTTTCGGCTTATAGGAAGTTTTATGCAGGTGTCCGTAATTGATGTAAAAAATCTTACTGTTGCCTATGGAACAAAATTGATACAGCAAAAGCTGACCTTTTCTGTGAAAGAAAAAGATATTTTTATTATTATGGGAGGCAGCGGCTGTGGTAAAAGTTCCTTGCTTCGGGTATTAATGGGACTTTTAAAACCTGCAGAAGGGCAGGTTTTTTATCAGGGTACGGATTTTTGGAATAATGAAAAAGCCCAGCAAAATATTTTGCGATCAATTGGGGTCATGTTCCAAGGAGGAGCCTTATGGACTTCGCGTACCCTTGCAGAAAATATTGCTATTCCCTTGCAGCAGTTTACCACGTTAAATAATAAACAAATTTATGAATTGGCACGGTATAAACTTGCTCAAGTGGGCTTAAGCGGTTTTGAAGAATATTATCCTTCTGAAATCAGCGGCGGCATGCGAAAACGGGCAGGCATTGCAAGGGCGCTTGCGCTTGACCCCAGTTTTGTCTTTTTGGATGAACCTTCAGCAGGGCTTGACCCTGTTAGTTCCGCCCGCTTGGATGAGCTCATTTTGCAGCTGCGCGATAGTCTGGGAATGACTATTGTTATTGTTACCCATGAACTGGCCAGTATTTTTGCTGTTGCTGATAATTCCATTTGGCTTGATGCACAAACAAAAACCATGCTTGCTCAAGGCAATCCTCATGAATTGTTAAAAAGCGGTCCTCTTGTTGTGCAAAAGTTTTTAAATCGAGAATCAGAGTAGTATTTTAATTATCGACACAGGGCTTTTTTTTATGTATAAAAGATTAAAAATAAGTAAAAAGAGTTAAAAGTGTTTAAAAATAAAACGTTTGTGGGAGCTTTTGTTTTAGGCTCCATTATGCTCATAGGGTTAGCATTTTTTCTTTTAGGCTATGGAAATTTCGGAAAACAGCAAACAGCCTTTGCTTTGTTTTTTGACTCTTCATTGCGTGGTTTAAACATTGATTCTCCGGTATTTTTTAAAGGAGTTTCTGTTGGGCGTGTCCGGTCTATTTATATTGTTCCTCATGTGGAGGAAGATACTTTTGATACTGTTGTTATTATTGAGCTGGATGAAAAATTGGGCGGAGTGGATTCTTTCAATGAAGACCGCAACTTCCTTTCTTTTATTCAGGATGATACTTATATGTATGGGCTCATTGACAAGGGGTTGCGGGCAAAACTTACCACTGCAAGCCTAATTACAGGGCAATTGGTTATTGAGCTTATTATGGTAAATAATCCGGAACCATTAAAAGAAATTCAAAAGCTGAAATATGAGAATATGATACAAATTCCCACATTGCCTAATGTTATTGAAAGTATTTTGTCCAATTTTGAGGGATTGCCTTTCCATGAAATTAGCAGTGAACTCCTGCATCTGCTGGAAAATCTTAATCGAACACTTGCGGAAATAAATGTTCGTGAACTCGGTAAAAATTTGAATGCTGCTATTGTCGGTCTGCGCAATGTGGAAAATGAAGCACAAGGTACAATAAAAGAATACAATAATTTTGCATATATACTGAAAGATAAAGTTCCTTCAATTTTGCAGAATCTGAATAATTTTGCACGAAACAGCTCAAAGATAACGCAGGATGACTCAGCACTTATGCAGGAACTTTTCCTTACCCTGCAGGCTTTGCGTGATGCTGCCAATTCGATTTCCTATTTAGCGGAATTACTTGAAAATCAACCCGATGCATTAATCTTTGGAAAGGCAAAATAATGAAAAAATATCTTGTTACCTGTTTATTCTTTTTCGTTTGTTCCTGTAGTCATATTTCTTTGCCGACAAATGTGTATGTCATTGATATACCTGATAGTTATACAGAGAAATTTCAGAATAAATTACAGGTAGGTTCCGGACCCGTTTTTGCGATTATGCATATCAATATTCCCTCATATTTGAACAGACCGCAAATTGTATTGCGGGAAAAAGGTTCAAAGATTTATATTGATGAACGGCACCGCTGGGGGGAAAATCTGGATAAAGCCATAAGCAGAGTTTTATCTGATGCATTGACAAATAACCTTGCTTCCATTAACGGCGTTGCTGTGCCGTTAAAACTCGGCATACACCCGGATTATACTATACAGCTCGATATCAGCCGTTTTGAAGGAAGCTTGAATGATTATTTAGAGCTTGACGCTTTTTGGACACTGCAAAAAGGCGGGGCAAAAATTATTCAGGCAAGTTTTTATAAAAAAATTGCTGTAAAAGGTGATTATTCCGGTTTTGTTCAAGGATATGGAGAATTGCTCTCTCTCTTGGCACAAGATATGGTGAAAGCATTTATGACCCACATTCAATAAAAAGGGAAAAAACATTGCGGTATTTAATTCGTTTTTTATTGAAAATATTTTTTAGGGTTCAAGTTGTTGACATTGAACACTATACCAATGCCGGGGACAAGGTCTTACTGGTTACAAACAGTGGTTCTTTGCTTGATCCTCTTCTTCTTTCCTGCTTTTTGAATAAAACCATAACTATTGCCATAGACAGTAAAATTCGTAAAAAATGGTGGATACGTCCTTTTTTGTCTTGTTCCAAAATTTTGGAAGCAGATTTCAATTCCCCTGTTTCCACGCTGAAACTGGTAAAAGCACTTGAAAAACATGAACACTGCATGGTTTTTCACGAAAAAGTGTTTTTGCAGGACAGCCATTATATGAAAATACTTGAAGCAACGTCTATTATTGTAGAAAAAGCAAATGCGCAAATTGTTCCTGTGCGTATTGACGGGGCTGTGTATTCGAAATTTTCTTATTTTCGGCATAAGCAGTTACTGCGGTATTTCCCGAAAATTGTGTTAACTGTTCTTCCGCCATATTCCATTGAAACGGATCAAAGTGTAAGCAGTAAAGAACGCAGAAAGCTCAATGCCATTAAATTATATGATATTATGAGCAATCTTCTTCTTGAGTCCACGAACACGGATATGAATTTCGCACAGGCTTTTGTGGAAGCTATGAAAGTGCACGGGAAAAAGTATATTATTGCAGAAGATCAGGACAGGGTTTGCGTTGATTATAAAACAATTTTATTAAAAGCCAATGTGCTTGGACGGGCAATTGCCAGACTGACAAAGGGTGAAACACGTCTTGGTTTTATGCTTCCCAGTTCTTTGGCGGGGATTGTAACATTTTTAGGTTTTCATCTGACCAAAAAAGTTCCTGTGATGATAAATTTCACCGCCGGGGCATTTTCCATGGTGGGAGCATGCAGTACTCTGGATTTAAAAATTGTCATTTCATCACGCAAGTTTATAAAACTTGGGGAACTGGAGCCGCTGGAAAAAGCGCTTTTAAACGCAGGCATGCGGATTATTTATTTGGAAGATGTGGCAAAGCGGATTAAATTTGCAGATAAAATACGCGGAGTTTTGGCAACAACATTTTGCAGGGTTGTAAAAACGCCGTCAACAGATACCTTTGCAATTTTATTCACTTCCGGAACGGAGGGGCTGCCGAAATCCGTTTTTATCAGTCATAAGAACGTGTTGTACAATAAAGAACAAGCTCTAACCGTTTTATCGGTTCATTCCGGTGACAGGCTTTTTAACTGTTTGCCTTTATTCCATGTTTTTGGCTTAGGCGTAGGCACAGTTTTGCCTTTGACAAGCGGAATGAAAGTTTTTTTCTATCCCTCTCCCCTGCATTTTCGGATTGTTCCTAAACTTTTTTATGAAAGCCAGTCCACGGTTATTTGCGGAACAGATACATTTTTAGCCGGTTATGCACGGTACGGTCGTCCTTATGATTTTTGCAATTCCCGTTTAGTTATTGCAGGTGCGGAAAAATTGCGTGAAACAACAGCGCAGACATGGCGGGAAAAGTTCGGCGTTGAAATAAAAGAAGGGTATGGTGCAACAGAAACATCTCCTGTTCTTTCTGTCAATACTGACGCAAACAATGCAAAAGGCAGTGTGGGCAGGTTATTGCCCGGGCTTCAATATAAACTGAAAAAAATTGAAGGTATTAAAGAAGGCGGTTCCCTGTGTGTCAAGGGCGGAAATATTATGCTTGGCTATATGCGCTCAAGTAATAAGGGGGTCCTTGAAATCCCGAATATTGAAATCGACGGGCAAATAATAGACGGCTGGTACGATACCGGCGATATTGTTGAAATTGATAAATATGGTTTTATTTTTATAAAAGGAAGGGCGAAACGTTTTGCAAAGCTTGGGGGCGAAATGGTTTCCCTTGTTGCCATTGAAATGGCGTTATCGGAACTTTGGCCGGATATCCCCTTGGGCATTGTTGCTATTCCTGATTCTAAAAAAGGGGAGCAGCTCGTGCTTATTATTGAAAAGCAAAATGTGACAACCAATGAAATTGCAACCTATTTTGCAACAAAAGGCGTATCTGCTTTATGGACGCCTAAAAAGATTATCTGTGTGAAACAGGCGCCGCTCCTTGGCTCCGGAAAATTTGATTATAATAAGGCAAAGGAACTTGCAAAAGCATTGTAAGAATTTTTTTGCTTTGCATAATCTACAGTTGATTTTATAACAATTGGATTTAATAAACGAAAATTTCCGGTTAATCTTTTTTATAGGGGAAATGATGAGTTCTGTTGTCCATTTCTCCAAGCTTCGTATAGCGTTTTTCTCCTGCAGGAAATTCGTAAGATTTAACGGAATTGCTCTCAGGCATTTTGTTCAATATTGGGAGTATTTTTACAGCGAAAGAATTTTTAATTTGAGAATTTCACCTCAATTATCCTTTCGGGTCAAATTGTAAAACTGTTGCTTTTTTTTGAGGCTTTGTTTCTTTTTTTAGCCCTTTGACCATACCGTCAAATTTGAGATTAGTGCCTGCTTCGTCAATATCTATAAGAGCAGAAAGCTTTGAACGCATTGCCCATTGTGTATTGAAAAGCTGATTTTTCCAGCTTTTCGCCTGAATAAAGGAAAGGACAAGCACAGCTTCTTCCCATTGTGTTGTGGGTTCAAAATTATTGACGATTTGGGCATACTTTTCCCATAAGTTCTCAAGTGATGCTTCGTCTAACCCGTCGAGCTGCTTTGCCATTTTTAAAAGTAATTGTTCCATACGTATCCATTTTCTTTTTTCTGGCATAAGTATAAAGCGAAGAGCCAAGAAGCGCAAGCAAAATGACAGGCACTGAAAAAGAAAGGTTTTTCTTCGGAAAAAATTTTTTGAGGGGAAAATTTTTCCGTATCTTAATAAGACATCATGTTTAATACACCGGTTATTTATCGCGTTAGCATAAAAAAACACCCGCTGATCGGGAGTTTTTTTATGTCCGCTTGAGTTCCAAAGCTCGCTGCAGCATGGTATCGACGGTTTGCAAACTCTTGCTGTTGGATTGGAAGCCGCGCTGTAAAACAATAAGGTTTGCCATTTCACTTGCTATATCAACGTTTGATGTTTCAAGGGTTTGGGACATAATGTCGCCGTAGTTTTCTGTTCCTGCAATACCAAATTCCACATTTCCCGCTTCATCCGTATATTGATAGAGATTATTTCCGGCACGGTATAATCCGTCTTCACTTGTAAATCTGGCAAGGGGAATTTGATAAAGGTCATGGCTTTGTCCATTGGTATAAGAAAGCTGCACCACTCCATTTTCATTAATGAACATATTTTGCAGTTCACCTCTGGTATATCCGTCCTGACTGAGGTTTTTGAGAGAAGCGCTTGTCCGGAGAGCAGTTGTTGCATTGGAACTAAATTCCGCACTTGTCATACCGGGAAGACTGCTGAATTCATTGCCGATAGCTGCTGCAGAAATACCGTTCACACCTTCACTGCGTCCGTTAGCCCATGCATTATCATTACTTCTCATTCCAAGGTTCAGGGAAATAGTTTGGCTTGGAAGTCCTGCCTGCTGCAATGTTATGGTGGGAACACCATTTTGCAGACTGGATAACGTCCAGTTATTAAGGTCGGTTAAGTCACCGCCTTGCGGAGAAAAAGAATTCATATTCATCAGTTCCCCGGCACTGGAGAATGTCATGGTACCTGACAGCAGAAGTCCGGCACTTTTTGTTCCTTGGTATCCCGGACGGGCGTCCTGATTGGGGTCCATGGCAACAATATATTCGTATACCTGTTCACCATTTTTAGAAGTGACAGGGTCAAGGTAAAGGTCAAGACTTTGCTTCATTCCGTTGGCATCATAATATTGCAGCGTAAGCGACTTGACATCGCTGCGAAGAGGCGGGTCGTTTTCAGCATTCCAATTTTGCACCATGGAAAAATAGGGATTATTTTCATCTTCATAAATATTTTGGCTGTTATAAAGATTAAGGGATGCTGTAATACCGGTTGTGGCTTTAGGAGGGTCACTGGAAACGGCTGTACTGTTGGTATTAATTTGAATGGGCTGGAGTGTGTTTGCTACAGCACCATTTTCATTAATAGGATAACCCATGAGATGATGCCCGGTAGGCGCCGTTAAAAATCCTTCTTCATTAAAACGGAAATTCCCTGCCCGCGTATAAAAGATTTCATCGTCTAAGGTAACTTGGAAATAGCCCTTACCGGAAATCGCCAAATCTGTTTCTGCACTTCCCGGTTCAAAAGCACCGATTTTATGATTTGAGCGGACTTCACTTATATGTGAACCGACACCTATTTGTTTTACTTCAACTTCGTATGCGCCGCCTGTCGGATAGCCTCTGCTTGATAAATCACCAATAAGATAAAGCTGTTGCTTGAATGCAACAGTATTAACGTTGGCAACATTTTGTGAAACAACGTTGATACCCTTTGCTTGGCTTTGCATGCCTGTTGCGCTTGTATATAATCCTTGAATCATAAATGGCTTCTCCTGCCAAAAATAAACCGTTCGGCAAAAATTTCCCTCAATTTTGCTTGCAACATATTAAGCATAAATTGTGCCAAACCATGTTTTCTAATATATAACTTGACAAAATAAAAATGCAGGTTTATAAAATACAACACACTAAATTTTAATCGGTTATAATAAGGAGAAAACATGGCACCAGTTAGTACAGAACTTAAGGGAAAATATGTTTTAGTTATTAATGCGGGCAGCTCTTCCTTCAAAACACAAATTCTTTCATGCGACAACGAAAAACCAATTCTTGCCGTTTTGGCCGAAAGAATTGGCAGTGAAAACGGCAGAATAATTTTTAAAATTAATCCTGATACGGATAAAGAAGATAAACAAGCTTTTGATGTGCACTATAAAACCCATGGCGATGGTATCCGTGATATGATGAAACGTATTGTGGATATGGGAATTTTGCCTAACTTTGATGCCATTGTTGCTTCCGGTCACCGTGTTCTTATGGGCGGACCAAATTATACTGAAGTAAAAGTTGACGCAACAGTAAAACAAGTTATCCGTGACTATATCCCCCTTGGACCGCTGCATAACCCCGGCAACCTTGCTTGTATTGAAGTTATTGAAGAAATTTTACCGGGCGTTCCTGCTGTTGCAGTTTTTGATACCGGTTTCCATACAACTATGCCCAATTATGCATATACCTATGCTATTCCGCAAAATTACTGCAAAAAGTATTCCTTACGCCGTTATGGTTTTCACGGTATTTCTCATAAATATGTTTCCAAAACTGCTGCAAAGTTCCTCGGTAAGGATACTTTCACCGGTATTTGCTGCCACCTTGGAAACGGCTGCTCCATTACAGCAATCAAAGACGGCAAATGCATTGATACAACCATGGGACTTACTCCGCTTGAAGGTCTTTTAATGGGAACTCGCTGCGGTGATATTGATGCTTCTTTGCCTCTTTTTGTTATGGAACAGGAAGGAATCAGCCCAACGCAAATGTCTGATATTTTGAATAAGCAATCAGGCTTGAAAGCTCTGACAGGCAGCAATGATATGCGCGATGTTGAAAGTATGGTTGAAAAAGGCGATGAAAACGCCATTTTAGCAAATAATATGTTCAACTATCGTGTTATCAAATATATTGGTGCATATTTGGCTGTACTTGGTAAAATTGACGGAATATTATTTACCGGCGGCATTGGTGAAAATTCTGCTACTAACCGTGCGCCTATTTGCCATGCTTTTGAACCTTTCGGTTTGGAGCTTGACGAAGAAAAGAATAAAGTGCGTTCCGGCGAATCTCGTGAAATCAGCAAGACAGGAAGCAAAATTAAAGCTCTTGTTGTTCCGACTAACGAAGAACTTGAAATTATGCAAACTACCTTGAAAATTTTAGGTTACTAAGATTATATGAGCAAAAGTCCCTTTTATTGGTTTGAAGCCAATAAAAGGGACTTTTTTTTTATCTGATATTTTTAATTTTATGAAAAAAAAGCAAACGTGTGAAAAAGCAAAAATATCATTTCAGTATAAAAAAAGCATGCAAAAAATGATATTCAACAGAGGTAAGACCTTACCAAAATTTTGGATAGGAGCGTTTTTTTGAAAGATTATTGATGAGTATGCCGCAACTAACAAGAATAAGTGCATTTGTCAGACACGGTATGAACGCAAAAGAAAAGCCTAAATCCGTTATTCGTTTCTCTCCAATCACTGCTAAAAGAGCGGTAGCACCTCCGGGAGGATGAATGGTTTGCGTTCCATACATGGCACCCATGGCAAGAAATACGGCTAATGCCCCTGAAAATATTGGAATATCCGGAAAAAGACAATACGCAAAAACGCCGCATATTGCTGATAAAAAATGCCCGCCTATGACATTACGCGGCTGAGCATAGCAGCTTGTAGGAATACCAAAAATCATCACAGAACTTGCACCCACCGGTGCGACAAAAAGAGGCTGGTTGCTGAGTATGTCATGAGAAAATTTATCAATGAGAGAAATGAGCATGATAGTAAAAAAACAGCCAAAACAGGCTAAAAGCATTTCACATACATCAAATTCTTGTGCAGGACATTTTTCCTGTCCTTTTATCTTTTGGAAATATGATTTACTTTTCATACGCTGCAAGTATTGTGCTTTGTAACGGGTTAGTCAGTATATTAAAATAAGGCGGAAGAACAAAAGCCGAAAAATCAGGGCAATTGACAGCATAGTGATGCAGGCAAAAATTTTCGCTTTGTTTTTGATAATTGTCAAGTGTAAAGGAATAAAGAGGAGCAGTTTTTTCCATGGGCTTTTTTTCAGACAGAGGAAAAATTGTTTTTAACGTTGTGTAATCACTTGTTTTTGCTCCATATTTTTTATCCCCGACAAGAGGGTATCCTAAAAATGCCAGATGTGCCCGTATTTGATGTCTTGCCCCTTGAAAAATGGTACAGTCCACAAGGCTGCATGTTTCATTTGTTCCAAGGGCATGTACAAGCGTAACTCTCTCGCCAAGCTCATGACTTACTTTTACATTTTTGTAATTACTTGTAATAATTTTATTTTTTATGCTGAAATTTTGCATGATTTTCCCTTCCACAAGGGCAAAATATTTTTTGGAAATTTTTTGTTCACGCTGCCATGTTTTCCATTGCAGGGCAGAATGTTTATTTGTGGCAAAGACTAAAATTCCTGACGTTGCAAAATCAAGCCGATTGAGGAGGATATATTGAGGATTAATCGTTTCATGCACAAGCAGTTCAAGGGAAAGGGTATTTTTACCTTTTTGGTATTCACTGTGAAAAAATGGTTCCTTATAGCAAAGATAAAAGTCGTCAGTTTCGGTAATGAGGCGGATTTCTGGCTTATCAGCCGATCTTTCAGGTTCAAAAACAGTAAGAATGTCATGTTCTTTGACTTTATAGCTTGCTTTTTGCTGTTTTTCATTCACGAAAACTGCATTTTGCTCGCAAAGCCTTTTGATTGCCCGAGTGCCATATTCGGAAAATACTGTTTTGAGCACATAATCCAGACGTTTGTTTTCATCTGAGGACGTGCAGTGATATTCTTTCTTATGCATTTTTATACCAAATTTGTGACATGGTCAGCCCTTGGGGCGGGGCTGTAGGCGGGGATTTTTTTCTATCTTTTGAGGCAATAAGCCGGGGAATATCCTCTGCTGCAAATTTTCCTTTGCCGCAGGCGACAAGCAGTCCCACTAAATTTCTGACCATTTGTTTTAAAAAACCATTGGCAACAAAGGTCAGCTGCAATTCATAATTTTGGGGATTATTTCTTCTTTGCTCTTCAAAATGCGTGCGATGAATTGCATAGAGGGTACGTATGGTTGAATGGAGTTCAGTTCCCTTGTTTTGCACAAAAGAAAAATCATGTTCGCCAAGAAGATAGGGAATGGCAGTATCAATGGCTGTTAAATCAAGTTCTCCGCATGCCCATGTATACGGATAAAGCTTGGGAGGAACAAAGTTTCGGTTAAGCCACAGACTGTAGGTATAGGCTTTTTTTTCCACATCGAAAAGGGCATGAAAATCATCACGTGCCAGAGTAAAATCTTTTACCCGTATGTCTTGGGGGAGAGCCGTATTTAATGCCAGCTGCCAGTTGAGTTTCGTTTTATCCTCAGGAATATCGCAATGGGCAACCTGACAATCCGCATGGACGCCGCTGTCTGTTCTGCCGGATCCTTGAAGATGAATCTTTGTCTTGCAAATACGGGAAATTTCTTTTTCCACAATTCCCTGAATAGTCGGCAATTCCTCATTATTGAGGAGCTGACGCTGCCAGCCGTTATATTTTGTTCCCACATAGGCAAGAGTAAGACGCAGTCTTGGCATTATAAATCCACTAATTCTACAGGGCTTTTATCAAGGGAAATCCCTAAAAAGGGTTCACCAACGGCTTTGAATTTGGCAATATCGTCAGTTGTGAGAAAATGCATAAAAGGCACGTTATTTTCCGCAAGGGCGTTGTTTTCCTGTAAACAGGCAAGGACTTTGAGCGCTGTGGTTTGGGCAGAATCAACCAATTGTATGCTGTTTCCCACCACGTTTTGGATTGCATTTTTTAAAAGAGGAAAATGGGTACAGCCAAGAACCATGGTGTCCGGCTTATTTTCCTGCAATAAGATGTCATTTAAATAATGCTTAGCCATTTCTTCCGCAAGAAATCCTTGGGTAATCCCTTCTTCTGCCATGCCCACAAAGAGCGGACAGGCTTTGCCTGTCACAACAGCATGAGGATTTTTTGCCATAATTGCTTTATCATATGCTTTTCCCTGAATAGTTGACTGTGTTCCCAGAACAGCAATGTGATTATTTTTTGTGGTATTGCACGCAGCTTCTGCTCCTGGTTCGACAACACCGATAATTTCTATAGCCGGATATTTTTCTTTGATACTGGGAAGGGCAACGGAACTTACGGTATTGCAGGCAACCACGAGCATTTTTAAATCGTTTTCCATGAGCTTTTCCGTGCATTGCAACGCATAGCGGATAATAGTTTCCTTACTTTTTGTTCCATAGGGAAGGCGGGCAGTATCACCTAAATAGATATAATTTTCTTGTGGAAGGACATGCAGAAGCGCTTTTAAAACAGTAAGTCCCCCAACCCCGGAGTCAAAAAGTCCGATAGCTTTATTATTCATGAAGATTCCTTTCTAGCAAGACCTGTTTTTTGTACAATGAATACAGGAGAAAAGCAATACGCATGCAATAAAAAAAGGCAGGTTACACTGCCTTTTTGCCGCAACATTTTTATATGGTTTGAATACCGTCAAGTACCCATGTTCCTTCTTTGGCTTTATTGCGGGAGAAATTCCAGATTTCTTTAACCTGTTCATTCTCAGGACTTTCTGCTTCTTTTAGGAGCACGTCAAAAAGGACGGCAACTTGCTCATAATCGCCTTCTTGCTTTACTTCCAGCACACCGGCATTGATGAGGATAATTTGGGTTTTGGACGGATTAGGATCTTCTTTAAATTGTTCTTCAATGTCTTTATGCATAATAGGGGAAGTGAATTGTTTTATGTCTTCAATATCACGTAAATCCCATGATTCCTGCATACGCACATAAAGTTTTTTTGCCCCGTCTAAAAATTCTTCTGTATTAAACGTACCTGCTGCAGAAGAGGCAGTTGGCTGCTGTGGACGTTCAGAACGTAAATTATCCCAAGCAGATGCGGCACTGCTTGTCTGATTTTGCATTGGGTTTTGATTAATATCTTGGCTGCTGTATTCATTTCCATAAGATGAAGAGCGTGAAGAGGATTGATTGTTTTTTTGCTGACGATTTCTAAAGAATTTCAAACCGAAATAAATTATAAGACCAAGAATAATAAGGTCCAAAAGCCCACCGCCTGCAAAACCTCCGCCGGAAAGCAAAGAGCCAAGCAGTGTTCCCGCTAATAAGCCGCCAAATAAACCGCCGAACATGCCTCTTCTGTTGATGGCGGCAGCTCCTGCATTATTGCTCATGGCGGAATTTTGCTGCTGGTTAAAACGCTGTTGATTTGTGGTTACACCGGCAGGGGCAGAAGGTCTGACAGTTGTTGTTCTGCCTATGGAGCGTCCTCCTCCGAATCTTCTTGCATCAGCGTCATCCGGCATGGCAAAGGTGCTAAAAACTGATAATGCCAAGATCACGGTGAATATACGTATTATTTTGTTCAATTTCATATCTTCCTCATATTCAGTGATATTTTATTCTTAATACCTGTTTATGGAAAAAAAGCAAGTTAATGTCTTAAGGGGTGAATAATTTAAATGGCTGTACAATAAGGTTTGAAAAAATATTTAAAACTCCGGCTCCAATATTGCCAATGGTTTTTGAAACTGCGGTCATGACTTTTACCTCATATTTGGGGTCACTGATTGAACCGGTAATGTAAATGGGAATTTCCGGAATACCGAGATAGGTGGCATGGACAAAGGCGTTTATTTTTTCTGTCACAAGATTGATAATTCCTTCTCCCTGCACCAGCAATCCCGTTCCTATTAAAGAAATATTTTTTGTTTGGGCAATACCATTCGTTATGGTTCCGCTTGCAGAGAGGGAGGTATAATTGGTTTTTCCTGTGTATCCATGAGAACTTTCATTATTGCTTAAGAAATGTTGTGAAGATTCCCGGTTTTCAAGCATGACAGCATGGTCTTTTGAACTTTGGAAATATCCGTTATTAAACTGCATACTCCATTCTGCATTCATGGTTTTGAAAATATCTGAAGTCTTGCTGACAAGGGCATTTCCCTGAATAGCGATATTTCCTGCTCCGGACATGAGTGTGTCCTGTTTGCGCATTTTTGTAATGGAAAGCATATCAAGGTTTGTGCCTTTTAATTTAAATTTCGTCTGCATTCTATAGACATTATTTTGTTTTTGAACAGAACCTTCAAGCAAAGCTTGAATAAAACCGTTTTTTATGTTTGTTTTCAAGTTGTTTATACTGATTTTATTATCAACAATTTTGATATTGCCGGTGAATGTATTGGTTGTAATATCATAAAAAGTAAGCTTATCCGCTTTGACGGAAAAATTAACATTGTTATTGCAAATAAAATCAAGGGGCAGTTCTTTATCTTCTTTTAGCTGAGCTTCTGCTGTATTCTCCTCAGGTATATCTTTTCTCTTTTTATCCTGCTGCGGTTTTTTTTCATCTTTTATATAATCGCTCAGATTAAGATGTTGAAAATACAAGTCACCGTGATAGTATGTTTTTTCTTTTTGTTCATACGTTATATTGGCAATAAGTTTTGAATTTTTTAATGCTCCTTTATAATTTTCAATAATAAATTTGTTGTTTTTTATATTGAAACCCAGCTTTGCAGTACCGTTTAAAAGCGTTTCTTTTGTTGCTTTCTCTTTGAATAAAATATCTGTCAGCTGCGGGGTACGGGAAAGCGGCTCTCCTGTATGCGTGCTGAAAAGTATGCTGGAATCTTTAGAATGTATTTTTGCCGTATATTCCGGAAATTCTCCGTCTAACTGCCATAAACCGCTCAAAGCAAAACTTTCCGGAGCTTTTTTGTTAGTATTAAATGGTTCGGTTTTCAGGGCAATGTCGGCGGCAAGTTTTGCAAAAGGAGTCAAAAGACGTTCTTTTGAATGGATAGCCCCATTGCTGAGATTCACGTTTCCCTTTATTTCCAGTGAATTTAAAATTTGTTCAAAGTTTTCGCCCCTCAACTTGACTGTCACTGCTCCGTCTGCATGTCCCGTGCAGACAGTATGCCCAATAATAGCGCGTAAGGGTGCTTCGATGAGGATTTTCTGCAGCGTGGCAGAAATTTCATGTTTTTGTGTTGAATAAAGCGTTACAAGGGCATTGGCACTTCCTGTATAGCAATTTCCGATATTAACGTTTATTGTAGGATTGCTTTTTTTGTCAGGTGCAATCAGAACATGGGCGTTTGCACAGTCAAGTTTCCAAATGTGCAGCTGTTGAGGAACATGAATATTGATGTGATAGGAAACAGAAGGGCTGTCAGATTGAGAACTTTTCTCCTCAGCTATGACCACTGCAGGAGGAGGAAGTTTTACTTTTCGGGTCTCTTTTCCATTGATTTCAGGAAAAAGCTCATTGAGATTAATGGGAGTATTATTAGGGGAAAGCATTTCCAAATCAAAGCAAATATCGGCTTTTGCAAAATCAGCGGTAACACTTTTTCCCTTTACAGTATAGTTTAACACGTTTGCTGTCAGGTTTGGCGAAAAAACTCCTTTGAGTGTGCAAAAAACATCGATATCAGCTTGGATTGCATTGAGAGCATTGTATAAGCCGCCGTTCATTTCTCTCGTTGGACCAATCCAGCGGGGCAGACTGAATTTCTCTACATGTGCTTTTCCAAAAATTAATGGATTAAAAGGATATAATCCTGTTAGGGCACCTGTAAACATTAATGAATCGGTATCAGCTTTGATAACGGCGTTTTTTATCTGTATTTCATTAATATAAAATCCTGCTAAATCAAGAGCATAATCGTTTAATGTATTTTCCTGCAAAAACATTTTTCTATAGGGGTCGTTCTTGTTCTCAGAGGGAAAATCGAAAGAGCTCGGTTTTTCTTTTTGCGGGGTACTCAATAACGTAAACGGTATGGTCAGTTCAATGGGGGTTGCATAGCTGTTCATGGGCAAAACCGTTTTGTTATACAATTTTCCTGTAAGCGCTATGGTTTTTTGGCGAATTTTTATATTGAAATCTGTGGTTAGCTGAATAAAACTGGGTTTGGGCATGGGAAAATAACGATATGCTTCCCGAATGGGGGTATCATAATAGGGAGCAAGAGAAGAAACCTGCAAATTGGTTTCAAAGAGCAGGGTTCCCGAATAGGTGCGCGGATTGTAGGAAACATCCTTTGCCTGAATTTTTGTTTGTCCCAAATGGAAAAGCAGATAGTTCTCAGAAAAAATTGCCAGTTCATCAAGGCTAAGGTCTGCATCTCCGTCAAGAATATCAGGTGTTTTGATAAGGGCATTGAAATTTTTAAAGCGATATTTCACGGAATGATTGGGATCAAGAATTTCTCCGTCAGCATGACTGACAGTCAACTGCAAACTGGAAAAATAGTGAGGAATGGAAAATTCCTTCAATCTATTAAAAAAGAGAGTTGAAAATTCCTCTGAAACTTTTTCTATGGAAAATTCTGCTTGTTTTTCTTTCTGTCTTGGTAAGGTGACCTGTGCATCGACATCTGATACTGTCAGGTGCTTGAGGACAGGTTTAAACAGAATTAATGAGCGCCAGCTGAGTTCGCTGTACGCATTTTTAATTGTAATTCTGGCAGGCAATGAGGTATCATAAAGAACAATATTGCTGATATTGACGGCAGGTTTGGGTGAAAAAGAAAAGGTCACGCTTTCAATATCAAATTCTAACTGAGTTTTTTCTTTTAAATAGGAAGAAATTGTTGCGCCCAGTTTAGTTGGCTGCAAATAGCCAAGATACAGGAATAATCCTGTTGAAACAAGAATTATCCAGCAAGTCAGAAAAAATAAACCAAATGAAAACTTTTTCACTGTCAACTCAATACATAAATGGATTAAGAAAAGTATAGGAAGTTTTTTGATAATTTTCAAGAATTGATTTTCATTAATTTTTTATGATTTTTGCTTTGTGTGAGAAAGCGGCTGATACCTTTTTTTTGTGAATTTATCATCTTTTCACGTATAAACATAGATTCTTCTTTTCATGAAATAAAAACAAGTGATGTGGGTAATGGGGAAGCTGCAGCCGATAATGGGTTTGCGAACTTCGCGGATAGCGACGGAATACGGAAATGGACAGCAGAGCCCGTTATTTCCCGTAAAAATACAAAACGGATTGGTTGATAATTTATGATAATATATCAAGTTGTTATAAATTTAACCGCTCACGATAACAGCATACAAAAACAGCATAATGATTTTTCTTGCTCATAGGGCAGAGTTTTTATATGATTGCAAAAAATTATAGAGGGAAATTTTTTCTATGGAGTTACTCATTTTTTTTGCTGTGTTTTTTCTTTTTTCCGTGTATCTTATGCCTGTGGTGGGTTTAGGGTATAAAATTTGTGAAGGAATGCATAAACGGGCTTTATTTTCAAAATCAGCCATGCAAATCCAAATTTTTTCTTCTGTTTTATTGCTTTTGGTAAGTATTGCTTTTGGGGCTGATTATTATTTGCAGGGTACCTTATATCAAGCAAGTCTGCCTTTTCAAACTTCGCTGGAACTTGATTTTTGGAAAAATCTTTTGCTGTATCTTTGCACTGCTTCTTTGGTGTTATCTGTTTTTTGCGCCATGAGTGCCCGTTTTCCGAAACTTACTGTATTTTATTTTCTTTCTGCCCTTGGTGGAATTTTACTGGTGGTCGGTTTGGCTCAATTTATAAATTTTGTGGCATTTTTTGCTGTTGTTGCTGAAAATACAAGTAAATTTTCTTCCTATTGCCTGCAGGTAATGAGCCATATGTTTGCGCTGCCCCCTGATGCATTCATGCAAAATCCCTATGCCTTGTTTACGAATACGCAGCTTTTTTCCTATGTTGTGACGTTGTTCTTTTTTCTGGCTGTTTTTATTTATGCTTTATATATAGTCTGTATTTTAACTGTTCTATTCAGAAATTCTATGGATTACGGGCGTGATTATTATACTTTTATTTTGAATAAGTACGGACGGGGCATTTTTTCCTTTTCACTGCTTGCTTTTATTTTAGCGGTTATCATGCTGGCAGGTTTTCAATTGCCTTTCCAGCCCGCCATAGCAAATAGTATTCATGTGTATTCTCCGCATGTTTTTGTGTGGCAGACCGTGTGCATTGTTGTGCCGATTTTGTATTTTCTTTTTTCAATCCAACTGAAAAAAAGTTTTTGTTTGGCTGCAATTCCTTTGCAAAAAAAGAGCAATATTTTTATTACAGCGTTTTTAGATATTGTTTTTAGCGGATTTATTTTTTATTTGTGTATACATTGCATATAGTTAACTATATGTTTTTATAAGCTTGGCAAAAGAAAAAAATTAAGCTATTTTTATGCAGAAATTATGAAAGGAGTATTTATGAGTTCTTCTCGTTCACAAGTATATACAAATGCAGGGGTAAATATTGAAGCAGGCAATGATTTGGTTTCACAAATTAAATCCATAGTTGCCACAACCCATACAACCGGTGTTTTATGCAATATAGGAAGTTTTGGCGGTTTATTCAGACCGGATATTTCTTCTATGCAGGATCCCATTCTTGTTGCTTCAACTGACGGTGTCGGTACAAAATTAAAGCTTGCCTTTGAGTTTGATAAACATGATACAGTGGGCATTGACCTTGTTGCCATGAGTGTTAATGATATTCTTGTGCAGGGGGCAAAACCGTTATTTTTCCTTGATTATTATGCCTGCAGCAAGCTTGATGTGGCAAAAGCAAAAAATGTCATTGAAGGTATTGCAGAAGGCTGCCGTCAATCTTCCTGTGCGCTTCTGGGGGGAGAAACCGCGGAAATGCCCGGTATGTATGATGCGGAAGATTATGATCTTGCCGGTTTTTGCGTTGGTATTGTTGACAATAAGGCTTTGGTAGATGGTTCTAAAATTAAAAGCGGGGATGTGATTATTGGTATTCAGTCCTCAGGGGTACACTCTAACGGCTATAGTTTGGTACGGAAAATTTTTGCTCAAAGCGGGGCAAAAAAAGAGGATATTTTTCCTGGTACCAAGAAAACCTTTGCCGAAGTTTTGCTTGAGCCAACCATTATTTATGTGGAATGTTTGAAGTCCGTTATGCGTGAAGTAGAGATTAAAGGCATGGTTCACGTGACGGGCGGCGGTTTTTACGATAATATTCCCCGTGTGCTTCCGCAATCGGTAAAAGCTGTGATTGATTTTGGTTCATGGGATATTCCTCCTGTCTTTAATTGGCTGAAAGAACAAGGTAATCTTTCATGGCCGGAAATGCTGCAAATTTTCAATAGCGGCATTGGCTATATTTTGGTGATTGATAAGGAACAGGCTCAAAAAGTTCTTGATATGCTGAATGGTGTGAATATGAAAGCATGGCAAATCGGTGTAATTTCCCTGAAAACAAAAGAAGACACAGAAGCTGTACAAATTAATTTTTAATTTTTTAGGGGGCGTTCAAACGCCCTTTTTTTGTGTATGAATATTGTTGTCAGTGCATGTTTGGCGGGTTTTTCCTGTCGGTATGACGGTAAAGCAAACACCGTGCCGTTTATTCGGGAGCTGTATCGGAAAAAACTTGTTTTGCCTGTTTGTCCTGAATGTTTAGGGGGACTTCCTGTTCCCCGTGTCCCTTGTGAGATACAGCACGGCAGAGTGATTTCAAAGGAAGGAACTGACTGTTCGGAAGCTTATTGGAAAGGGGCGTTTTTAGCTTTGCACTATGCTCGCTTTTACGGAGCAAAGACAGCAATTTTAAAAGCAAAATCTCCCAGCTGCGGAGTTGGGCAGATTTATGACGGCACATTCACAAAAACGCTTATTGCAGGAAATGGTATTTTTGCTCAATTGCTCATGGAGAATCAGTTTTTTGTGTATACAGAAAAAGATACGGTTATGGAAAATTTTTTTAAAGGGGCTCTGAAATAGCTTATTATGGGTACAAGATATAACTGGGCAAATACGTTAGATAAATTATCATTGGAAGCGGCAAAACCTAAGGTGGGAATTTTGATTGCTTCCTATGGTTCTTCTACTATGCAAAGCAGTCAGGCTATGCGAAAACTTCAAGCAAAACTTGAAGATTATTTCGGTGTTCCTGTACGTATAGCGTTTACCTCAGAGGCACTTCGCAAACGCTTAGCCCATGCCCGAACAAAATCGGATTCAGTGCTTAAAGCATTAAAAAAAATGGAATTTGAACGTTTTACCCATATTATCGTGCAAAGTTTGCATTTAATTGCAGGCATTGAATATAATGATGTTTTGGAAGATACCAATATAGCCGGAAATTCCGGTACATTAAAAATCCAATCAGGCTTGCCGCTTTTGCATACGGAAGCCGATATTGTACCTGTTGCCGAGGCGTTAAAACAATTGCTTCCCCCTGATTTTCAAAAGAATGACGTGGCTGTTTTTATGGGGCACGGCACAAAGCACGATGCGGAAAAATTTTATTTTGCCCTTTCCGAAACACTGCATAGCTTATATCCCTCATTGTACATAGCCTGTATGGAAGGAAAATGTACACTCAGCCGTGTTTTTGAAGATTTAAAGCAAAAACCTGCTGTGCACAAAATTTGGCTTTTGCCGCTGCTTACTGTTATTGGCAAGCATGCACTGTGCGATATGGCAGGTGATGAGGAAACATCATGGAAAAATCAGGTGATGCGGCAGGGATACTGCTGCGAACCTTATTTAAAAAGTTTGGCGGAATCAGTTGAAATACAAAATATTTGGATAAAAAGAATAGAAGAGGCGATTTTAGCTTTATAGGAGTACTTATGTCAGTTGTTGCAAAAATGATGAAAGAAAGCATTGAACAAGGTTCACTTATTCGGCAAATGTTTGATTTGGGCTTGAAACTCAAACAACAATTTGGTGCTGAAAATGTGATGGATTTTAGCCTTGGCAATCCTGATTTGCCCCCGCCGCCCGTTGTGCAGGAAGCAATGGCTGATTTGGCAAAAAATCTCAACCGTCCTGCAAGCCTTGGTTATATGCAAAATGCAGGGTATGCTTGGGCACTCGATGCACTTGCCGAGGAATTATCCAAAGAACAGAATGTGCCCCTCACCCGTGCGGAAATTATGCTCAGCTGCGGGGCAGCAGGGGCGATGAATGTTTTTTTTCATTCTGTCCTTGAACCGGAAGATGAAGTCTTGGCTTTTACGCCTTTTTTCGGTGAGTATAAGTTTTATGTGCGAAATCACGGCGGTATTTTTAAAACAGTGCCAACCCATGATGATTTTATGCCTGATTATGAAGCCTTGGAAAAAGCTATAACCCCAAAAACTCGGGCGTTGATTATCAACTCTCCCAATAACCCCACAGGGGTGATTTATTCCGAAGACGTTGTAAAGCGCCTTGCGGCTGTTCTTGAAAATGCAAGTCTGAAAAACAACAGACCTCTGTATTTAATTTCTGATGAACCCTATCGCTTTTTGGCTTATGACAATTGTGTTGTGCCGGCGGTTTTGCCTTTATATAAATATGCTGTTGTCATCAGTTCCTTTTCGAAAAAATTTGGCATTGCCGGCGAAAGAATTGGGTATCTCGCAGTATCTCCGCAAATAGAAGACAAAGAGCTTCTTTTAGGAGCCTGTATCATGTCCAACAGGATTTTGGGCTTTGTTAACCCCCCTGTTGTCGGGCAGTATCTCATGAAAGCCGCCCTTGGTTCTTCGACGGAATATGCACTGAATATTTATGCAAAGCGCAGAGAAGTTTTTTGTGATATATTGGATGCGGCAGGCATCGAATACCGGAAGCCCATGGGCGCATTTTATATTTTCCCCAAAGCTCCCTATGGCGATGATGATTTATTTATTAATTGTCTTCGGGATGAAAAAATCCTTGGTGTTTCCGGCAAGGGTTTTGGGCTTGCAGGGTATATCAGGCTTTGTTATGCTGTTGAGGACAGCGTTATTGAAAAATCACGTGCCGGTTTTAAACGTGCTGTTGAAACAATGAAGAGTCTGAAAAAAGTCTAGAAAAAGTCTGAATTTTAATTTGTTTGAGAAAAAAATTGTTATTTGCATTATTTTTCTTGACAAAATCATTAACTTATCTGTAAATTACACGTTCGCAAGGAGAAAGTATGAAAGAATTTCAGATGTTATTGCGAGATGTTCCACAGAATGGTCAAACATTTCAATATAATAATCAAAACATATGGCTTGAGCCACTGAAAGAATTTCATATCTCCTGCAAAATCATTGACGATATTCAGGCAGAAGTTTTTATTCTTCCGGAAGAGGACGGCGTTCTTTTCAGGGGAAAACTTCGGGGGAAAGTTTCTGTTCCCTGTGACAGGTGTGCAGAAGAAACAGAAATTCCTGTTGACTATTCGTTTGATGAATTTGAAGGCTATCCTCAAGACGATTTTTCTGTTCAGTCAGAAGATTTGCTTGAAGATAACAGAGTACTTTTTAAAGATAAAAATGCTCTTATTGTTGATATGGGAGCATTGCTTTGGGAAGAATTTGTACTGACATTGCCTACAAAACCTTTGTGCAGAAGTGACTGTAAGGGTGTTTGTCCAACATGCGGTAAAAATTTAAATGAAGGAACATGCAATTGCGAGGAAGGCGGAAAAGATCCTCGTTTAGCTGTCCTGCGAAATTTAAAAATACAATAAAGCCAAAAGCTTAGTCAAGGAGATTGGAATGGCTGTTCAACAAAATAAAAAATCACATTCTAAAAAAGGTATGCGTCGTTCTCACGACCGTGTTGCAAAACCTGCAGTGATTTATTGCTCTTGCGGTGCGCCTACTGTTCCTCATGCTGTTTGCCCAACATGCGGAAAATATAAAGGTCGCCAAGTAGAAGCAGTAAGCTCCAATGAAGAATAATAATATTTTGGCAGTGGACGCAATGGGAGGCGATTTTGGTCCTTCTGTTGTTGTCCCTGGAGCGTTATCTGCTGCTCAAAAGTGTGGAGCAAAAATTCTTCTCGTAGGGATTGAAAATGCCGTACGGGAAGTGATTGACACACTTCCTGAAAATTTAAAACAAGTTGACTTTTCTATTGTTCACGCGTCACAAGTTGTGGAAATGAATGAAAAGCCATCTGATATTTTACGCCAAAAGAAAGATTCTTCTATCCAGGTTGCGTGCCGGCTTGTGAAAGAAGGAAAAGCCCACGCTGTCATCAGTGCCGGACATTCCGGTGCATGTGTGGCGTGCGGCATGTTCATTATTGGAAGAATACCCGGTGTTGAGCGTCCTTGTTTAGCCACCATTATGCCTTCTAAAACAACTCCGCGATTAATTTTAGATGTTGGTGCCAATGTTGAGTGCAAGCCCTATTATTTATTCCAGTTTGGGTTAATGGGCTCTGCCTTTGCACAGGATATTTTAGGCTATGCAGAGCCTCGAGTTGGGATTTTAAGTATTGGCGAAGAAGAAGGCAAAGGCACAAATACGGTGAAAGAAGCCTATGACCTTTTAAAGTCCGCGAATAACATTAATTTTGTCGGCAATGCTGAAGGTCGTGATATTTTTATTGGTGATGTTGATGTTGTCGTGTGTGACGGCTTTGTTGGCAATGTCGCTTTGAAATTGAGCGAAGGTCTTGCTCTTTCTCTTATTGATATTTTAAAAGAAGAGTTGTTAGGCAATGGGTTAATGCCTAAAATTGGTGCCTTTTTAGCAAGAAAAGCATTCAAAAATCTTGCCAAAAAAATTGATTATTCCGAATATGGCGGAGCGCCTCTTCTCGGTTTGCAGGGTATCAGCTTTGTCTGTCATGGTTCCAGTAATGCAAAAGCCATTGAAAATGCCGTGCTTATGGCAAATACCTATATTGAAAAAGATACCCATAATCGTCTTTTGGCAATCCTTAAAGAAAATGAAGAATTGACGAGTTTTGCTCGTTCCTCTGTGTAACGTATTGTATCATGAATGTTAACTGTCATATTTCCGGACTTGGGGTAAGTGTGCCTGATAAAATTCTTACCAATCAAGATTTGGAAAAAATAATGGATACAAGTGACGAATGGATAGTGACGCGCACAGGTATTAAAACTCGCCATATCGTTAAAGACAACGAAAATATTTCTGATTATGCTTTTCTTGCTGCAGTCAAAGCCATAGAAGAAGCACAAATTTCTTTTTCTGAAATAACCCATGTACTTGTTGCAACCTGTACACCGGAAACGCTTTCTCCCAGTGTTGCCTGCGTATTAGCGGAGAAACTCGCTCTTTCAGCCTATTCCGGTTTGCAGCTCATATCTTCGCATAATCCCGGTCTTGTTTGTCTTGATTTTAATGCTGCCTGTTCCGGCTTTGTTTATGGCTTGGAACTCGCCCGGGCTTTTTTAGCATTAAATCCTCATGCCACTATTTTACTTGTCGCGGCTGAATGTCTTTCCCGAAAAATGAATTATCAGGACAGAAGCACCAGTATTTTATTTGGTGACGCAGCGGGCGCTTGTATTATCAGCGCCAAAGGCAATGCTCTTTTTCGTCTTCTTGATGTGTCCGTTGGTGCAGACGGAGATTATAAGGATTTAATCCGTATTGGCGGCGGAACAGATAAAAAAGTGCAGGTCGGGGATACCATTTCGGAAGATTTCTTTTTAACCATGCAGGGCAGGGAAGTTTTTAAATATGCAGTACGCGGCATGGCGCAGGAAAGTTTAAAATTATTGCATAAAAACGCATTACAGGCAGAAGATATCGATTTATTTATTGCACATCAGGCAAATCTTCGTATTATCGACGCAGTGCGGGAACGTTTGCAGCTTCCCCAAGAAAAAGTTTTTACTAATTTAGATAAATATGGCAATACGTCAGCGGCATCCATAGTGCTGGCAATGGCAGAGGCAAGGGAACAGGGGATTTTAAAAAAAGGACAAAAAATAGTATTGACGGCATTTGGTGCCGGGCTCACATGGGGCTCAGCTCTTCTTGCATCATAAAAAAGCGCCTTTAAAAAATTTCAAATAAGTAAAATTTTAGCTTGAAAAAATATAAAATCTGTTTTAATATTTGTGAATAAATTGATACTATAGAGTATGATTATGAGTAATGAATTAGTTTCTACAGCTCTTGTTACTGGAGCCTCACGGGGAATTGGCAAAGCTATTGCCCTTACCCTTGCAAAAGACGGTTATCAAGTTTATCTTACCTATGTTTCAAAGCCGCAGGAAGCAGAAAGCGTTGTTCAGGAAATTATCTCCCAAGGGGGATGTGCAAAAGCATTTTGCCTCAATGTTGGCGATGGTGAAGCCGTCAGCAAATTTTTTCAGGAAGAAATCAAAGACAAAGTCCGTTTAGATGTTTTAGTCAATAACGCAGGTATTACCAAAGATGGTTTAATTCTTCGCATGAAAGATGAAGATTTTAATGCTGTTATTGACATTAATTTAAAAGGTGCTTTTACATGTCTGAGAGAAGCAACAAAAATAATGGCAAAGCAGCGCGGCGGTCGTGTTGTCAACATTGTTTCTGTTGTCGGTCTTATGGGCAATGCTGGACAAGCTAACTATGCTGCTGCTAAAGCTGGTCTTATCGGTATAACAAAATCCGCTGCAAAAGAATTTGGCTCCCGTTCCATTACTGTCAATGCTGTTGCTCCCGGTTTTATTGAAACAGATATGACAGCAAAACTTCCGGAAGATGTGAAAGCGAAATATGCTGAAGCTATCCCGCTCGGTTGTTTTGGTTCTGTTCAAAATGTAGCCGATGCCGTATCATTTTTAGCTTCTGACAAAGCTGCATATATTACTGGTCAGGTACTATCGGTTAACGGTGGTCTCTATTGTTAACTAAAAAATAAAAACCCGTTTGGAGGGAATATGTCTGTTGAAGCAAAAATTAAAACAATTATCAAAGATCAATTAGGTGTTTCTGAAGAAGAAGTAAAAATGGATGCATCTTTTGTTGAAGATTTAGGTGCTGACTCTCTTGATTTGACTGAGCTTATCATGGCTATGGAAGATGCCTTTGATTGCGAAATTAAAGATGAAGATGCACAAAAGATTTTAAAAGTTCAAGACGCTATCGACTACGTAAAAAAACATGTAGGCGAATAATTTTGCAGGACGCCTCAGGGCGTCCTCTTTTTTATACAAAAAAATGAGGATATAAGATGTCTAGAAAACGTGTTGTCGTTACAGGTATTGCTGCCATTACCCCGTTGGGACTTGATGTGAAAAACACATGGGAAGGAATTTTGGCAGGAAAATCCGGTATTAAAAAAATTACAAGTTTTGATACCACCGGTTTTGATACTGATATTGCAGGAGAAATTCCTGATTTTAATCCAGATACTTATATTCCGGCAAAACAAAGCAAACGCATGGATAGATTTACTCAGTTTTCCGTATGCGCCGCAATGCAGCTTATGGAAAATTCAGGGTATAAAGTAACTGACGAAAACGCTGATCGGCTCGGAGTTATCATCGGTGTCGGGCTTGGCGGTTTGAACACTATTGAAATGTTCCATTCAAAACTGCTTGAAGCCGGTCCGTCCCGTATTTCACCTTTCTATATCCCCATGCTTATTTCCAATATGTCACCGGGACAAATTGCCATTATGGTCGGCGCTAAAGGTCCCAACTATGTGCTGACCAGTGCCTGTGCTTCTGCAACCCATTCCATTGGAGCTGCTTATACTGAAATTGTCATGGGTCGCTGTGACGCCATGATTACCGGCGGAGCGGAATCCACCATTACTCCCATGGGTATTTCCGGCTTTACTTCCATGAAAGCTCTTTGTACCAAGTATAATGATACTCCCGAAAAAGCTTCCCGTCCTTTTGATGCTGAACGCGGCGGCTTTGTTATGGGCGAAGGGGCAGGTTTGCTGCTTTTGGAAAGTTTAGAGAGTGCCCTTGCCCGTAATGCACATATTTACGCTGAAGTTGTTGGCTTTGGCGCTTCTGATGATGCCAATCACATGGTTGCCCCTCTTGAAAGCGGTGCAGGCATGGCTCTTTCCATGAAGCGTGCTCTTGAAGATGCAAATGTTGCTCCCCATGAAATTGACAGTATCAACGCCCATGGTACCTCAACCCATGCTAATGACGAAGCAGAAACAAAAGCTATTAAGCAAGTTTTTGGTGAGCATGCGAAAGATATTGCCATTTGTTCCAATAAATCCCAATTGGGACATTTGCTTGGCGCAGCAGGTGGGGTTGAAAGTGTTATTTCCGTGTTGACCCTTGAAAGCGGAACTGTTCCGGGAACTCTCAATCTTGAAAATCCCGACCCCATGTGTGATTTAAATTATATGGCTCACGGACCGAAAAAACTTGATCCCAAATATGTTCTTTGCAGTAATTTTGGCTTCGGCGGTACAAACGCAAGTATGCTCTATAAACGTTATGAAGCATAATTTTTATTGCTAAAATTTTGATAAAACGCTATAAATGAGTTTCACTGTTTATAGCGTTTTTTTTAATAATTATGAGGAGTTTAGCCATGCAGAATATTATTTCCCAAGACCCAAGAATTGCAGAAGCAATTTACAATGAAAATAGACGTCAGGTAACCAAATTGGAACTGATTGCGTCAGAAAACTTTGTGTCCAATGCTGTCCGTGAAGCACAGGGGTCCATATTAACCCATAAATATGCTGAAGGATATCCTTCCAAGCGCTATTACGGCGGCTGCGAATATGTTGATATTCCTGAAACCATTGCGCAGGAACGTGCTATGGAAATTTTTGGCTGTAACTATGTAAACGTGCAGCCTCATTCCGGCAGTCAGGCAAATATGGGTGCCTATTTTGCCATTGCCAAACCTGGAGATACGATTTTGGGTATGGATTTATCCCATGGGGGACATTTGACCCATGGCAGCCCTGTAAACTTTTCCGGTAAGCTTTTCAATATTATTTTCTATGGTGTGGATAAAGAAACCGGCAGAATTGACTATGATAAATTAGAAGAAATTGCCCATGAAAAGAAACCGCAAGTTATTGTAGCAGGGGCGAGCGCCTATTCCCGTATCATTGATTTTGAACGGTTCCGCAAAATTGCCGACAGTGTAGGCGCCAAACTTATGGTCGATATGGCTCATATTGCAGGGCTCGTTGCCGCAGGTTTACATCCCTCTCCTGTTCCTCATGCACATATAACAACCACAACAACTCACAAGACCTTGCGCGGTCCCCGCGGCGGTATGATTTTAGCAAACAGCACTGAAGAAAATAATATGGCAAAAACCATTAACAGCCAAATTTTCCCCGGTATCCAAGGCGGACCTCTCATGCATGTTATTGCTGCAAAAGCTGTTGCCTTTGGTGAGGCTCTTCACCCTGAATTTATCGAATACCAAAAGCAAGTTGTAAAAAATGCCGGCCATTTGGCAAAACGTCTGCTTGACGCCGGCTATGACATTGTTTCCGGCGGTACAGACAACCACTTGATGCTCTTGGATTTAACCAATAAAGATATTACGGGTAAAGATGCAGAACATGCCCTTGATAAGGCAGGCATTACAGTGAATAAAAATACCGTTCCTTTTGAAAGCCGTTCACCCTTTGTTACAAGCGGTGTGCGTATCGGTACGCCTGCACTCACTACCCGCGGCATGAAAGAAAAAGAAATGGATCAGGTTGCTGAATGGATTATTGATGTCCTTGCCCATGTCACCGATGATGCACACTTAGAAAAAATTAACCGCGCTGTTGCAGACTTTGCCAGCCGTTTCCCATTGTTTGCGTATTAATTTTAATTTTATTTTCTTTTTTCTTGGGAGGGATTATCCCTCCCAAACCCACCAAATTCAAAACCGTTATACGTTGTCATGCATAACTGTTTTGTTTATTATGTCATTTCTTGTTGTTCTTGGGGAAATTTATTTTAAAAAGCTTTGTATAGGTGTGCAGGGGAAGAAACTTTTACTAAAAGTTTTTCCCCTGCAAAATTCTTAAGATTTACCGGAAATGCTCTAAATAGTTTTTTGGTGTAATACCTGTTAACTCATTATGTTGATATGTTTTAATGCTATGAGGTGAATGTATATGTTTGATAATTTTCCTAAAAAGCGAAAGCCGTTATCTTCTGAATATATATATATATATGACGAGCATTATAAATCCAATCGTAATGGTACTACAGCTGCAAGCAGTTTATCTAAAAAAATGGAAAATTGGCTGCATCATTCAGTAGCGAAAGACAGGAATTCTGATTTAAATGAAAAAACTTTAGAAATTGGTGCAGGAACATTAAATCAGCTTGATTTTGAGGAAAATACAGGACAATATGACATTATAGAGCCATTTAAACTTTTATATAAAGATTCTTTAAATTTAGATAAAGTTAATAACATTTATAATGACATTCAAGATATTATAACAAATTTAAAATTAATCGAAAATAATCAAGTTAATATTGAAATGTTGCCTTCTGGCTTTTATGACAGGATAATTTCTTCAGCAGTTTTGGAACATTTATTAGATTTGCCCTTAGTTATTGCATCTAGTTGTATTTTATTAAAGGATAATGGTGTGTTTTCTGCTTCAATTCCCTCTCAAGGTCGTTTTTTATGGACAATGGCGTATAAATTAACAACGGGATTGGAATTTAAGATTAAATATAAATTAAATTATGATGTAATTATGAATTATGAACATGTTAATACACAGCAGGAAATAATAACTGTGTGTAAGTATTTTTTTGACAGCATTGATAAAAAATTGTTTGGTATTACCGATGAATTGTCTTTATATACACATCTTTCTTGTCGAAAACCCAATAAAGAAAAGGCGGTTGATTTTATTAACGCAAGATTGAAACAGGAAAAATAATAAGTATTATTTTCTTTTTTCTTGGGAGGGATTATCCCTCCCAAACCCACCAAATTCAAAACCGTTATACGTTGTCATGTATAACGGTTTTGTTGTGTGTGGGGATAATTGGTTTTATTGCTGTATCATTATTTGCCTTTTTCTTTCTTTCTGCGGGTCTTGAAAGAGTTTTCAGCAAGCCAGCCAAGTTCATGCAATTCCATATCGACAGTATGGAAGAGGGTATTTTTGGGGAAAGAGCCTGATTTTGAGCGTTTTCCTGCCGGAATACCGGTTAAAAGCTCCAGAGCTTCGGTTACATGGCTGACGGGATAAATGGCAAACATGCCATTTTCAACTGCATTGCGTACTTTTTCATTGAGCATGAGGTGCTCAATATTATCTTTTGGAATAATAACACCTTGTTTGCCGGTAAGCCCTCTTTGTTCACAAAGTTTGAAAAATCCTTCAATTTTTCTGGTTACTCCGCCAACAGCCATAATATCACCAGCCTGACTGACAGCACCGGTCATGGCAAGGCTCAAATTGATTGGAGTTTTGGAAATAGCAGAAAGCAGCGCCACAAGTTCCGCACCGGAAGCAGAGTCGCCTTCAATGCCATTGTAACTTTGTTCAAAGCAAAGGCTTCCTGTCAGCACAAGAGGTTTATTTTGTGCAAATTGCGCAACCAGATAACTTTTTAAAATCATCATGGCTTTGGTATGAATTGGTCCCGCAAGTTCGGATTCCCGTTCAAGGTCAATAATTCCGCCATGTCCAACGCCCACAGTACAGGAAATCTGGTGAGGAAGCCCAAATTCAAATTGTCCTGCATAGGTGACAGATAAGCCGTTCACTCTGCCAACCCCATAGCCTGATGTTTGGATTTTAATCATATCCCTGTTGTATTCTTCCATGAAGAGTTCTTCAATATAGGCAGAGCGGTGCATTTTTTCATAATAGGCTTTATAAACATAGTCTTTGCCTACCATGTCTTTTTTGTCGATACTTGCCAAGGCTGAAGCTTCGATCATGGTTTCGCGGATAAGCGGGAATTTGAGAGTAATTTTTGTATGGTCTTCGCACACAAGGGTAGAATAATCGACCAAGGTTGCAAGCGCTTCTCTGTCAAAAGGAAGCAGGTTGGATTCTTCAATAATATGGGCAAGATTGTGCAGCCATGCTTTGATATTTTGTGCGTTTCTTTCTGTATCAAGACTCATTTGGGCTTTAATTTTGAACAATTTGGAAAATCTATCATCATTTTCCAGTAAGGTTTCATAAATCTGATCAGTTCCAATGAGAATAACTTTTAAATCCAAATCAAGCGCATCCGGGGAAATGGTTTTGGTTTTGATAAGTTCGTTGCTGTCGTCTTCAACTTTACTTTTTTGAGCACGAAGCACACGCATTAAACCATCCCATGCACTGGGGTGAGCAAGGATATCTTCAATATGAAAAGCCAAATAGCCGCCGTTTGCTCTATGTACGGAACCTGCTTTAATTAAGGTAAAGTTGGTGGATAAAGCCCCCATTTCCGATTCTCGTTCAATACAGCCAAGCACATTGAAAAAGGTCGGGTGGCTTTCAAAAATAACAGGAGCACCTTTGAGATTGCTGTTATCAACAAAAAGATTGAGTTCATAACGGGATAAATTATGTTCCTGTGCCGGAAGCGCGGGGAGTGTCAGTTCTGCAAGGCTCAGAGGAATAGGTGTTTCTTTGGCCAAGAATAAATCCATATTCTCAATCATGTCTTTATACATGTTTTCAAAAAAAGTCTTTATGCTTTCCTCGTATTTTCCTGCATGGCTGCAAAACTTTTCCTGAAAAGGAGTAAAATATTTATGCAAAACATCAACCATGACTTCTTTATCAAGTTCTTTTTGATTTTGTTTATAATCACGTTCTGCTTTACTCAACTTTTTAATAACGGCGGTCATGCTGTGGAGCAAATGATCGCTTTTGCGTTTGATAGCAGAGCGGATATTAACGTCTAACATCTCAAAGTCTTCATCGCTGAGACGTTTTCCTTCAATTAACGGATAAAGAGTAAGGCTGCCCTGTTCGTCAATATCTAAGTTAAAACCTTGTTTTTCAGCAATAGTATCCATTTCGTGGATAAAGCTTTCACGGATTTTTTGGAAATTGGATAAAAGAGCCTGCCGTTTTTTTTCATAGGCATGAGTTTCAAAACGCAAAGGAATTTCTTTTTTAATTTGCAGCAAAATCTTAGCAAGTTCTGACTTTAAAATTTTTCCTTGTCCTGCAATAACTTTTAATAAAATGGGATTGTCTTCATTTTCAAAGTTATTGACATAAAGCAAGTCCGGCGGTGTTTCTTTTTTAAGGGCAATGGGTTTGAGAAACTGGGAAAGCATATAGGCTCTGCCAAGATCACTGTCTCCGGCTAAATAAACATTATATCCATTGTCTTTAATATTTAACGCAAGGGTAAGGGCGTTTACTGCACGGGGCTGAGAAAAATCTTTTCGCAAAGATTTGGGAATATCGCTGCTTGTTTCCCAAGGGATTTTTTTTGCATCAAAAGATGTATACAGTTTATTTGCCGGAAGTGGGGTAATTTTGCTCATTTTAATTCCTCTGCATATACTTGTTCAAGAATTTCTTTTCCGCCATTTTCTAAAATTTTTCTGGCGACATTTTCACCCAATGCAATGCGGTTATCAACGCTGTCTTCCAGTGTATAGCGGATAATTTTACTTGCATTCGGTTCTGCCACAAGCCCTTCCAAAACAAGGGTATTACCGTTTAATTGTGTATGGGACGCAATGGGAACCTGACAGCCGCCGTCAAGTGTTTTGAGAAAAGCCCGTTCAGCCTCAACACAAATTTGCGTTTCTTGGTGATTGAGAAAAGCAATAAGGTCAATAATATCTTGTCTGTCTTCACGGATTTCAATCCCCAATGCTCCCTGTCCGCAGGCTGGCAAAAATTGTGGAGCAGTGAGGGGAACTTGATACGGAACCGATAATCCCAAACGTTTAATGCCTGCTGATGCTAAAATAATGGCGTCAAATTCTCCATTAAGCATTTTATTGATACGTGTCTGCACGTTTCCGCGAAGCATTTTTATAGATAAATCCGGACGGAGCGCTAAAATTTGTGCCTGCCTGCGCAGACTGCTTGTGCCCAAAACTGCATTTTGCGGTAATTCTCCGATATTTTTGTAGTTTTTGGAAAGAAAAACATCATATCTGTCTTCACGTTCAGGGATGGCTCCCAATATCAGTCCTTTAGGAAGAACCATGGGGACGTCTTTCATGCTGTGCACAGCTAAATCTGCATTACCGCTCAGGAGTGCATCTTCAATTTCTTTGACAAAAAGCCCTTTTCCTCCGACTTTAGCCAGAGGAACATCTAAAATGATATCTCCTTTTGTTTTAATAATGCTTAATTCTATTTCTAACTCTTTATATTTATTTTGTAAAAGTTCTTTGATATGATTAGCCTGCCATAGGGCTAATGCACTGCCGCGTGTTGCAATAGTAATTTTTTTCATTGATAATCCTTAACATACCAAATAATGCGGATTAATGTCCGCATGTTGCACAAGATCCGCCGGAACAGCCTGCACAGCCGCCTGAAGGCTGGGATGACATGCTTGGAATATCAAGAGCAGAACCGCTTGATTGTCTGTTTCTGCAAGGTCTTGAAATAAGTTTTTCCGTGTTACGGCTGGAACAATGCGGACAAGGAGGTAATTCGGTTTGGGAAAAAACAAGTTCTTCAAATTCGGTATCACAATTTAAACAATGAAATTCATAAAGAGGCATAGTAACTCCCTATAAAAATTTTTTTGGAGTATACAGGAAAGAGTTTAACTTTTCAATATAAACTCGGCAAAGTTTAAAATTAATTTATTTTTTGCTGATATTGACAAAAAATGAAATTATATGCTTTAAGAAAAACATGAGGTTAAAAATGAAGAAGCGTGTTTTATTTGCCATTTGTTTGCTCTGTGCATTATTTGTTACTCCTGCCTATGCTCTTGAAGAAAAACTGGAGTTTATGGAAGTTGCTCTTCCTTTAAACTGGGAAGTCACGAAGTCTACGAAAGAACAGGCTGTACTTGAAAATAAATCCCAGCAAGCTACGTTTATTGTCAAAAAAATTTCTGTTTACAACATAAGTTTAGAAAGTTATGCACGGGCAATTATGAAAGCCTATGCCGGTTATAATTTCACCAAACGTACAAATTCCATATATTATTTTGAGCACTTATATGGATATCGAAATGCGTGGACATTAGTGGAATATTATAAAGGACGAAAGGATATGCTGATTACAAAAACAGGAATTGGGGAGAGTTCCGATTTTGTGTTTATCATGGATTCCATACGCTTAAAGTAAAATTTACAAAAATGTAAAATACGTATAAATTTTTCTTTCTTTTTTTGGCATTTTTTTCTCTTTTTTTATAAAAATTTTTTTCACAAGATATATTTTTCTAGACTATTATCAGTATTTATTTTATAGTGCCTTCAGTTTAGGGAATTTTTCATTTTTGAAAAATTATTTTGTTTAACAATATAAAAGTATTTTTTTTGGAGTTGAAATGAAAAAGATTTTATCTTCAATGTTTTTAGCTTTATCTTTGATGATTGGTCAAGCAGGGGCTGCAGATGACGCAATTGTGATTGCTACAAACCCAACTTGGCCTCCCATGCAGTTTATTGACATGGATAAAAAAATTATTGGTTTTGAAATTGATCTTCTTGACGCAATTTGTGAAGCTGCAAACATTAAATGCACATGGAAAAATGCTACATGGGAAGGCATTTTCGGTGAAATTGAATCTCATAATGCCGATGTTATTGCTTCTTGTGTAACCATTACTGAAGCCCGTCAGAAGAAATACCTCTTCTCAGAACCGGTTTATAATATTGTTCAAGCTCTTGTTGTTCTTAATGACAGCCCGATTGCAAAGCCTGAAGACTTGAAGGGCGGAAAGAAAGTTGGTATCCAAATCGGTACAACTGCCGGTGAAGCGCTGAAGAAAATTGATGCTGATTATGAACTTGTAACCTATGATGAAGTGGGGCTTGCTCTTGAAGACTTGGCAAACGGACGTCTTGACGCTGTTATGTGCGATGACCCTGTTGCTAAATATTATGCCAGCCAAAAAGAAGGTTACAAAGGTAAAATGAAGATTGCATTTACCAGTCAAGATGCAGAAGTCATTGGTTTCTTAGTTTTGAAAGACAATACTGCTCTTATGGATAAACTTGCTGCCGGATTCAAAACAATTAAAGAAAATGGCAAAGAAAAAGAAGTCCACACCAAATGGTTTGGTGAATTTTAATTGCTGATATTTGCATAATATAAAAAAGCGGCTTCACATGAGGTCGCTTTTTTTATGTCCAAGTGTAATACTATGACAAAAAATAAATGCTTTGTTATAGTTTACGGTTGATTTTATAACTACGAAATATAATTATAAGATTTTCTTTTTATGGGGGAAATGATTTCCCCCATACCCCCGTATTGCTTGTTTTTCTTTCAGAAAAACAAGAAGATATGTTTTATAAGTGATTGGTTATCAACCTCTTTCTATAACAGAGCAAAAATAAATTATTTTAAGTCGTTATCCATTTTAAATTGAAAATAGGTATGATATTCACTCATTAAATGGTGAGAGAGAAGTTCCACAAGATTATCAATGGAAGGTTGTTTTATTGAGCTTGCTTCTGTTTCCGGAAAAAAAACAGGATAGTCACGTAAAAAACCCAGTGTGGTATTGATAAGCATAAAGGCACTCAGCCTTGCCCGTGAGGGATTGATGGCATTGGTTGCTTTATTGATAATGACTTCAATGCTGGCAATAAGAGGGGAAAACACATCACGGTACACTGTAATATTATAGGTATTTTTTTCATTGATATTTTGTAAAAGAAAGAGGGCATGCCCCGCAACCTGTTCCATACCGATAAATTTGATAGCCAGTGCGTTAATTTCGTTTGCTAATTCCTGAAAAAGCTTTTCGCCTTCCATATTGCCTTTTGCAAGGTTTTCAAGTTTTATGACAGAAGGGGTCAGCATTTCCATAAGACGATTTTTTACCCTGAGGATAGCCGCTTCATAAAGTCCCTGTTTTCCGCCAAAATGAAAGGTGATAAGACCGAGATTGCATTTCGCTGCTTCTGCCAGAGCCCGAGTATTGGTTGCTTTGTATCCATATTGCCCAAAAAGGCGGATTGCTTCAATGACAAGTTTTTCCCGTGTTTGCTCGCCTTTAAGCTTTCGTTGATCTGTTGTTTTTTCAATCGGCTGTGTTTTTTTCATTATCGTTTTCATCTCAAAGTAATTATTTTTTCTTGAAAAATAGTTTTTTTTTATAATGATGTCAATAAATTAATGTTAATCACATTCGTATTATTGCAAATAAACAAAAAGTATTATACAGTAAGCAAAACCGAGGGTATTAATATGAAAGAAAGTAATAAGGCTCAAGAATTATTGGATATTATTCAAAAATCAAAGCATGTTGCCGTACTGACAGGGGCAGGTATTTCCACATTGTCAGGCATACCCGATTTTCGTGGTGTCGGCGGTTTGTATTCCCGCAAGGATATTGATGCAAATAAACTTTTTGATATCCATTATTTTAGAAAAGATCCAAGTTATTATTATAAAAATACCCGTAATTTTTTGTATGAAGTTGCAGCTAAGCCCAATATTGTGCATGAAACATTGGCAAAAATGGAACAAAAGGGCTTGATAAAAGCTGTTATTACACAAAATATTGATTTGCTGCACCAAAAAGCAGGATCAAAAACTGTATTTGAACTGCACGGCTCACCTATGAAACATTATTGTCTGTCATGTGGCAAAGAATTTGATTTTGATACTGTTCTTTCCATGATACAGGAAAAAGAAGTGCCATATTGCCCCCATTGCGGCGGAATTATCAAGCCTAAAATTGTTTTTTTCGGGGAATCTCTGCCTGAATATGATTTAGACAATGCTGAATATCATGCCCGGCACGCGGATTTTCTTTTGGTGCTTGGCACAAGTTTAACCGTATATCCCGCGGCTGCAATTCCGGAAATTACCCACAGGGCAGGGGGGAAGCTTGGCATAGTCAATGCTTCACCAACCTATATTGATAGTGTTGCCAGCTATAAAGCAAACGATTTAGGAGAAATTTTTGAAAAGCTTAATGCTTTGCTTTAATAAAATTATAAAAAGGATTATATATGAATAATTTAACACCCCGTGAAATTGTTAATGAATTAGATAAATATATTGTTGGACAGGAGCAGGCAAAAAAAATGGTGGCTATTGCTGTGCGCAACCGTTGGCGCAGGCAAAAACTGGAACCGGAAATGCGTGATGAAATTGCCCCTAAAAATATTATTTTAATGGGACCTACGGGGGTGGGGAAAACAGAAATTGCCCGCAGACTGGCTAAACTGACAGGAGCCCCTTTTGTTAAAGTAGAAGCAACAAAATATACCGAAGTTGGTTACGTTGGACGTGATGTGGAGTCAATGATACGTGATTTACTCGATATCGGGATTAAACTTATACGCGATGAAGAAAATCAACGGGTAAAAGCTCAGGCTGAAAAAGCGGCGGAAGAACGTTTGCTGGATCTGTTGCTGCCCCATAATCCCAGTGAGGGAAACCGTGAAACAACGCGGGAAAAACTGCGTAATTTATGGCATTTGGGACATTTGGACAACCATGAGGTAGAACTGGAAGTCAAAGAAACCTCTCCGCAAATAGATATGTTTGCCATGCCCGGTATGGATCAAATTGGCGATCAGATAAAAACCCTTATGGGTAAAATATCTCCTGCAAAAACACAGCGTAAGCGTCTGAAAACAAAAGCTGCCTACAATATTTTATTGCAGCAGGAATCGGATAAGCTTATTGATGAAGACAAGCTCATTGAAATTGCTAAAGAGCGTGTGGAGCAAAGCGGTATTGTTTTCATTGATGAAATTGATAAGGTGGCAAGTTCTGCAAATTCCCAAAGAAGCTCGGAAGTTTCCCGTGAAGGTGTGCAGCGGGATTTATTGCCCATTGTTGAAGGAAGCACGGTTAATACAAAATACGGTATGATAAAAACAGACCATATTTTATTCATTGCCGCCGGCGCATTTCATTTCAGCAAACCTTCTGATTTAATTCCTGAACTGCAGGGACGTTTTCCTTTGCGGGTGGAATTGCAGCCCCTTGGCAAAGACGAATTTTATCGCATTTTAACCGAGCCTGATAATTCCCTGCAAAAGCAGTATACAGCACTCTTACAGACAGAAGATGTGCAGCTTTCTTTTACGGAAGACGGTTTACTAGAAATTGCAGGTTTTGCAGAAGAAATCAATGCGGAATCAGAAAATATCGGCGCAAGACGTTTATATACCATTCTTGAAAAAATCCTTTCTGATATTTCTTTTGAAGCACCGGAACGAAAGTATCAGCATATTGTCATCAACAAAGACTATGTCAACGAACACTTGGATGATATTCGGGAAAACAAGGATTTGAGCCAATATATTTTATAAGGAAAAGATACTTTTTTTGAGCAAATATGAAAAAGTATGTCACTGTTCACCTTACGGGCATGAGCCATGATGGGCGTGCTGTCGGAAAAATAGAAGAAAATTCCCCCTATCGGGGGATGGCGGTTTTTGTGGAAAATGCTCTTCTCGGGCAAACAGTACGGGCAGAAATTACAGCTCAAAAAAAGAATTATCTTGTTGCTCAGCCGGTTGAAATTATACTGCAATCTCCTTTTGCAACTACCGGCATATGTCCGCATCAAAAAGAATGCGGCGGCTGTGCATGGCAAAATTTGGCGTATGAAAAGCAGGTACAGGAAAAAGAAACACAAATCAAAAATGCTTTGAAACGGCTGGGGAAAGTACAGGATGTTGAACAATATTTTTATCCTTTGCTTTCTCCTTTCTCTCATGGAAATTCTACACTTTTTTACCGCAATAAAATGGAATTTGCCTTTTCCTTGCAGCATGCAAAGCTAAAACTTGGCTTGCGCAGAAAAAACAGCCATGAACTGGCGGAAGTGACGGACTGTCAATTGCAAAACCCTCATGCCATGAAAATTCTTGCGCTTTTGCGTTCTCAATTACAGAATTTTCAGTATGATTTTTATCGTTATGCCGTACTGCGTTTTTTTCAAAATACATGGACAGTGGAGCTTATTACATACCCATACTCAAAGCAGCATAGAAAAGAAGAAGAGCAAAGCATTGCAGCCTGTTATGAAGCATTAAAAAATGATATTGCAGGGTTGGTGCACAGTGAGCGCAAAGCGAAAACCGACATTGCCTATGGAGAAAAAATTGTTCGGGAATTTGGCAACACTATGCTTTTTGAGACATTAGCTGTTGCCGGAAGACAACTGCAATTTAAGCTTGGCAATTCTGCGTTTTTCCAAGTCAACTCCAAAATGGCAGAAGTCCTCTATCAAGTGATTTATGATTTTGCGGCTTTGGTACTGCCGCAAAAAAATGCGCATATCTGGGATTTTTATTGCGGCATTGGCTCCATTGGCTTGTCGTTGGCTGGTCTGTGCCTTGAAAATAAGAAAAATTTTTCTTTAGAATATGTGAAAGGACTTTCTGTTACTGCCCCTGACTATTCCTATAAAAAGCCTTTTTTGCTTGGAGTTGAGGTGATAGAAAAAGCCATTGATTTGGCAAAAGAAAATGCTCAATTTAATCAATGTGATTTTGCAAAATTTGCCTGTGCCGCAAGCAAAAAGCTGCAAACATTTTTTAAACAATTTTCTTTGCCCAATTTGCTTATTTTAGATCCGCCCCGTGCCGGCATTGAAGATGAAGCAATTTCCGCCATTTTGCAATATGCACCGCAATTTTTAATTCTTGTTTCCTGCAATCCCACAACATTGGCTCGTGATTTGGCAAAACTTACCCAAAAGTATTCCATAAAAGCCATACAGGGAGTGGATTTATTTCCCCATACTCCCCATGTGGAAACAGTGGTGTTGCTGGAACGCTAACAACTTACAAATACGCAAGTTTCAATTTGCGTATCCGTTGCCAAGACGTCAGGATACGTTCTTTGGAAATTTTGCCTTCGCTGACAAGCTCTGCAACACAATTGTAGACTTGTTCGGGAAGTTTTGGATCGTATTTGAAATTATTGCTGAAAAGCAGAATATCGTTTCCGGCTGCAATTGCTCTGTAAATACTTTCTTTGAGGGAATAATGCTTTACAATGGCACCCATTTGCATATCGTCCGTAATCACCACACCGTCAAATTTCATTTTTTGGCGCAGCAGTTTTGTGATACAATTATAGGATAAACTTGCGGGAACAGTGTCCAGTTTTTGATGGTACACATGGGCAACCATAATCATGCCGTCATACTTTTTTTTGATAAATTCCGTATAGGGGAAAAGTTCCTTGTCTTGCCACGTATTGGTAATATCCGTAAATCCTTCATGGGTATCTTTTATGGCATTGCCGTGCCCGGGAAAATGCTTGATTGCGGGAATAATGCCGTTTTTCCGCATGGCTTTTGCATACGCATAGGCATGGTGAAAAGTTTTTAATCCTGTTTCATGAAAAGCCCTTTCTTTTCCGCCAATGGCAGGGGAGTTTGGATTATGCAAATCAACACTGGGAGCAAAATTTAAATTAAAACCACATTCTTTCAAGGTGACGGCAATATCGTCAGCCACCTGATAGGTGTATTCTTCCTTGTCAGTTTTTCCTAGGCTGTATGCTGTAGGGTAATTTTTAAACCCATTTTTTTCACTTAAACGCTGAACTTTGCCTCCTTCCTGATCAACGCCTATCAATAAAGGATAGGGACTGGTTTCTTGCAGTGAACGGGTAAGCTTGATAATTTGTTCTCTATTTGCCAAATTATAGGGCACAATATTGCCATGGGTATAAAAGAGAATAATACCCCCGACTTTGCCTTCTGCAAGCATTTTTCGTATTTCTGTATCTTCCGTAAGGCTTTGACCCCGCATGCCAAACATGAGCATTTGTCCTATCATAGCCTGCAAATTTCTATCTATTTTCTGAAATTTTTGTTCATTTTGCAGCTTGTCTTGTGTGTTTGCCAAACCGGAATGGGCAGAAAAAAAAGCCGTGATTGCAACGATAGTAGCAATAATAAATTGTTTCATATTAAATCCTTTCACACTCTTTTGGCTTTGAGTATACTTTTTTGTTGGCTTTGTAAATAATCTTTTGTATACTCAATTCACTTAAGTCCTATTCTTGCTTAACATCTTGAGGTTGTTATGAAAAAAGATATTTTGCACATAGTTTTGTTTTGTTGTCTGCTTTTTTTCTTTCCCTGCATTGTTTTTGCCCAACCGGCATTGAAAATAGGGGGAATGCCTGCTGCCGATTCTCTTTTGCTCTATGTGGGGGTTCAGGAAAAAGTTTTTGAAAAACATGGGTTATCCGTGGAAATTATCCCTTTTCAAAGTGCTATTGAAATGGGGGCAGCCATGCGCAGCGGAGCTATTGACGGGTATTTTACGTGTATTATTAATGCAACACTTCAACATTTATCCGGAACACCTCAAACTATTATAGCAACAACTTCTTATTCCCGTCCGGACCAACGGCATTTTGGACTTGTGGTATCCCCGCAAAAAAACATCACCTCTGTGGAAGAATTACAGGGCAAGACCGTTGCTGTGGGCAAGGATACTATTATTGATTTTTTATTGACGCAATTTTTAGCGAGCAGAAATCTTCCTGAAGACTATATTGAACGCCAAGATATCCGTTCTGTTGCCATGCGCTTGCAGCTTCTTATGGCAGGGCAAGTGGATACGGCTCTTTTGCCGGAGCCTCTTGTATCAACGCTGGAAGCCCGCGGGGCAGCAGTTTTGCTTGATGATACTAATTTACGTTTGCCCCTTGCAGTAATCAGTTTTGCCAAGGAAAAGTTAACTCCTGAAGTGTATACACAATTTCGGCAGGCATTAAATGAATGTGCCGATTTAATTAATCAATATCCTGAAAAATATAAAGAAACTATGCTTCACTGCAAGCTTTTATCACAGGACGGCAAAGACGCGTATACAATGATCGGTTTTGATAAAAAAAATACACCGTGCTATCTTCCGACTGAACAGGAATTGGATTTATATTTTACGTGGTTATATGATAGAAAATTAATACATACCAAACCTCTTGCCACAGAGTTATTACCCAATTTTTAATATGCCGCATACGCTTTCTTCTCCTTTGGAACAGTATCAGGCAGGCATAAACGTGCAAGGCTTGTCAAAACAGTACGGCACGGTTTCAGTGCTTGAGAATATTTCCTTTTCCGTGTTATCCGGGAAAAGTTTGTCCGTTATCGGGAAATCCGGGTGCGGGAAAAGTACTTTGCTGACACTTTTGGCTCAATTGCAGGACTATCAGGCAGGCAGAATAGAATTTACCGCTCATTCCGGTGAATCGTTTTTAAAAGTTCATAAAAGAATGCCCCGTTTATCCTATGTATTGCAGGAATACGGGCTTTTCCCTTGGAAAAATGCAACGGAAAATCTTATGCTTCCTTTACAGCTGGCAAAATGTGCGAAAGATTATATGCAGGAACAGGTTGCGTTAATGCTGCAGGAATTAGGGCTTACAGGGCTTGAAAAGCGGTATCCGCAGGAGCTTTCCGGCGGGCAAAAACAACGCCTTGCCCTTGGCAGAGCATTGATTTCCAAGCCGGAAATTATTTTGCTGGATGAGCCTTTTTCCAGTGTGGACGCCATTAACCGCGAGAATTTGCAAAATTTGATTTTATCCTTATGGGAAAAATATCGGTTTACCTTTGTGCTTGTTACGCATAGTGTCAGCGAAGCGGTATATTTGGGAGGAAATATTTTGTCCTTGTCAAAAGCCGGCGAAAGGCGAAATTCTCACTATACCCTTTATGAAAATCCCTATTTTGCAGAGGAAAATATCCGCGATAAAAAAGAATATTTTGAACTTTGCAAAATTATTCATCATTCTTTACAAAAACCCTTCGCAGAGACACTATGAAAAACGTCGCTTACTGCATAAAATATTGTTTGACCCTTGCATGTATTCTTTTGCTTTGGCATATGGGAGCGCTGTATTTTGGTGAATTTATTTTGCCAAAGCCAGTGCATGTTTTCTCCTTTATGGGGGATTATTTGCTGACCCATGAATTTTGGATTCATTTTGGAATAAGCTCTTATCGTGTCTGTACCGCACTTGCTGTTTCTTTTCTTTTTTCTTTTCCGCTGGGGATATACATGGGGTATAAGAAACGTTTTGACAGCTTTTTTTCTCCTTTTGTTTTTATTACCTATCCCATTCCGAAAATTGTTTTTTTACCGCTTTTCTTTTTGATTATGGGTATTGGCGATTTTTCACGGATTTTCCTGATAGTGCTGACTGTTTCGTATCAAATTGTTGTGGTAACAAGAGCAAGTATTTTGCATCTTGACAAAAAATATTATTATTCCTTTAAATCACTGCTGCCTTTGCATATTGAGGGAACACCCAAAAAACATTATCGGCTGGAAAAACTTATGCATTTGCTTATTCCCTATGCCTTGCCTTCTGCGCTTACCGCCCTTCGCATTGCCTCCGGTACGGCAATAGCGGTCTTATTTATAACTGAATCCTTTGCAACGCAGGAAGGCTTAGGTTTTCTTATTATGGATTCTTGGGGAAGAGGGGATATGCTCCCCATGTTTACAGGCATATTAAGTCTTTGTTTTTTAGGTGTTTTTTTATATGAATTTTGTAATGGCATAGAATATTATTTTTGCAGGGGAAACAGGTTAAATGCAAAATAAATCTATTGTCTTTCTTGTAAAATATACGTATGATACGTTTATCATAGACAGTTGTGAGGGTATGGTATGGCAGTTACTGTAGGACAAAGAATAGAGGCTCGCTGCACACGGTGTAAAGATTTAATGGGGCATGTTGTTGTTTCCATGCTTAATGGTGAAATTGCAAAAGTGGAATGCTGCGCGTGCGGCAGTGTGCATAAATATTATCCTCCTGCAAAGAAAAAAGAAGAAACCGCAGCAAAACCTGTGCGGGTACGGGCAGGGGAAGAACGCTCTCAAGCTGTAAAAGAGTCAACACAAAGAAGTGCAAGAATTTCTGAACTAAAAGAAAAAGCTCCTGCAGCAGCAAAAGTTTCTGTTTCCAAATCAGAACGGGCAAATTTGAAAGCACTGGAAGAAATGCAGGCAAAATGGAAAGACAGAATGGTGAGCTATTCCGGTAATGCAAAACCCTATGCTATGGATTTGCTCGTGCATAAAGATGATTTTGTAGAGCATAGCGTTTTTGGGCTTGGAGTTGTTGTCGAAGTTTATCCTCCCAATAAGGCAGATATTCTCTTTTCTTTAGGAATAAAGAGTTTACGTTGTCAATGTGAATAATGTATTTATGCTTTGGTATGTTTAAGATTGATTTTTATAACGATTAGATTTAATTACAAAAATTTCCGGTAAATTTTTTATGGGGAAATGTTTTCCCGTACCCTTATATCGCTTATTTTTCTTTCAGAAAAACAAGCAGTTATATTTTGTAAGTGAAGGGATACTATTTATTTACCGACCGCTTTCTATAACAGAGTGTTTATTTATAGTATTGACGGACTAACAAAAAATGATTATTATCTAATTGAATGCTTTTGGAGGGTTTATGTTTGTTTTGGGTAATATCCTGCTTACTGTGGCAGGAATTGCAGGTTCACTGATAACAATATATTCTTTTGTTGTATTTATTGCATGTATTTTGACATGGGTAAATGCAGATCCGTATAATCCTATTGTGCGTATCATTAATACCTTGACTGAACCTGTTTTTTACCGCATTAGAAAATATTGCCCCTTTGTGATGATTGGGGGGATTGATTTATCTCCCATTGTGCTGATTGTTCTGCTGCAGTTATTTGACGGCATTGTGATTGGCAGTTTATACGATTTGGCTATAACCTTAAAGGTTTAAATAGAGAAATTTAAATAAAAGTTAAAGGAGTGTGCTTATGCAAGCAGACGAAATTAAAAAAATTGAGGAATTGGCTCAAACCGACAGTCAAGTCAAAGAATTATATGAAAAGCACCTTGAATTAAAAAAAGTCATTCAAAAATTAGAAGAAAGACCTTTCCACACTCCGGCTGAAGAAGTTGAGTTGAAAACCCTCAAAAAAGAAAAACTGGAAGTTAAAACAAATTTATTAAGTTTGCTTGAAAGCAAAACAAAATAATATATTGTAACTTTCTAAAAACATTGAAAAAGAGAAAAACAACACTTGGAAAAAAAAGTGTTGTTTTTTTTTGTGTCTTTTGGCATAGTAACAACTTAACAATTCTATAAGGCAATGGTGTATAACTTTTGTGATTTCGAGGTATTTTATGGAAGAAATGACTGGTGCTGCAATTTTAATGGAATGCTTGAAACGGGAAGGTGTTGAAGTCATTTTTGGTTATCCTGGCGGTGCTGTCCTTGATCTATACCATGAAATGAGAAATCACCCGGAACTCCGTCATGTTCTTGTCCGCCATGAACAGGGAGCAGCCCATGCTGCTGACGGGTATGCCAGAGCTTCCGGGAAAGTTGGCTGCTGCATTGCCACAAGCGGACCCGGAGCAACAAATACGGTAACCGGAATTGCCACAGCTTTTGCTGATTCTATTCCCATGGTGGTGATTACCGGACAGGTTCATACCCATTTAATCGGGAATGACGCCTTTCAGGAAGTTGATATTGTAGGCATTACCCGTCCTTGTACAAAGCACAATTATCTGGTTAAAGATTTAACACAGCTGCCCCGTATTATCCGTGAGGCATTCCATTTGGCACGCTCCGGACGTCCCGGACCTGTTCTTGTTGATTTTCCAAAAGATTTAATGACAAAAAAAACGAAATTTATCTGGCCTGAAGACGTGCGTATGCGTACGTATAATCCTACCTATAAGCCAAATTTAAACCAGCTGCGCCGCGTTGCGGATTTAGTCTGCAAAGCGGAAAGTCCGGTTGTTATTGCGGGGGGCGGAGTCATTTCTGCGAACGCCAGCCAATTACTGCGCTATCTTGTCAGTTCCTATCAGCTTCCTGTAACCTGTACACTTATGGGACTTGGGGCAATCAGCACCCTTGATCCGTTCTATATTGGCATGCTTGGCATGCATGGCACCTATACTGCCAATAAAGCGGTCAGCAATGCAGATTTAATCCTTGCCATCGGCTGCCGTTTTGATGACCGTGTCACAGGTCGTTTGGATCATTTCGGAAAAAAAGCAAAAATTGTTCATATTGATGTTGATCCGACTTCTATCCGCAAAAATGTGCAGGTGGACGTTCCCGTTGTCGGGCATATTTATCCTGCTTTGCAGGAACTTTCTGAAATTATGGCAACAAAGCTGGAAAGCAATCCCATTGATTTCAAAGAAAAACATCAGTCATGGCTGGATGTTCTTTATGGCTGGAAAAAGGCTCATCCGCTTTTTTATTATACTCCCAAAGATGTGCTGCGTCCTCAGCAGGTACTTGAAGCCGTGCGTTTTATTTTGAATGATGACTATATTATTACCACTGAAGTGGGACAAAATCAAATGTGGGCAGCTCAGTTTTTAGCGTTCAAAGAACCAAGAACGCTCATTACTTCCGGCGGACTTGGTACTATGGGCTATGGACTTCCTGCTGCCATCGGGGCACAAATTGCCTTCCCTGATAAAACCGTTATCGATGTGGCAGGCGATGCCTCCATTCAGATGAATATTCAGGAATTAATGACAGCTGTTGCAAATAATCTGCCTGTAAAAGTTTTGATTTTGAATAACCAATATATGGGTATGGTACGCCAGTGGCAGGAATTTTTTTATGAAAAGAATTACGCCCATACCAATATGGAAGCGCAGCCTGATTTTGTAAAATTGGCTGAGGCTTATGGCGCGGAAGGGTACAGAATTAAAACTAAGGAAGATTTGAAAACGATTCTGCCGAAAGCACTGACTTCTAAGCATGCGGCAATTATTGATGTTGTTGTTGAGCGCGAAGAAAATGTTTATCCAATGGTACCTGCTGGTGCTTCTCTTGATGATATGCTTTTAGTTTAGGAGTTGATATGCGTAGAGTTTTATCTATTTTAGTGGAAAACGAACCCGGGGTACTTTCTCGCGTTGCAGGGCTTTTCAGCGGACGTGGCTTTAATATTGAATCTTTAAACGTTGCACCGGCGTTGGAAGACGGTGTTTCCCATATGACGGTGACAACATACGGCGATGAACAAATTGTTGAACAAATTATCAAGCAATTGCGTAAACTTGTTATTGTTATTAAAGTTGTTGATTTTATTGACCATACTCACGTAGAACGGGAAATGATGCTTGTGAAGGTTAATGCGGAAGAAACAAAACGGGAAGAAATTTTGCGTATTGTGGATATTTTCCGCTGTAAAGTTGTTGATGTCAGCATAAATGAATTTACCATTGAAGCAACAGGAACATACGATAAATTACAAGCAATTTTGAATTTATTAAGTCGTTTTGGCATAAAAGAAATTGCCCGCACCGGAACTGTGGCTTTAAAACGTGCAATGCAGCTTGATTAACAGGCAATGGTGTGGAATTTATTGATAATGGAATTGTTTTACGGATTGGGAAATTTCGTGAAACAGATTTATGGGTACGCTTGCTGACCCATAATCATGGCATTGTGACTGCGTTTGCTTTTGGCGGAAGCAGAAGCAGGCGCCGTTTTAGCGGGTGTTTGGACAGCTATAATTATATTACTGCAAGAATTGCCAGTTCTAAAAATGGGCAATTTATTAATTTGCAGGAAACAACCTTATTAGAGCAATTCCAAACCTTGCGGACGAATTTTAAACGACAGGGCATGGCAGCAAACTGCATACGCTTTGTTGAGGCGCTTGGGGTAACACCGGACGACAGCGAAAAGATTTTTTTATTGACAAAATCCATGCTTCGTCTCCTTAATGACGCAGAAACGGTAATGGCAATGCTGCCCATACTTTTTCGTTTACGCATTGTTGCAGAACAGGGATATTTATTAGATCCGAAATGCTGCGCCAGATGCGGAAAAGAATTAGAGGGCAATTCTGTCTTTTTAGTTTCTGAAGGGTATTTTACCTGCGCTTCCTGCAAACCTTCAGGAACTATGGGCTTGCTTGCTTCCCGGCAAACACGTGACATTCTCGATAATATCCAAGAATATTCACCTGAATATTGGGCATTGGAAAATGTGGACAGTGGAATTTTCCGGGAACTTGGAAGAATAATAGATGCACATATTCTTTACCATGTCGGGCTGGAATGGAATGACGGAAGTTTCCGTCACGGCTTTGCCTAGCGTGGAAAAATGATATTTAGTGAGGAGTTAAGTATGAATTTTCAAGATGTTATTTTAACCTTGCAGCAATACTGGGCAAAACAAGGCTGCGTCATTGTACAGCCAATGGATATCGAGTGCGGTGCAGGGACGTTTAACCCCTCAACATTTTTACGGGTTTTAGGTCCTGAGCCATGGAAAACAGCCTATGTAGAACCTTCCCGCCGTCCTACAGACGGAAGATACGGCGATAACCCGAACCGTTTGCAGCACTATTTTCAATTTCAGGTTATCATTAAACCTTCTCCTAAAAACATTCAGGAACTCTATCTGGGAAGCCTTCGGGCATTAAATCTTGACCCGGCTGAACATGATATCCGTTTTGTGGAAGATGACTGGGAATCTCCAACCTTAGGTGCATGGGGACTTGGCTGGGAAGTATGGCTTAACGGCATGGAAGTTACCCAGTTTACCTATTTTCAGCAAGTCGGCGGTATAGAATTAAGTCCTGTCAGTGTTGAAATTACCTATGGTTTGGAACGCTTGACCATGTATTTGCAGGGGAAAGATTCTGTTTATGATATTATGTGGAATGATCATGTGACCTATGGGCAGGTATATCACCAAAATGAAGTAGAGCAATCCCGCTATAATTTTGAAGAAAGCAATGCACAAATGCATTTGCAGCATTTCAACGATTTTGAGGCGGAATGCAATCGTCTTATTGAGCTTGGTCTGCCTCTGCCTGCTTATGATTATTGTATGAAATGTTCCCATACCTTTAACCTGCTTGATGCCCGCAATGCTATTTCCATTACAGAACGGGCAGGTTATATTGGAAGGGTACGTGCCTTGGCGTCCGGCATTTCCCGTCTTTATGCGGAACAGCGCAAAGCATTAAATTATCCGCTGCTCAATACCATCAATAAATAATTTGTGAGGAAGCTATGAGTCATTTTATTTTAGAAATTGGTACAGAGGAAATTCCTGCACGTTTTTTACAAAATACTGAAAAAGAATTAGTAAGCCGTTTTACAGCACTTTTAAATGAAAATCGTTTAGGTTTTGAAAAAATCGAAGCACATTCTACTCCTCGCAGAGCAATATTGCACATATATAATCTGGATAAAGTTCAACCAATAGTTGAAGAAACTGCCATGGGACCTGCCGTGACTATCGCCTATGATAAAGAAGGTAATTTAAGCAAGGCGGGACAAGGCTTTATCCGAGGACAAAACGCAGCGGAAAATGATATTGTGCGTGTAAAAACTGAAAAAGGTGAATATATTTCTGTCAATAAAAAAACAGGCGGCAGAAAAGCGGAAGAAGTTTTACAGGAAATTTGCCCGCAAATTATTGCCGCTCTGCCGTTTCCCAAACGTATGCGCTGGGGTGAGGAAAGCTTTGCATATGCCCGTCCTTTACAGTGGATTTTAGCCATGCTCGACCATGTGCCTGTCATTTTTAAAGTGGGTGATGTGACATCTTCCAACCAAACCTATGGACACAGAATTCATGGCTTTGGACCATATGTTCTTGGACATGCTGATGATTTGGAAACTGTGCTTCTTGAAAAAAGTCAGGTTGTTTGTGATGCAGCCAAACGCCGCCAATATATTATTGATACAGCAAATACCTTGGTTGCTGAACTCAAAGAAGGCGCAAAAATTATTTGGAACAATGACTTGCTGGACGAAGTGCAGGGGCTCGTGGAAAAGCCTGTTCCGCTTATTTGCAGTTTTGATGAAAGTTTCCTTGAATTGCCCAAAGAAGTTATTTTAACAACTATTGAACATCACCAAAAATGTTTTGGTATCCAAGGACAAAACAGAAAATTGCTCAATAAATTTTTAACCGTTCTCAATATTGAACCGGAAGATATTGAAGTTGTACGTGCAGGCTGGGAACGTGTTGTCCGTGCAAGACTGGAAGATGCCCGTTTCTATTGGAAAGAAGATTTAAAAGACAGTTTCAATACATGGATACCCATGCTTGATTCTGTTATTTTCCTTGGTCCTCTTGGTTCTATGGGGGATAAAAGCCGCCGTTTGGAACAGCTTTGCGGCTGGCTGGGTGAAAAAGTGGATCTTCGCGGCGGTGACCATTTGGATAACGGTGTGCTTCTGGCACAAAGGGCAGGTCGCTGGTGCAAAGCTGACCTGATGTCAAAAATGGTCGGGGAATTTGATACCTTACAAGGAACCATGGGCAGCATTTATGCTATAAAAGAAGGCTGGGAGCCTCCGTTTGCCATGGCTCTTGCCGAACAATACTTACCGACAGGTCCCGCCAGTCTTTTGCCTATGAGCGACTTGGGCGCTTGCCTTTCCATGGCTGATAAGGCGGATACCTTGGTTGGCTGTTTTGGGCTTGGCAATATTCCTACCGGTACGGCTGACCCGTATGCACTTCGCCGGGCTGCTCTTGGTATCTGCAGAATTTTGCTTGAATTTGGTTATGAAATTCCTTTGTCAGAATTATTTGAAAAAGCATATTCTTTCTATGCAAAAGATATTAAATGGAAATTTAACAAAAAAGAAACTTTGGAAAAACTCCTTGAATTTTGTCAGGCACGTTTAAAACATTATTTTGTTGGTGAAGGCAATGAAACCCTTGTCGTTGATGCTGTAATGAACGGCAAAGACGTCAAAGGAAAGCTGGAAGCAGATAACGTCTGGGCAACAGAAAAACGTTTGAATACCTTGAAAGCCTTTATGCGTAATGAAGACTTCACAGCCAATGCTCAAGTTTTGAAACGTATGACCAATATTTTGGCAAAAGCTGAACATAAATTGTCCTGTACCTATAAAACAACGTTATTTGAAAACGATGCGGAAAAAGAACTTGGCAAAGCAATTAAAACCTTTGCTAAAGATTTTGATGCAAACTTTACCAATAATAATTTCATGCCTATTATGGAAAGCATGGCAAAACTTCGTCCATTTGTGGATGCTTTTTTTGAAAATGTCATGGTTATGGCAGAGGATAAAAACGTACGGGAAAACCGTATGAATATGCTTTTTGCAATTATGAGCCGAATGAACAGAATGGCTGATTTTGCAAACCTGCAAATATAAGATTGTTGTTTTATTTCGGTTTTAGGTTGATTTTATAATTGCTAAATATGATTTAAAATTTTCTTATAAATAATTTTCTATGGAGGAAATGATTATCTCTGCTTTCGCTATCCGTAAGCCAACAAGTTGGCAACGGCTAGCGCTCTCCCATATCCCCTCATTGCTTGTTTTTGTTTTATAAAAACAAGAGGTTATGTTTTATTCGTGAGTGGATTATTTTTGTTTATCAACCTCTTTTTAAAACAATGCAAAGATTGTTTTTATAGCATATTATTGCTTGACAATTATATGTATTGCGTATAAATAAATTGTTCGCGTGAGAACATATAAACAATAAATGGATATCATTCCGTTTTTTTGGAGGATTTCGTGGCTAATCATAAATCAGCTCTTAAGCGTCATAGACAAAGCATTAAACGTAACGCTCGCAACCGTGCTGCTCGTACTCGTATGAAAAATCTCGTAAAAGAAGTACGTACTGCAATTTCTGCCGGTGATAAAGCTGCTGCTGAACAAGCACTCAAAGGTGCTACTGTTGCTCTTGATAAAAGCGCAGGCAAAGGCGTTATTCACTGGAAGAAAGCTGCACGCAAAGTTTCCCGTTTAGCTAAAGCTGTGAACGCTATCGAAAAAGCTTAATTTTTTCGCACCGTTTTGACACGAAGTCCCTTTGGGGACTTTTTGTCGTTTAATTTGCAATGTTTTTAACCTACCTTTTTTTAGGCACAAGCTTTTATGGATTAATAGAATATATCGTGCTCTTATGGTATATTCATTAATCCTTTTTTATTTTAATTAGAGCGTTTCCCTATAATATTCGTAATTTTTATTTTTCTTGGGGGAAATGATTTCCCCCCAATTCCCCTCATCTCCTGTTATGGATGTTGTCCATAACAGGGAATTAATATTCTTGATGTTAACAGGAAATGCTCTAGGGTGTGTTTCCAAATTATCTTAACCAAACCAAACAACAAGCAATAAGAACAAAATTTTTATACATTATTTGCAATTTATCATACCTTGTTGCAACTCTGCGGCTTTCTTTTATTTTTTGGAAGAAGCATTCTATTACATGGCGTTCTTTATATAAATGCTTGTCATAATTCCTTGGATTTACAGCATTTTTAAACGGTGGGATTACAACTTCACTATTCTTTTCTTTTATGAGGGCTGCAATCTTATTCGTGTTGTAACCTTTATCTGCCAAGACGGCTTTTGCTTCCATTCCAAAGAGCAAATCTTCTGCAAGCTTTGAGTCATGGACATTTCCTGCTGATAAAATAATTTTCAAAGGATTTCCCAAAGCATCAGTCACCGCATGGATTTTGGTGGTTATCCCCCCTTTGCTTCGTCCTATGCTTTGTTTTTTTTTGTCCGCCTCGTGGGGCTGAACCATGCTTGTGGACTTTTATACTGCTGCTGTCTATTGACAGCCATTCATTGTCAGCACTTTCTTTAAAGGTGTCCAACAGCTTTTCTAATGCTCCTGATTTAGCCCATCTGGCAAAGAGTTTATAAACAGTTTGCCATGCTCCAAATTTCTTTGGCAAATACCGCCATGGAATACCTGTTTTTAAAACATAAATAATGCCCTCAAAAGCAATTCTGTCATCAATCCTTTGAGGTCTGCCTGCCTTACTCTTATTGTTTCTTGTTAGATACAAAGAAAACAATTTCCATTGTTCATCTGTTATTTTTGTCTTGTTCATAACTGCTTTATATCATAACTTAAAAACAATTAAAAGAAAAATTTAGAAACACACCCTAGTTTAAAATATATTCTTATCCTTTTCATTTCAGCGTAAAAATTTTTCTTGTTTTATTATTAAGATTATGTTTTCATTTTTTTTTTGCTGTTTGGATTGGATACGTCATTTTTTGACGTATCCAAATGATAGATAATAGAGTATTTCCTTATAACATCAAGAATTAAATAGATTGCTTCGCTATCCGCTCGCAATGACGTGTTAATGGAGTACCATTCTCATCTCTCCGTCATTGCGAGGAGCGTAAACGACGCGGCAATCTTTTAAAGGTATAATAATATGGTATTAATATTCCGAATATTAAAAGGAAATGCTCTAGAAAAAAAGTGAGGTGTTTTTATGGCATTTGAAAGAAAATTCGATTTTATTGAAAAGTTAAATAAAGAGGAATTATTCAGCAAATTATTATTGCCTGATATTAAAAATGGCAAAGTTTTTCCTGCTGTCAGAAAAAATGAAATTCATTTTTATTATCAAGGGGGAAGGCTTTTTAAATATGATGGAAATGACTTTTTTACGCACATAAAGTACGCTTTTAATAGTGATAAGGATTATACAGATATAAAAGAGTCTGAACTCAAAACTTTAAAACCTGTAGATAATTTTGTAGGCGGCTATGAAAAAATCAAAGCTTGCTGTAAAGTTTATTCAGCAAAAAGTGAAGCTTGTAATGTTGCAAAATTATTTAAAAATTATTCGTATGTGATAAGCAATGAAAATAAGGTACTCCTTGATATTGAAGCTGCAATGGAGTCAGAAAGCGATGAAAAAAATATTGATAGATTTGATTTGGTGCTTTTTGATAAAGAGAAAGCGACATTACAAATTGCAGAAGCAAAGTTATATTGCAATAACGAAATAAGAGCACAAAAAGGTTCTGTTCCTTCTGTTGTTGAGCAAATAAAGAGATATGAAAAAAATATAGCAAAGCATGAAAAAGAAATTATTAATGCATATAAAGACTATGTTAAAATTGTAAATAAACTATTTACAGTAAATGAACGATTTACTTTAAATTTGCCAGAACCTGAAAAAATAAATAACACTGTCAATTTATTGATATTTGATTTTGATGATAAACAAGGAGAAAAACTTCAAAAAGAAGTAAATGTAATCAAAGATTGTTTGAGTAAAAAAGATGATAACCTTGATCATGAAATATATAAACGAGGAAATGTCGGCAATGACAGAGATCAAACAATTTTAAAAAAACTTTTTTCTAATTATACTGCATAATTATGGCAAATTTAATTATTCATAGAGGTACAGAGGAAATCGGCGGCAGTGCTGTTGAAATTTATAATAGTACGACCAGGCTTTTGTTCGATTTTGGATTACCCTTGGAGTCAATGCTTCGGGAAAGTTATAAGCCAGAGGAGTATAAACTTCCGATAAGAGGTTTATACAAAAATGAAAAGCCAGAATTTACTGCTGTTTTTCTTACCCATGCACATCCTGACCATTTTGGTTTGCTGGAATTGATACATCTTGATATTCCTGTTTATTTAAGCAGAATAACATATGATATTTTAACAAAAATTACTCCCTTATTGCCAAAAGCAAAACCCAGTTCATTAAATTTTCAAATTATAGAAGATAGCATGGATTTTGGGAATATTACAGTTAAAGCCCATAGTGTTGACCATTCCATTAGCGGAGCTTTGGCATATGAAATAGAAACTGATAACAAACGCATTGTCTATACCGGTGATATACGCTTTCACGGACGTGCTTCCTATAAAAGCTCCGTTTTTAAACGAGCAATAAAAAATCCTGATTATCTGATTATGGAAGGAACAACGCTTGGCAGAAGTGAACAGCATATTGTAAAAGAAAAGGATTTGGAAGAAGAATTTGTTAAAATTTTTAAAACTGACAAACTTCCTATAATTCAGTTTTCGCCACAAAATATTGACAGATTTGTTACTGTGTACAGAGCTTGTTTGAAAACGAATAAAACATTAGTTATAGATCCTTACACTTGCTGCGTGCTTGGAGTTTATGCCTCTGTCAGCAAAAATATTCCGCAGTATGATTGGAATAATATTATGGTTAATTTTGCAAGAAACAGTATTAATGACAAATTAGCTGAAACGAAAGTTTTGTTTAAATACAAAGCGAAAAAAATCACTGTTAATGAAATTCTTACTCAGCCTGAAAAATATGCTGTCAAAGGAAATGAAGCAATTAATCGGCAAATTTTAAGCCGTCTTGAAAAGGATAAAATAAATATCATTTTTTCAATGTGGAAAGGGTATCTTGATAGAGGGGGACAGTTTGCGGAATACAAAGATATAATTATTTCTCTGCACACATCAGGACATGCTTATATTGAAGATTTGCAAAAAATGGTTGATGAGATGAAACCAAAATTTTTAATACCTGTTCATACTGAATATAAAGAAAAATATAAAGAATTATTTAGTGCTGATGTAATTGAATTGTCAGATGGACAAATTTTTGCATTATAATTTCAATGTATTGTCAGTGTATTGCTGTTAATTCAATTTCACCCCATGCGCCGATGTTTTCATCAATTTGCAGAAAAACGCCTGAAAGTCCGCTTTTTTCTGTCTGTTCTGTAAAAGGATTGTCTGTCATTTTTATATGATAATCCTGTTTTGCTTGTGTTAAAATATGGTTAATATCTTGTTTGGTGCGTAAAAGATTGCCGTATCTTGTGGCAAGAGCGTCAGCCAGACTGGCGTTTTTGGCTAGAATAAGGGCTAAATCGCCTTGACCGAAACTGAGACTATGCCCGATGGTTGCAGAGGAAGCACAAATAGCAAGGGGAAACTGCTCCTTTGCCAGTTTTATGCCAACCATGCACTGTTCCTTTGGATTCGCCAGAATCCCAATATACCGTTCTTTTGAAGAAAAGGCATAAATATCCCCGCCATTTTCTACAATAACATCAGAACAAATATTTTTTTCTTTCAAATAGCTGTGAATTTTTGTTGCAATAAATTGTGCAATTGTGCCGGCAACACCGGCAAAGGGACCTACATGGGCAAATTTGCCTGCTTCGCACAAGGCTTTAATGATAATCGGAGCATTTTGCGGTGTCTGAATGGGGTCAAGGCTGTTTTTGATTTCAGGATAGAGATTAATCCAAAATTTTAAAATATTGCGCTGTTCTTGAATTTCTTTAGTGCAAAAATCAATAATTTCTTCTTTGTTTATTTCATTGGTTAAAGTGATGAGTAAATCTGTTTCTTCTATAATTATTTGAATTTTTTGTTCATTTTCTCGATTTGTTGTATCCAGTCTATAACTGCGGTAGGGGCTTTTATAAATATTTTTTGGCATAAAAAACTCTTTTTTTTACTTGGGCGTTTTATTCTTTACATTTATGAAAGAAGAAAGTAAGATACTTGCACGCATTAAAATGCATTTCAAAGAAATAATCAAGTTTGAAAAACTTTTGGAGGAAATATAATGGCAGGTAAACAAAAAGTTATTCTTGCTTACTCTGGTGGTTTGGACACCTCAGTTATTTTGAAATGGCTTCAAGTTGAACATAACTATGAAGTTATTACTGTAACAGCAGATTTGGGACAAGAAGATGATTTAGATGGTGTTGAACCAAAAGCGCTGAAAACTGGTGCAACAAAAGCATATATTGAAGATTTAAGAGAAGAATTTGCCCGTGATTATATTTTCCCAATGCTTCGTTCCGGTGCATTATATGAAGGCAGATATCTTTTAGGTACTTCTGTTGCCCGTCCTCTTATTGCAAAACGTCTTGTTGAAATTGCAAAACAGGAAGGCGCAACAGCTATTGCCCATGGTGCAACCGGCAAGGGCAATGACCAGGTTCGTTTTGAACTTTCTATCAATGCCTTGGCTCCTGATATTAAAGTTATTGCTCCATGGCGTGAATGGGATTTGATGTCAAGAACAGCTCTGACTGAATTTGCTGAAAAATATGACATTCCGCTTACTTCCAGCAGTAAACACTACAGCATTGACAGAAATATGCTCCACTGCTCCTTTGAAGGCGGCGAACTGGAAGATCCATGGACTGAACCTGAACCAGAATCCCATATTATGACTGTTCCTGTTGAACAAGCACCTAATGAACCGGAATATTTGACTATTACCTTTGAAAAAGGCGATGCAGTTGCACTTAACGGCAATTTCATGAAACCAATGGATATTATGCTTACCTTGAATAAACTCGCTGGCAAGCATGGTATCGGTCGTCTTGATATGGTTGAAAACCGCTTTGTAGGCATGAAATCCCGCGGTGTTTATGAAACCCCTGCTGGTACAGTGCTTTTCATTGCGCATCAGGATTTGGAAGGCATTTGCCTTGACCGTGAAGCACTTGCAACAAGAGCGACTATTTTACCCCGTTATGCAACGGCTATTTATAATGGTTTCTGGTTCTCTCCGGAAAGAGAAGCAATGCAGGCGCTTATTGATAAGACACAGGAAGGCGTTTCCGGTGAAGTACGCTTAAAACTCTATAAAGGCATGGCATGGCCTGTCGGTCGTTTTTCACCTCATAGCCTTTACTGCCATGATCTTGCCACCTTTGAAGAATGTGCAACCTATGACCACAAAGATGCAGCAGGCTTTATCCGTTTGCAGGGTCTTCGTATTCGCGGCTATATGGATCGTGTAAAAAGATATTAATTTTTTCTTCTCATTTCATCTATAATCCCCTATATGAAAATGCAGGGGATTTTTAAACCAAAGAGGATATTATGGCAACACAGGCAAAACCTTGGGGCGGTCGTTTCAAAGAATCAACTTCAAAAGAAGTGGAAGCCTATACAGAATCAATTTCTTTTGACACCAAAATGTATAAGCAGGATATTGCGGGCTCAAAAGCACATGCAGTCATGCTTGCCGAACAGGGGATTTTGAAAAAAGAAGAAGCGGAAATCCTTTGCAAAGGACTTGACAGCGTCCTTGAAGAAATTGAAACAGGTAAACTTGTCTGGAAACAGGAACTGGAAGACGTGCATATGAATATTGAAACACGTTTGACAGAACTTGTGGGAGAAGTGGGAAAAAAACTGCATACCGGCAGAAGCAGAAATGATCAATGCTGTCTTGATTTACGCCTGTATACCTCTGATGCCTTACGAAACTGGGCAAAACTTGCGAAAAACCTGATTACGGTTTTTGTGGAAAAAGCTGAAGAAAATCAGGGCGTTTTGCTTCCAGGCTGTACTCATATGCAGCCTGCTCAGCCTGTCAGCCTTGCACATCATTTATTAGCCTATGCGTGGATGATAAAACGCGATATAGAAAGAATACATGAATGTGAAAAACGTGCGAGGATAAGTCCTTTGGGAGCAGCAGCCTTAGCGGGAACAACCTATAATCTCAATCCTCAATCTGTTGCCGACCAATTAAATATGTACGGTATTTTTAAAAACAGCATGGATACTGTGGCAGACAGGGATTATGTCTTAGAAGCCCTTTTCACCGGTTCTGTTATTATGATGCATTTATCCCGTTTTTGTGAGGAGCTTATTTGGTGGGCTAATCCGCAATTTGCGTTTATTTATTTGTCTGACGCCCATTCAACGGGCTCATCTATTATGCCGCAAAAGAAAAACCCTGATGTTGCGGAAATCATGCGCGGCAAAACAGGGCGTACCTATGGCAACTTGATAAATTTATTGACTACGCTGAAAGGCTTGCCCCTTACCTATAACCGTGATTTGCAGGAAGATAAAATTCCTTTTATGGATACGGATAAAACTGTACAAACATCAATGAGTATCATGGCTGAAATGCTGAGGGATATCCGTTTCCGTGCGGACAGAATGGAAAAAGCTCTCAAAGCCGGTTTTTTAAATGCCACGGAACTTGCTGATTATCTTGTGACAAAGGGAATACCTTTCCGCGAAGCACATCATATTACAGGTAAAGCTGTTGCCCTTGCAGAAGAAAAAGGTATTGCGCTGGAAGATTTATCTTTGCAGGAATTTAATCATTTATGTGACGGCTATCATGTGCAAATTACAGATGATGTTTATATTATTTTAGATTATTTTACTGCTGTTAAACGCCGTAATGTAAGCGGCGGCACAGGACCTCTTGCCGTCAAACAGCAGCTTGAGGAATTAAAAGCCTTTTTAGCTGAGTAATAGCTGAAAATTATTGAATTATACTATGCTGAAAGTTTATATTGCCTCCTCATTTAAAAATATTCATGCTGTCCGCTTACTGGGGAAAAGTATGCAGGAAATGGGTTATGAAATTTTAGACTGGACGCTCAAAGCCACACCTCCGGAAGGGCTGAATGCTGCCAAACGCCGAGAGTGGATGGATACGGATCATGGCGGAGAAGTCTTTGTCTTTTGTGCAAATGCCTGCAAAGAAGCTGATTTTATTATTTATCTCGGCACTTCCGGGCAGGATGCAGGGGTAGAAGTGGGGATTTCCTATGCGCTGCAAAAACCCATTTTAGGTATCCGCGGACCTTTGGAATCCCCGGGGCTCATGCTTTACGGAGCATGTACCTGCTGGGTTGAGCATATTGAACATGCTGTGCAGATTTTAAAAGAAATCATTGCGTTTAAAAAAGAATATCCGTCTTATTTAAAAGAGGATTTGCTGCAAAGTTCTGTATCGTTGCAGGCACAGGAAATTTTATTGAAATTATAATATGATTATTGATTATAGAGTATTACATCGCGCTATTCTTTTTTTAGCCTTGTATTCTGTTTTTTAGCTGTCCTTCTTTTTATTCTATTAATAAAAAGGAGGATTTAATCAGTTATGATTGTAAAAGTTACGTATTATCATTGGCTTTTTTTATTACTTTCTGTTTTATTTGAAGTTTTTGGAACTTCTATTATGAAAGTTTCTCATTCATGGCAATTTGCCCTTGGATCAGAAGCGGGGCTTGCTATCATGTGGGCGTGCATTGCCTGTTCATATTTCAGTCTGGCAAAAGCGACAACAGCTCTGCCTGTGGGGGTGGCATTTGCCCTTTGGGATGCCAGCGGCTTGGTTTTGATTGTTCTTTTTTCTGTCTTTGTTTTAGGTGAACATTTAGATTGGATTAAAGCTCTCGGGCTTCTCTGTGTCCTTGGTGGGGGGTACCTCGTCCATCATGGAACAGATGCACGGTAGACAAAAAGCAGGAGAAACAACAATGCTGACAAATATTTTTTCTTTTTCTGTACTCTTGGTACTTGCTGCGGCACTTCTTGATATTATTGCAAATCTTTTACTTGCAAAATCCAATGGATTCAAACGGAAATTTGTTGGTTTTACGGCATTATTCTTTGTAGCCGTTGCCTTTTGGTTTCTTTCTATTGCGGTCAAAGAACTTGATTTAGCCGTAGCCTATGCCTTATGGGGCTGTTTTGGAATTTTAGGTACAAGTTTATCCGGTTGGGCACTCCTTGGTCAGCGTATGCATAAAAGTGCATTTCTCGGCATTGCTCTTTTAATGTGTGGCATTGTGCTGTTGAGAATATAAACTTCAATATTAAAAAGTTTTGCTTTGTTTTAGTATTAGGTTGATTTTATAACTACAAAAGATAATTATAA
>OFHN01000113.1_pt1 | contig 75450 bp, 69 predicted proteins | sample 1521321 | NCBI WGS metagenome assembly OFHN01 (sample SAMEA3504130, study PRJEB24116) | mouse gut metagenome | biome: mouse gut; feature: mouse-associated habitat; material: faeces | place: Denmark | collected 2011
ACCCCTTGATTTTACTGGGTTTCTTCTAACTTAGCCCTATTATAACACGGGCATCGATATAATCCGTTTGCAGGTTCCTCAGGCTTTCCTCCAGATCCTTCCAAAAGCCCTCCGCATCTTCCGCCCCTGTTTTCGTGCTGATCACAATCCGTTCCCTGATGTGGGCAAAAGCCGCCCCCATTTTTTCTTCGCTGTCCGTATACATTCTGGCCGTGTCAAAATAATTTATTCCATGATAAAAAGCTTTCTGGAGCAAATAAACAGCTTCCTTTTTCGTTACTCTCTGCACCGGCAATGCACCGAACCCGTTTTTATTCACTTCCAGCCCCGTTTTTCCTAAAACTATTTTCTGCATATTCCGTCTCCTCCAGCCATCCTTTGATTCCATTGTCAATAATTCATTCTACCACAAGAAAACCCACAATTCCATTCTATATTGCCCCAATTCATTTATAACAAGCCATTCATAAGCAAAGCTGCCGTAAAACAGACATTTTCCTCCTGTTTTACAGCAGCCCTGCGCTGCATTGCCGCCGCCCTTTTCAGCCGCAATACTATATAAAAGCTCAAACCCTCACAAAATAAAGTTGGTATGACTGATATTCGCCGATTCTCCTTGGAAGCAGGTACCCTCCATGCATCAAGGTACTTCCCTGATAAATCTTTCCGGTATCCGTTTCCATGTAACGGCTTTCCGGTTCCAAGCCCCTGAACCGTACAATATAATCCGGGGCATTGGCCCTGGCGCTGGTCATAACTGCATTTACCAGACTCTTTCCCCGATCCTTGGAGACAAACTGCCATGTAGTAAAATCCTCTTCCGGTTTTGTCAAACGGTAGTAATCCCCATCCTGAATCAGCTCAAAATATTTCTTATAATCTTCGATTTGTACTTTGATCTCTTCCTTGTCTTGGGCGGACATCTTGCTGATGTCCAGCTCGTAACCAAAAGTTCCGGCCATAGCCACCACTCCCCGCGTATGCAAAGGCGTTATGCGGCCGTTCTGATGGTTCGGACAAGTAGAGACATGGGAACCCACCGTGCTGACCGGATAGCAGAACGAAGTGCCGTATTGGATTTTCAGCCGTTCGATCGCATCCGTATCATCGCTGCACCATATTTGAGGGGAATAATAGAGCATTCCGGCGTCAAACCGTCCGCCTCCCCCGCTGCAGCCCTCTAACAGCACATTCGGATACCTGGAAGTAATTTTTTCCAGAAGATTATATAACCCGAGGATATATCTGTGTCCCGCTTCTCCCTGTTGTTCCGGCGGCAGTTCCGGGTTGTACACGTCACAAATACTTCTGTTCATATCCCATTTTACATAAGAAATATCTCCCGTATCCAATATCCTGCAAATCGCCTGGTAAAGATAGTCCCTCACGCATTCTCTTCCCAGATCCAGCACGAGCTGGCATCTGCCTCTGCCCGGCGTTCTTCCCGGCAGGGCAAAAGCCCAGTCGGGATGCTCCCGGTATAGTATGCTGTCCTCGCTCACCATTTCCGGTTCTATCCATATGCCGAAAGCCAGCCCTTTTTCTTTGATTTTCCCGATCAATTCATGCAGGCTCATCCCCAATTTTTCTTCATTGGGAATCCAGTCTCCCAAGCCGGACTCATCCAGATTTCTTTTGCCAAACCAGCCGTCGTCCATAACAAGCATTTCTATCCCTAGTTTTGCCGCTTCTTCGGCTATGGAAATCAATTTTTCCCCCGTAAAATCAAAATAAGTCGCTTCCCAGTTGTTGATCAGCACCGGCCTCCTGCTATTCTTATATTTTCCCCGGCATAGATAATTCCTGATGGCCCGGTGGAATTGAATGGAAAGTCTGCCAAGGCCGCTTCCTGAATAACTCATGATCACTTCCGGCATGGTAAATACCCTGCCCTTTTCCAGCAAAATCCGAAACCGGGACGGATGGATCCCCATCGTAAATCTCAGCCTGTCTAACTGGCTGATTTCCGCTTCCGCCAGAAAATTGCCGCTGTAAACGTAAGAAAAGCCATAGCATTCCCCATGCTCTTCCTCCGTATCCGGTCTGCACAAGATCACAAAAGGATTGTGCTGGTGGCTGGAAGTCCCTCTTACGGAGCCTACGGAAGCGACTCCTCTCCCAAGCCTTCTCCTCTCCACTTCCCGCTCCATTTCATGTCTGCCGTTAAAAGTATAAATATCCATATCCGCCGTCAGGAAATCCATGCTCATAGAAACCGCCTTGTCCATCACAGCGGTCTCTTCTTCTCTGTTTTCAATCAGGCATGCCCTTGTAATAATATCCAGTTCTTCATAAATGCCGTATAACAGCGTGACAAAAAATTCTTTTGTCCTGTCCTTCAGCACCACTCTCAGCGTCTCCGCTGTTTCATTGCCTCCATACATCGCCGGAAGCCCTTCCAGTCCATACTTTCCTTTCACGATTTCATGGGAAACATATCTCAGATCCAAAGCATAACTGCCATCGCCATGCTGCACTCTGATCCCCTCCACCCTGTAATCGCCCACATTAAAGGAAGGCATTTCCTGCGGCATCGTGTCCAAAGATACCGTTCGGTCCATTCCCGCGTCCCCCATCGCCGTAGAAAAACCGATATCCGAATATCGGAACAAATATGACATATCTTCGCCGGAAATCCTTTTTCCATAGTAGGTATGCAGTAGCACTCCATAAGGGCCAATCTTCATCTGATAAGTCGTATGCTCCGTATCTATTGAAATCGTTTTAGCATTTTCGTCATAAAAAATTGCCATATCCTATCCTCCTGGCGCGGAAGCCGCCTTGTTTTTCCATACAGGCAGCGCCCCAGCCTTTTTCCTTCTTATGACACGGACTGCCGCTATGACCGGCAGTCCGTATCCCATAACCATATTACTATCTATTTTAATCTTAAACGCGTACTAAAAAATATTTTTCTGTTTCTGATTTCTCCCGGTATCGCATCACCTTTTTATTTTACCGCTCCGTTTACAACACCGTTCAAAATCTGTTTCTGGCAGATGATATAGAAAATCAGGATCGGTATCAAAGCAAGCAGATAAGATGCAAATGCCAGATTATAATTCGTACCGAACTGCGACTGGAAGTTCAACTGTGCCAAAGGCAGCGTATTCTGCCCTGATCCTGCCATGATAACAAGAGGTGTCATGACGTCATTCCATACGGACAATGCCGTCAGGACAGCAACCGTCGCGTGCATGGGGCGCATAATCGGGAAAATGATCTTCCAGTAAGTTCTCCATGTGGAGGCTCCGTCCACTTTTGCCGCTTCTTCCAACGCCATCGGTATATTTACCAGATAGCCCGAATACAGCAGGACATTCATCGGCATATAGAATACAACATACAACAGGATAACACCGAACCAGTTTGCCAGCCCCATCTCCGCCGTCTGTTTTGCCAAAGGCATCATCAGAATAGCAAAAGGCACGAACATACCGCTGACAATAAACAAATATACAAAACTATAAAATTTACTTTTTGCCTTATTTCTTCCAAGCGCATAGCCCATCAGGGAATGTACTACAATGGATAAACATACAGCCGCCAGAGTAATCAGCAAACTGTTGCTCAGGGAACGCCAGAAATCCGTTACTTCCATCGCTTCCCTGAAATTGCTCAGGCTCCATGAACTCGGCAAAGATAAAATACCGCTGATGCTGTTTGTCATTTCGGAAGGCTGTTTAAATGCGATTACAATCGTCAGGTACAACGGGAAGATGATCGTAGAAAGCCCAAGAGTCAATAAGACCATTGCCACCTTGTTTGTATGCGTATTTGCATTATTCTTTGTCATAGCTGTTCCTCCTTACTGCTGGAAAATTTCATCTGTGCCACAGAAACAATTACAATTACTATAAAGAATACAACTGCATTGGCGCTCTGGAACCCGAACTGTCCGCCGGACATACCATTGTTATAAATCAGGTAAGAAATGGATTCCGTACTCTGTGCCGGGCCTCCTTTTGTCAAAGCCATGATCTGGTCGAATACCATCAGGAAGTTCTTTACGCAAAGAACCATGTTGATCGAAAAGAACGGTATAATCAACGGGAAAGTCAAATGCCGGAACTGCTTCCAACCGGTAGCTCCGTCCAGCCCGCCGGCTTCATATACATCCTCAGGCACCGTCTGCAGCCCGGAGATATAAATGATCGTATTCATCGCGATCGCCTGCCATGCGCATACTACCATGATGCCAATCCATGCAGCGCTGGGATTTGACAGGATGCTCGTGCTCAATCCCTTCACTCCGATCATCTGTGCTACTGCCGGAAGTATGTAGGTGAAAAAGTAATTAAAAATGTAACCGACTACCAGCGCGCCCAATATATTCGGCAGGAAATAAGCCCCGCGGAAAAAGCTTTTTGCCCTTATCTTGCTGTTCAGGCCAAGAGCCAGGATCAGGCTGATTACATTGGTGACAACTGTTGACACGACCGCCAGCTTAAAAGTAAACCAATAAGATTTACCGACACGGCCGTCCGTGAACAAATCGATGTAATTCTGGAAGCCAACCCAATTATATTTTCCAAATCCTTTAAAGTTCGTAAAGCTGTAGATCACGCCGCGAATCAGCGGAATGGTATTAAAGCAGACAAACAATGCCAAAATCGGAATCGTGATCAATAAAAAAGTTCTTTTTCTTTCATTTTTCATCACTTCTTTCATAGCTCTTCTCCTTTCCTAATTCGCGTTCCCATGTTGTTTTTCATATTCCTGTACCAGACGGATAATATCCCTGTTATACCTCGGCCAGTCGTTATCGAATTTTGCCAGGAAGGCATCCACATCTTTATTCAGCAGGAAAGTCTGTATCTGTGCATCCACCGCCATTTCGGACGGATAATAATGATCCTGGTAATCCTTCATATTTCCGCTCGTTATGTATTCGCTCATGCCGTCCAAAATAGAAGGCAGTTCGAACTCGCCGTTCTTGCACGGAATCGCCGTCTGCGCGTCGATGTATTTCTGGATATTCTCATCGGCAAAAAGGAAATCCAGCACTTCGTAAGCAGCTTCTTTATTTTGGCAGTTAGCCATTACGCAAAACTGGAGGTCGACGCCGGAGTTCAGCGTATTGCCGTCTTTGGAATCATTTGCCGGCATAACGAAAGAGTCCAGGTTCAAATCCGGGTTTACGGATAATATCTGGGGAGCCGCATAGCTTCCGATCGGATACATCGCCGATTCCCCTCTTGCAAAAGCGGTACATGCATCGTTATACGCATATGCGAACGGATCTTCCGGCCCATATTTTAAGAGTTCCAAGTATTTTTCGGCTACTTCCCTGTATTCCTTGGAAAATGTGGTTTCTCCCCTGTTTACCTGCTTCGTCGTATCCGCCGGCGAAAGGTCTACTGCCATAGAGTTCCAGGGCGCCAGACAAGTCCATGTATCCTTAAAGCCAAAATAGAACGGAAGAACCCCCTCTGCCTGAATCGCATCGCATAAAGCTATCAATTCTTCCCAGTTCTCCGGTATCTCCCATCCATGTTCCGCAAACATATCGCGGTTGTACAGGATTCCGGCCGCATTCGCAACATAAGGCACTGCGAATGTTCCTTCCGTCGGAACCAGTTCCAGCGCCTCGCCAATATCCAGATACCCCTGATTAATATTCTGAAGTCCGCTGTAATCTGAAACATCTGCTAAAATTTCCGCATCCACAAAATAGGAATAATTAATGTCGCCGCCAATTCCTATGATGTCCGGATAATCCTCTCTGATAAATCTCGTCTTTAAAATCGTCATTGCATCGTTAGGGGAACTGATTTTTAAATGTATATTGTCGTGCGTTGCATTGAATTCATCTTCCACCGTTTTAAAGTAATTTGCCGCTTCCGGCTTATACTGGACGATTTCAATTTCAATTTTTCCGTCGTTGGCAGAAGCCCCGCATCCGCTGGCAAACAATGATGCCGCCATACAGCATATTGCAAGTCCCAAGCATTTTATCCTTTTCCCTTTCATAGCATTTCTCCTTCCCTATTTTGATAGTTGTATTTTAACATACCAATATGCTACTAATAAATACCATGGTTTTGCATATTATATACCTTTATGCTATTTTTAGGCTATTTATTTGAAATCAACTAGCATTTTGGTATATAATAAAGTATACGAACTTAAGGAGCCGCTTATGAGTGAAGTAATTTTTTCCGTTTTTCCGAGTGAAAATTTTATAGATTTAGGATTATACCAGTTTGGCTGGGAGCAGTGCGATCCCTCCCATTCCTTCGGTCCCGCCGCCAGAAACCATTACCTCTTCCACCTGTGCCTTTCCGGCACAGGTACGTTAATTGCGGAAAACAGCCAGGGGATTTCCGTCACCTACCAGATCAAAAGCGGACAGGGGTTCATGTTATTTCCCCATCAGATCTCTACTTATATCGCAGACCATGAGATTCCCTGGGAATACGCCTGGATGGAATTCGACGGACTTCGCGCCAAAGAAGCGATCGACCTGGCCGGCATCAGCCGCGACCAGCCGATCTATAAAGCGCGTTATAAAGATATTGCGGAGACGATGAAATCCGAAATGCTATATATCGTCAACCATAAAGAGGAATCGTCCTTTCACTTGATAGGACATCTCCACCTCTTCATCGACAGCTTTATCCGCTCCTCCACTTCCATTCCAAACCGCCAGGGCAACAGTCTGCGGGATTTTTATGTCAAAGAAGCGATATCCTATATCGAACAGAACTTCCAAAACAATATCTCTGTAGAAGATATCGCCGCTTCCTGCGGCTTAAACCGCAGTTATTTCGGAAAAATATTCCATGAAAATATGGGAAAATCCCCCCAGGAGTTCCTCATTTCTTACCGCATGTCCAAAGCGGCCGAACTCTTGAAGCTGACAAAACTGTCCATCGCGGACATAGGAAATGCAGTCGGCTATCCAAACCAACTGCATTTTTCGAGAGCTTTTAAAAATGTATACAGTATTTCGCCGAGGCAATGGCGGAATGAAAACGGCGTCGGCGTTCTGCCTGACTTCAACCGTTAAAAGTTAAAGCTGGAATTCCTTTCCTCTTTCAAAAGCATATCGTAAATAAAGCTAAAATTTTTCTTCCGCTCTCCGCTGATCGGAAGCTTCGTTCCGTTGCATAAAGTAACCTCCGTCTTTGATCTTGCCCTGATCCAGTAGTAATTGACAAGATAAGACTGGTGAATCCTTAAAAAAGGGATTTTTCCGTTTCCCAGCCTTTCCGCAACATCGGACAGCTTTCCCACAAATATTTCCGCGTCCCCATTCATCAAGTTCACCCGGATCTTTTTTCCCGCGCTTTCAAAATATAAAATTTCCTTACAGGGAAGCTTATATTCCTCGCCTTTATAACGAAACATAAAGTAAAAATTATTCTTACAGACCCTTCGATTTGCCTCCAGAAATAATTCGCCAAAAGTTTGAGAATCCACAGGTCTTTTAATAAACGCAAAAACGTCAAAGCGAAATAGTTCTATCATATGTTTATCGCATTCCGATATATAGAGAATCAGCACATTTTCATCGAGCTTCCTGATCTTCCCTGCCGTTATAACCCCTTTTTGATTTTCCATTAAAAAGTTTAAATACAGCAGATCATACCTTGTCCCTCTTTCTATTTCCTGCTTCAAAGTATGTTCGTCATAAAAAACCTCCGTTTCTGCCGGAATTCCTTTTGTTTTACATAAATCAAATACCAACTTCTCTATTCCCCCGGCAGCCGTTACCTTATCGCTGCATATTGCAACTTTTATCATATTTATCCTCATTTCCGCATTCTTTTTCAAAATAATATCTTTAATTTTATATCTAATATATTTCTTTTATTATATACATTATTTATAAATACAATGTATATTCACAAATTTATCAGTTTGTATATAAAATGTCAATATTTAATTCTAATTATTATTGACAAAGAAACAGAATACACTGTATTATTATAAGATATATAACTCACTAGTCAGTTTTATGGGGGGCATTCATGAAATTTGTACATCTCACTTCAAAAGAATTTGAAATAATGAAGATTTTCTGGCAATATGATAAGCCTCTTACCGCTGCCGAAATCATTGATCTTTCCAAAGAAAAAACGTGGTCCTTCAATTCGCTTTATCCGTTATTAAATAAATTATTAAAAAAACAATTTATAAAAGTGGTTGGCAACATCCGCACCGTGAAAGCACCCAGCCGGATATTTACAGCCAATATTTCCCTGCTGGAATATTCCAACATGCAGTTCCAGTCCATTTTTACAGACTCAGATAAAAAAATGAATATCGGAAATATGCTGTCTTATTTTTGTAACCATTCCAAAAATTCAGACGCTTTGATTAAAGAAATAGAAGAGTGGATAGAAGAACATTAATATAGTTTCCGGAGGATATTAAGGTGGCTTCTCATGTTCGATATTAATGTTTATTCTGTAATTAACAGCATTATCGGAGCATGCATTCTAATGATCCTTTGTTTCCTTTTGGAAAAACTTGTAATCAGGGGAACAATAACAAGTACCGTTTATTTTTTGACGTTTCCCTTAATTTTATTAAGATTGCTGTTACCGGTTGAGATTGTGGATAAAACAACTTTGATTCAGATCAATAAGATTCTTCCCTCCGTGATACGGCTGTTCAGAGCAGAAATATTTCCTATGTCGCTTCCTGTTGCCGGCCTGAATATTTCCATTAATACGATCACCTTGGTTGCATCCTGTCTTTCCTTGGTATCAATGATAAAATGCCTGAAAATAATCAGTGCATATTATAACTTATATATCCGTTTAAAATATATTTCGTCAACCCAGGATGAAAAAATATTAAGAATGCTGATATACATAAAAGAAAAAAATAATTTTAAGTTTAATGTGAAAATCATACAAAACAGATTAATTGACAGCCCGTTTGAGTTCGGCTTTTTCAAACAGACAATATGTCTGCCCTCCGCCAATTATTCGGAGGAAGAACTTTACTTTATACTGTCGCACGAACTATATCATTTTAAAAACAGATCAAACTGGTTAAAACTTTTCAATAATATTTTAGCCGCTGTTTTTTGGTGGAATCCGTTGATTTCATTTTATCATACGTCCCTCTTATCCATGATTGAGATCAACTGCGATGAGCTTGCTACAGCCGGTTTCAACGATCACTTAAAAGCCAGATATTTAGCTTGCCTTCTCAGCGAGTCCCACCAGCAGCAAAGAAACAGGGAAAGCCAGACGATTCATTTTTTAAGTTCTGATAAAAGTTCGCTTTCCAAACGTTTCAGGTTTATTACTGAAAAACATAAGAAGTCAAAAATTCTATGTTGCTTATCAGCTTTTATAATGGTAAAAATATTTTTTGCTTCTTATTTTTTTATGGTTTTGCCGTACTTCGATGTTCCTGTTACAGAAGTAAAAAGGCCTGAGTTTACAAAAGAAAACTCTTATATTTTAAGAAAGGGGGATCGTTATATTATCTATTTCGAAGATGAACCTTATATTTTTTTAGATTCTATCAGCGAATCATTTTGGGACTTACCAATCGTTATTGAAGATTAATTTTAAAAAGAAAGGAATACTATGAAGAAGAAAAATTTATTATTTACTTTAGGCTTTGTTGCACAGATTGCACTATCTTTCCATATTGCTTATGCAAATCCTTCCTACCCTGGCACTCAGATTGTAGTCAATTCCGTAAACGCCGGCGATGAAATAACGCCCAGGGCTAATGTTACCGGATACCAGTACATGGAAATTGATGGTATCCTGTACAAACGTTTATGGTCCTATACTTACGGAAGATGGGAAGATCCCTATTGGTATCCGGCATAAGCCGTACCATACTTCCAAACTAAAATCGATACTTAATCGCCGCCACCCATAAAATAATGAGTGGCGGCGATTTTGACACCTGGATTCATGTTTTCCAATACTATATTGCCATCCTGGCAATCGTTCTTCATCCTTTACTGAAAATGCAAAAACTTCTTCTCTCCCTCCGCCCGATGCTTCAACACAATCGCCGAAGTCGGCGGCATCGTTACTTTGACTCTTCCCGATACAATAGGGTACTCTGCCTCTTCCGTCGTATATCCCTCCCAAGTAGTCAAGATCAGGCGTTTCATTGTCCCTGTCTTCGGTGTTCCGAGATACCATACCGACAATTCCTTTGTAATCTCATAGTCGTTATTATTGATCAAAATAGCGGACTGCTCCTCCTTATTAAACCTTCCATATCCGATTACGTTATGCTCGCCCTCCATATATTTTAAAGATCCGGTTAAAAACTCCCTGTTCTTTTTATGGATGGCGATCATATCCTTATGGAAACGGATCAGCTCCTTGTCTTCTCTGCCCCACGGATAAGTCCGCCTGTTATCGGGATCGGTAAATCCCGTAACGCCGGCCTCGTCGCCATAATAAACCGTAGGCGCTCCTGGCCATGTCATCTGGATAACAACAGCTTCTCTTAAAACAGCCTTGTTCACATTATTATTAGCTGCCTCGGGCCCATGGGAATTCGTTCTTCCGACAAAATGATTCGTTCTTGTCAAAAAGCGGGAATGATCGTGGTTGGAAAGCTCGTTCATCGCCATATAAAGGGAAGGCATTGCCATATTCGCTCCGTTATAATGCATGGAATCCCAAAAGCTGTCAGCATTCCCCAACATATCCTCCCTGAAATCATCGCTATGTTTCTGCATTCCTGTCAAAAACCATGTGACCGGCTCCATAAAAGCATCGTAATTCATAATAGAGTCCCATTCTTTCCCGTTCAGCCACTCCCTGGGATTTCCATAATGCTCCGCCAGCACCACGGCATTCGGATTTGCCTGTTTTACCGTCTTATAAAATTCTTTCCAAAAATAATGGTTATACTCCGGCGAATGCCCCAGATCCGCCGCCACATCCAGTCTCCACCCGTCTACATTATAAGGCGGAGACACCCATTTACGGGCAATGTGCATAATATATTCGAACAGATCCTTAGATCCTTCATAGTTCAGCTTTGGCAGCGTATCATGCCCCCACCACCCGTCATAATTATGGTTATAAGGCCAGGCCGCCTGGTGATGAAAGGCAAAATAATTATGATAAGGGCTGCTTTCTTCCACATAAGCTCCCTTCTCATATCCCTCCGCATTTTCATAGATCCGTTCCCGATCCATCCATTTATTAAAGGAACCGCAGTGGTTGAACACTCCGTCCAAAATAACCTTGATTCCCCTCCTGTGAGCCTCTTTTACCACTTCCGCGAACAGTTCATTGCTCGCCTCCAGATTCGCCTTATTGCTGACCCGGTTAATATATCTGGTGGCAAAACGGTTTTCCTGCCCAGGCTGCAGCAATTCCCCCTCATCCATTACGATCTTTCCAAAATGGGGGTCTATATAATCATAGTCCTGAATATCATATTTATGATTCGACGGCGACACGAAGAGCGGGTTAAAATAAATCACATCGATACCCAAATCCTGCAAGTAATCCATTTTATCCAGAACTCCCTGCAAATCCCCTCCGTAAAATTCACGAACTCCCATGGCGTCAGGATATTTGTTCCAATCCTCTACCTTCACCGTATTAGCGCCAATATATCTGTATTCATCCGTCAGCACATCGTTTTTGGGATCTCCATTATAAAAACGGTCTACGTATATTTGGTACATCACGGCTCCCTTTGCCCATTCCGGCGTTTTGTAACCCGGTATCAGCCGGAAATCGCATTCCCTGACCGCTTCCTTTTGTACACCGCGGTAATTGAAATAGCAACTCATCTTTCCCGCATATATTTCAAAATAATAATGGATCTCCCTGCCCTCCAGCTGTATCTGCTGGCTATAATAATCAAAAAAACTATCCGTCTCCGTTTTTAACATCAAATATTTCTCATTGCCGCATACCAAATATACTTTATCCACATTGTTTTTCTTCGTGCGGAATTTTATCGTCACTTCATCGTATGCACTCGGCTCCGGGGGATCCAGATAATCTCCCGTCATATCGCTGAACAGCGCTTTCTTATCCAACAGAGGTTTCATTGTAGCAATATACATCTGGTCATACCTAACTTCCAGAAACTTGTTTGTATCCATCCGTTATTCTCCTGCGAACTTTTTCACTCTTTGTGAACTATTTTATACTATATGCTATTATTATTCAAGCAGTTCTGTCAAGGCAGTAAAAAAGACAGCCAAACGATCTGCTGTCTTTTTTAGAGAAGGTATTTCTTTCTTATGGGGTATAGCAAAAAACTATATAATGTATTGGGGGGTTACAAGTAGTATAATAGCATAACCTGTTATTTGCGTAAATACCAAGGATTCACAAATATCACAAAAACCAATTCCATTTTTTGTATATTTTGCACAACCTCTATGATTTTTTAAAAAAGTCTTCCGGTTCGTAAGGCTTATCCTCCATCAGCGCTTCGAATTCTTCTCTCGTTATTTTTTCTTTTTCCAGCAATAATTCCGCACATTTATGAAGAACGTCTTCGCGATCCGTAATAATAGCCTTTGCTTTTGCATAGCAGCCGTCGATAATTTCTTTTACTTCCCTGTCGATCTCTCCCGACACCAGTTCGCTATGGCTCTTTGCATGAGCCAGATCGCGCCCGATAAATACTTCGTCGTCGTCATCATCGTAATTGATCACGCCGATGTTATCGGACATACCGTATCTCGTCACCATCCGCCTCGCCACCTTCGTAGCCTTTTTGATGTCGCTGGATGCCCCGGTCGTAATATCATCAAAAATAATTTCCTCCGCAATACGTCCGCCAAGGGAAACCATGATTTCCTGAAGCATTTTTCCCTTTGTCATGAACATTTCATCCTTTTCCGGCAAAGGCATGGTATAACCGGCAGCCCCCAGCCCCGTAGGAATAATGGAAACCGTATACACCGGCCCGACATCGGGAAGCACATGGAACAAAATCGCATGGCCGGCTTCGTGGTACGCCGTAATCTTTTTCTCTTTGTCGGAAATAATGCGGCTCTTTTTCTCCGTACCGATTCCAACCTTAATAAAAGATTTCTTAATATCTTCCTGCTTCACAAACGCCCGGTCACTCATAGCCGCATGAATCGCAGCTTCATTCATCAGATTTTCCAGATCAGCACCGGTAAATCCCGCAGTCGTCTGAGCGATCTGCTCCAGATTAACGTCTTCGGCCAGCGGTTTATTCTTGGAATGTACGGTAAGAATTTCCTTCCTGCCCCTCACATCCGGCGGGCTCACCGTTATCTTTCTGTCAAACCGGCCGGGACGCAGGATCGCCGGATCCAATATATCCACACGGTTAGTAGCCGCCAGCACAATAATTCCTTCATTAACGCCAAATCCATCCATTTCCACCAGCAGCTGGTTCAACGTCTGCTCCCTTTCGTCATGTCCGCCTCCCATACCGGTACCTCGCCGCCTTGCCACCGCATCGATTTCATCGATAAATACAATACAGGGCGAATGCTTCTTGGCATCCGCGAACAGATCCCTTACTCTGGAAGCGCCCACGCCTACGAACATCTCTACAAAATCAGAACCCGAAATACTGAAAAACGGCACATTCGCTTCTCCTGCAATGGCTTTTGCCAAAAGCGTTTTTCCGGTACCCGGAGCGCCTTCCAGCAAGACGCCCTTTGGTATTCTGGCTCCTACTTTCGTGAATTTTCCCGGCGATTTCAAAAAACTGATAATTTCATCCAGTTCTTCCTTTTCTTCCTGCAAACCGGCCACATCGCTTAAAGTCGTTTTATTGTCCAGAGACAGCTTCGCCCGGCTTTTACCAAAATTCATCATCTTGCCGCTGCTGCCGCCGCCCGCATTCTGGGAATTCATCATTACAAAAAAGAAAACCCCTATCACCAGCACCAAAAGCATCGGGAACACGCTTGTCATAAACCAGTTTTCCCTTGGGATATCCCTGATTTCCGGATCAATGCCAAAAGATGCAAACTCCGCTTCCACTTCCTTCACATCCGTTACGTATAAGATCCTTTCTTCCCCATTGCTCAGGGCCACCCTTACCGCTCCGGTAGGCGTTTCCTTATTCGGCTGGATAACAGCCTCCAGCACCTTTCCTGATTCCAAGGCTTCCCTTAATTCACCCTTCGTATAATCCGTCTCCTGACCGTTCAGATTCCGAAACATCCATGCTGCCAGAAAAAGCAGCACGAAAATCACTACAAAATATGTGTTCAAATTCTTTCTATTATTATTCAACTCTAACCTCCGGTTCGCATCTGTCCAATTCCCGCGAACATTAATTGTATCAATCCTTTAATCCAGTTCTACCACGCCAATATAAGGTAAATTTCTGTATTTCTGATCATAATCGAGACCATATCCCACGACAAATTCATCCGGGATCTGGAATCCTGTATAATCCACATGGACATCCACCACTCTTCTCTCCGGCTTATCCAACAGTGTACACAGCCTCAAACTCCTGGGGCCTCTGTCCCTCAGCATTTCCAGCAGATAACTCAGCGTCCTTCCTGAATCCACGATATCTTCCACAACCAGCACGTCCTTATCCTTCAACGGTTCATCCAAATCTTTCACGATTTTGACAACTCCGCTGGACTTTGTCTCGCTGCCATAACTGGATACCGACATAAAATCAAGGGACACCGGTACGTCGATCCTTTTGGCAAGCTCACACATAAAAAAGCTGCCCCCCTTTAGCACGCATACTAGATGCACCTGCTTTCCTTCATAATCCTTGCTGATCTGATCTCCGATCTCCTTAATCCGCTTATCCACTTCTTCTTCGGAAAGCATAACTCTTACTCTCTCTGACATTCAAAGACCTCCTCTTAACTGTACTCTTAAAATATGCTTTGTCTCCCCGGTAATTTTATAATATTCGCTGATACGGTGGCCCGGCACCCAGATAATATGGCTTCCATCCGCTAAAATATAAAGATTTCCTCTGTCGCTCTTCGGAATTTTCCTTTCGATCATATAATCTTTCAGCTTCTTTTTGGACAACTCTTTATTGATAGTAAGATAATCGCCGGTTTCCCTCGTACGAAATACTAACGACTTAGTTATTCTATCATAATCCAACCATTTCGTATATGTCTTTTCGGGAATAATTTCCGATTTATTATAAAAAAAGGAAATTTCTTCCTTGTGAAAAACAGCAAATTCCACCCTTCCCAAACAAGGAATGTCAAATTCCTGCGATTGCCCCGGCAAATCCCTCCATTTGATCCGAATTTCCGGAAGAGGAACACCCCCTCCACCCCCATTCGGTTTTCCCTCGCGGTACAACGCCAAATGCCCGCATTCCTTTTTTGCCCTGAGCCCACAAGGCATAAAGACCTGCTTGCTTTCCTTTTTTCCCAGCAGATCTTCCAGGCTTTCCATATGCGAAGAAGTAATATCCCGTCTTCCCTCCGCAAGCCTCTCCAGACATTGAAGAAATACCTGTTTTCTTATAAAAGGCTCTTCTTTCCCGAGTTTTTCCGTATCCAGTACGATCTCTTCCCCGCCCTCCCGGACGATACAGTTCCCGCACGCCTTCTCCGCCTGTCCGCGGATATAGGCATCCGCCTCCAGAAACAGGTCGCCCGCACGGCACATATGGCCGATGGCACCCGCGCATATCTCCTTTTCCGCAAAAGGAAGAATATGGTTGCGGATGCGGTTTCTTGTATAAGTATCCTCTAAGTTTGTGCGGTCTATACAGAAAAATACCCCTTTTTTTCCAAGATATTCTTCAATCTCCTCCCGCCGCAAACATAAAAGCGGCCGCACAATATGCCCCCTTACCGCCCGGATACCGCCCGCTCCGGTCAATCCGGTTCCCCGGAAAAGATGGAACAACATCGTTTCCGCCCTGTCATTGGCATTATGGGCGACTGCAATCCTTCCCTGCCCTTCTTTTTCCCCGGAGCAAGAACCGTATTTGCCCAACGCCTCCTCAAAAGCCTGGTATCTCACTTCGCGTCCGGCCTCTTCTTCCGATAAATGTTTTTCCCCGGCATATTCTTTTACATCCTTTTCCTCCAGTATGAAAGGAATGTTCCTGCTTTTGCAAAGTTCTTCCACATAAGCGGCATCCGCCGCTGCCTCCGGCCTTATCTTATGATTTACATGTACCACGGCCAAATGGAAATCTATCTCTTCCGCCAATTCGCAAAGCATCAAAAAAAGACATACGGAATCAGCGCCTCCCGATACCCCTGCCACAACGGTATCTCCCGGCGCTATCATACGATGTTTATCCGCATATCTTTTTACTTTTTCAAATATCTTATCGTCCATTCTGCCCTTATCTCATTTTATCTTATAACCGTCAGCCCATCTTACTCTAATTCATAAGAAAAGTCAAATATTACAGGTTTTCCCATATTCCTGTCACCATAACCGTCATATCGTCCCTTACTCGTCCTTTGCTCTGGTGCAGGCAAAAATTAAGAATATGGTTCGCTATTTCCGCCGGATTTTTCAATGCAATCTTCCCCAGCATTTCCGGGAGCATCTCCTCCCCGATTCCTTGCGACAAAGCATCCAATATCCCATCGGACAGCATAATAATATAATCCCCGTCTACCAGACGCCTTTTTACCGTTTCCATATCTATTTCATAAAAAACTCCCAGAGGAAGGTTTCTTGCGGATATCTGCTCCACCAGATTTTCTCTTTTTATATAAGAAGGCGCGGAACCGATCTTAATAAACTCGCATACCCCGGTATACAAATCCATCTGGCACAGATCCAGCGTGGACATATTCTGCGATTCCCCGCCGGCGATAAGCGCGCCGTTTATCATTTGTACCGCTGTCTCCTTTCCAAAACCTGCTTCCAAAAATTTTTCCATAAAATCTATAACAAATTCGCTGTCTTTACATGCCTTTTCTCCTGAACCCATACCATCGGACAACACTGCTGTCAGCGTACCCTCCCTGACTTCCAGAAAGGAGTAATTATCCCCCGACATACGTTCCGTCTCTTTTACCGCCTTCGCCACTCCCGTCAGAACATGAAATCCCGGTTCCTCGATATATTGATAGTTTCCCCATTCCTTTCCTACGAATATGGATGAAGACTTCGACGGCACCAACCTTAAATTTAAAAGCACGGAAAGGAGATTTCCAACCTCGTCCACAGCCGGGCTTGTCCCTTTCCCGGATCGCATAATCAAATAGATTTCTTTATGGCCGTTTTCCTTTTCCAGCAAATATACCTCTTTTAACAGGACATCTTCTTCTTTCAGCGCATGGGCCAGCTGTTTTACCTTCCGTTCGCTCATATGTATAAACCGGTAAGCTTCCTCCGCTACCTTCGTCATGATCTGTGCCATCTCGTTTAAATGATCCGCCATCAAATCCCTGTTTTCCACCAGCCTTCTTTTCCACAAATATTCCTGCCTGTCGCCCACTGGCTGGGCCTCTTCCTCCTTTTGTATATCCAGGAACGTATTCGCCAGATCCCTGAATGAATCCGCATACATCAATAATTTTTTTCTTCCATACTCCGGCAATACTCTGTCAAAATCCATATCGCCTCCCATAAGCTGCTTTTTCATCGCATATCCCTCCATTCCCGCTCTTACGTTGATTCCTGTAAGGGAACATTATACAAGACAAGCCTCGTCTTATTTGTCAAAATAAGTATGGAAAAAATATTTTTTATGCGACAAAAAATGCAGACACCGGACTTTCCGCTATCTGCACTTAATTTCCTTCTTTAAAAATGATCTCACCTTCATGTACCAGGCCGAGTTTATCCTTTGCTACCTCTTCTATATATTTTTTTGTCTGTGTATATTTTTCATATTCTTCAATTTCTTTCGTGCGTTCCTGTTCCGCCTCAATCTGTTCCTGCAGCAGCAGCTCCTTTGCCTGATAGGTTTCCAGCTTCTGCTGAAGTTCGATACTCTTAATAGCTACTACAACAAGCATCATAACGACTACCGTGGTAACAAGAAACATGCCAAATCTATTATGTCTTTTTTTACGGTAAGCCGCCCGTCTCGCCATAATATCTCACCCCGATCTTTTCAAAAAATCCCCCAATTTTACTAATTTTTATATACTAGTATTTTAAACACTTTCTGAAACCACGTCAACTTCTTTTTCATATATCTTCCTGTTTTTTTTGCTCTTCCGCCTAAAAAACGGCAGAACCCCATTGCCTTCTTTACCAGCCATCCCAATGGCCTGAAAATAAATCCAAGGATCTTGCTTATAATATGTATTTCCTTTTGTATGAGAACGGATATCAACTTCACAAAACGGACTCCGATTATTTTTTTATAAAGCAGCATCCCCAAAGCCGCTCCGAAAACTGCAAACCATCTCAAAATCCCATTGTTCTCTTTATACAGCATATAAAATACTGCCACCGCACAAGCTGCCCAAAATAAAAAATCTTCCAGCGAAATAAAAAACAAGTTATGCCTTATGATCTTTCTTCCTATTAATATAAAATCATAAACAAAGGTGATCGCAATTCCCATTATCACCGAATAAGCCAGAAAATATACTTCATTTACAATGTCCTGACTCATCTGCCACCTACTTAAAAAGCCTGGAAAGCAGGGATTCCCCTTTATTCCCATATCCGGTCACTTCGGAATAAGTGAAGCTGTCTATCTTTCCATCCACATCCACTTCCCCTTTGTCCAAAGTCAGCCGGCTCACGTGAAGATCCTCGCCTTTGATCATAAGCATCCCCTGATCCGTCTCCAGAAGCACCTCTTTTACATCGAAAGAAAGCACATCGCACACTCCACTGATAGTACATGTCCTTCTGTTAGTAAGCAGCAATTTATGTGTGCGCTGTTTCGCGGCATTCAAATCCTCCATATAAATCCCCCATTCTCGTTCGGCTTATAAGAGATTATATGATTTTCCTGCTTTAAATATACCGGAAAAGATCTTTTGCCGCTTCCTTTTTTACCATCTCCTGCACATCCAGCACCTCTACTTTTACTTCTTTATTGCCGAACTGGATTGTAATAATGTCCCCCTGCTTTACATTCGCGGAAGCCTTTGCCGGCTTGTCATTGATCATTACCCTCCCAGCATCGCACGCCTCATTGGCAACCGTGCGCCTTTTAATAAGACGCGATACCTTTAAATATTTATCCAATCTCATAATTTCTGACTCCTTCTTATCATACGGCATATTTCCCCTTTACACGGAGTGCCATCCTCCGAAAAATTTTCCTATGATATTATATGACAAAAAAGAGAACCCGGCGAAAGGTTCTCTTTAGCTTCATGACCAACTATGCGTTTACAATATCCTTTAAAGCCTTGCCTGCCTTGAATTTAGGAGCCTTGGAAGCTGCAATCTCCATAACCTTGCCGCTTTGAGGATTTCTTCCCACTCTGGCTGCCCTTTTGGAAACTTCAAATGTGCCAAAGCCCACTAACTGTACCTTGCCATCTTTCTTCAATTCATCTGCAACAACGTCTGTGAAAGCTTTTAATGCTTTCTCTGCGTCTTTTTTCGATAAACCAGCCTGTTCTGCCATAGCTGCAACCAATTCTGTTTTGTTCATTTGAACTCCTCCTATTATACTACCTTTTCTGTTATTTTCTAGAAGTCTCCTATTTTCGAAACGTCTATACATATTTATAGACGCTTTCCACATATTTGTCAAGGAAAATCTGCCTTTTCCGGCTATTTATCAGGGTTTTTGACCGGTTCATACCTCTCGATCACATCCTCCACCCTGTCTGTCAGAATTTGTTCCTGGTGAATTTTACATGACCCGGCAATATCCGACAAACTGATCAGGATATCTCCCATGATTTCCTCCAGCTTTTCTCTCTCCCGCTCCGGCTCCACTTCTTCCAGCTTTTTTGCCGCTTCTTCCAGACGGAGTACATTTTCCTTATAACCGCTGCCCGCCTTATAAAGCTTGTCCGCTTTTTTCAGCACTTTAGCAGCCCGTGTAAGGGCGGGGAGCTCCTTCGGAATCTCTCTTAAAGGAGATTCTATCCACTCTTTCCCCTCCTTTTCCCTCCGTTTTATCTCCTCCCAATCCGCAGAAATATCCTCCTCTTTTTTCTCTCCGGCCTTTTCGCCGAATATCCGCGGATGCCTTCGTATCATCTTTTCGCTGATTCCGCAGATCACATCTTCCAAAGTAAAAATCCCTTCCTCTTCCGCGATGCAGGAATGCAGCATCACATGAAGAAGAATATCTCCCAGTTCTTCCCTCATATTCTCTGCATTTCCCGTATTATCATAAATGCGGATGGAGGACACCAGCTCCGCTGCCTCCTCCATCATATAAGGTTTCAGGCTTTTATGCGTCTGCCTTCTGTCCCAGGGGCAGCCGTTTTCACTCCTTAAAACCTTCACAATATTCATCAAATCTTCAACAGAACATTTGTTATCCATTGTCTTCTCCGTTTTGTTTCCGGCATTCTTCCTAATTGCCGCTGACCGAACTGTTTTCACTCACCGTCTGGTTCTTATTCACCGTATTGCCGCTGATCGTGCTATTATTCTTTTCTTCTTTTACCAGGTCGGTAAAGGAATAAGTAACGTCTTTTTCCTCATCGTCGATCTGGATCGTATAACTTTTCGTCACATACCCCGGTTTGCGCAGCGTTATCGTATGAGTACCCGGGTCTTTCTTAAAGTTTACCGGAGACATTCCTATATAAATGCCGTCCAGATATACTTCCACATCGGAAGGAGAATCAATATATACCTTATAATTGCTGGCCGCACTGTTATATTCATTCGCCGATACGCTGGAAGGATTTGTGTAATCCGCCGGATAGTCTTCCTCCTCTTCCAGCGATTTCTCCAATGTAACGCTGATGCTCGCCAAGTCCTGGCTCACTTTAATATATTGGGAAATAGTATCATAGCCTTCCGCTTCCACGCTCATCCGGTGAATGCCATATTCGATCTCCACCGGCCCGCTGATATCCACTTCCTTCCCGTCAATACTTACCGTTGCGTTGCCAGGCGTCACCGCGAACAGTATACGGCCCGATTTAGGCTCTTCTATTTCCACATCGCCGACATCCAGCGTTGTTTCCTGATTTCTGTATACCGTAACTTTTCTCGTCTCATCAATGCCGGACGCTGTCAAATGCACGTCATAAGTCCCCTCGGGAACTACCAGAAGCATATCCTCGGTGACCTGCTGTATCACCGACTGCCCCACTTCGATCCATCCGCCTCTCAAATATTCGTCGTTGCTCAGTTTCAAATATCCGTGGCCTTCTTCCACAACAACGCTGTAAATGCTGTTTCCTATTCCGCTGACGGAAACCACATCCCCCCGCACAATATCCTCCAGTTGGGAATCCGCCCCTTCCGAAAAAACTACCAGATTATTTCTAAGGCTGTAAGTGCCGCCGCCGACCTCCGCATTCTTGCCAAGAACATCAAAGCTGTATTTTTCCACTTTTTCCAAAATCCAGGCATTCTCCGAAAGCTTTATACTTGCCAGCTTCTTTTTATTTCTTAAAAAAGCCACATCCACTATATCCCCTTCGTGAATCTGCGCCATTGCCATTCCGCTTCCATACTTATCCTGAATCACAGTAGTCCCGTCATAATCCAAGGTATAGTATCTTCCTGTTTCCACATTCATAAAAGTAATTCTGCTCTTATCCACATCCATTTCTTTCACCACGGCCGTATCCACGGAGTCGTAGCTGCCCGGCTGGGCAATGACAAATCCCGAGTCATGTTTTTCGTATGTGGATTCACGCGCAAGTCCTATACTGTCGCTGGCCGACAATAATCCGGCTGCCACAAGCCCTGCCGTCAATATGGAAAGTATAGCCACCGCCAAAACTATCGGTTTATTTTTCCTCTCTCTACCGCTTCTATGCATGGATGTTCCTCCTCTTTCGAATGGGTCTACCTGGTTATTATATACTAATGCGCCGAAAAAGAAAACCACCCATTAGTACTTTTATAATTTTCCAGAAATCCCGTTTTTTGCTCCTCCTGCCCCAACAGTCTTTCCAGTTTTTCCAGATTTCGCCCGGGTATCCACGCCTTTCCTGAATTATAGTAAAAATTTACAATTTTCCAGAATTTCTCAGGATAGCGGAAGCGGTAATACAGCTGTACACGATCCTCCTCCGACATTTCCCGTTCCCCATGATAAGCATTCAGCAAAAGATTTCCTAATTCTATCGGCCAATTTCCTTTTTCCAGAAGCTTTCTCATAAAAAGATAAAGATCTCTGACAGGATTATCCCGGATACATTTTTCAAAATTAATGATTGCCATCCCGTCCCGCTCTTCTGCGTTCCCCTTTGTCACGAGAATATTATGGTACTGGTAATCTCCATGGCAGACGATGCTGGCCTTTTCCTCACTCTTAGCCCTTTCTCCATTCTCCCGCAGATAACATCCGACTTCTTCCGCAACCTGAAGCGCCAAATCCAAAAAATAATCATAATGTTTTAAAAGAAAAATTTCAAAGTTGGTTTTCTGACTCTTTTCTTTTAAAAATTTTCTTACCTTTTTTAATTCCCTGTTATGCTTTTCATATTCCTTATCAATCCGGCATTCCGGCCTCTGCCCTGCCCCCGGAAAAACGCCCGACGTATCGATAAACGACGCCTTATGGAGCCGGGCCAATGTCTTCACCGCCTGGATACATTCCTTTGTATCCCGCACATTGCATTCTCTGCCTTCAAAATAAGTCTTTAATATGTAAGGAGTCCTATCCTGGTCATATACGATAAGTTCCCCTTCTTTCGTCTTTAAAATGCTTTCTACCGAAGGAAATCCCTGCTCGCTGATCGATTTAAGCAGTGCGTCCTGAAAAATAATCTTATCTTTCGGCCCCGTATATTCCTTCAAAATCAACAAACCTTTATCGGACTCACACAGCATAGCGCCCCGTCCTTTCCAGGTACGAAGCACCTCTATCTCATAATTTTCCAGTACGCTGACTGCCCTGTCATTCACATAAATTCCTCCCATATCACGCTTCACAAGCTTAGTCTATCCTATCTTATGAAGCGATATGGCAAAGTATTCATGCGAACTATGAAGTCATTCCTTTCACATATTCCATCAATTTTTCCCTGCTGTTCTCTTCTGGATCTTCCAGCACGATTTGCAGGAGTTTCTCCAGCGTCCGCCCGATTTCCTTTCCCGGTTCCATTCCCGCCTCTATCAGGTCTTTCCCTGTAACGGCAAGCGTGCGCAAAGACACGCACTGCCTGTCCTCCAATATTTTCTCGTATATCCTGCGGATCTCTTCCAGCGCCTCCAGCTTCTCCGCCCTGCCATATTCGCTTTGCGCCCCGATATCCGCCCTTTTCACATCGAACAGGCAGGGGAAAATATCCTCCCCAATCTTATTCATAGCCCTGCGGACGCTCCTTGCCGACGCTTCCACGGAATAGTCATGGTACAATACCAGCCGGGCCGCCTTATCCCTTGTGGCGTTGTCAAACCGCAGCCTTTTCATCACCCGCCGGGTTATGTCTTCCCCCGCCTGGGCATGCCCGTGGAAATGATCGATGCCCTTTTCGTCCGTAAACTTCGTTTCCGGCTTTCCGATATCGTGAAAAAGCATGGCAAGGCGCAGCGCTTTGTCCGCTTTCACCCCGTTCAGGGAATGCAGAATATGTTCGCCCACCGTATAACAATGATGGGGGTTCTCCTGCTCCGTCTCCATGCATCTGTCAAACTCCGGCAGAATGACCCGCGTAATCCCTGTCTCATAGCAAATCCTCAGGTCTTCGGGGCGCGGGGATGTCAGCAGTTTTACGAGTTCCGTTTGTATCCTTTCCGCACTGATATTTCTGAGGTTTTCCGCCATTTCCTTTACGGCGGCTTTCGTTCCTTCCTCCATCCCATACCCAAGCTGCGCGGAGAACCGCACGGCCCTCATCATACGCAAAGCATCCTCTCCAAAACGTTCCCTTGGATTCCCCACACAGCGAACCAGCCGGGCTTTCATATCTTTGATCCCCCCGAAAGCATCCACCAGCCCTTCCCTATCGTTATAAGCCATAGCGTTGATCGTAAAGTCCCGGCGTTTCAAGTCTTCCGTGAGATTGGATGTAAATGTCACCTCCTTCGGATGTCTGCTGTCCTCATATTCTCCGTCAATACGGTAAGTGGTTACTTCAAACCCCTCCCGCTCCATGATGACCGTCACCGTTCCGTGCTGAATCCCCGTATCGACCGTACGGCGGAAAAGGTTTTTGATTTCCTGCGGGCTGGCGGATGTGGTAATATCCCAGTCGTCAGGCACCCGCCCAAGAATGGAATCCCTTACGCACCCGCCCACCGCATAAGCTTCATATCCGCCGGACTCGATCGTCTCTATAATCTTTTTCACTTTATCCGGTAGATGAATATGCATAATCCCTCCTTGCTTTCCGCCTTTAGACAACCAGCCTCACCGTCTCTCTTGCAATAGCGAGTTCCTCATTAGTGGGAATCAGCATTACCGTCACCTTTGCTCCTTCATCGGACAGAATGACTTCCTCCCCGCGGACTTTGTTCTTTTCTTTATTGATATTTGCCCCTAAAAATCCAATATATTCGCCGATTCTTTCCCGCACTTCCGCATTATTTTCGCCGATTCCCGCCGTAAACACAATGGCGTCCACCCCGTTCATAGCCGCCGCATAAGCACCGATATATTTACCTACCCGGTATGCGTAAGTATCCAACGCGTCTTCAGCTTTTTCATTTCCTTGCTCCGCAGCCTGCACCAAATCCCTGAAATCGCTGGAAAGGCCGTCCGACAACCCGAGGACGCCCGACTTTTTATTGCATATATTAACGACTTCTTCCGCAGTAAGCTTCTCCTTTTCCGCCAAAAAAGCAACGATCGCAGGATCCATATCCCCGCTCCTCGTTCCCATGATCAGCCCTTCCAGCGGCGTCAGCCCCATGGAAGTATCTACGGATTCCCCGTTCTTTACCGCCGATACGCTGGCTCCGTTTCCCAAATGGCAGACAATGATTTTCAGTTCCTTCTTATCCTTTCCCAATAGCTCAGCCGCCCTCTTCGAGACGAAATCATGGCTCGTCCCATGGAACCCATAACGCCTTACCTTATACTTCTCATAATACTCATAAGGCAGCCCGTACATATATGCTTTTTTCGGCATCGTCTGATGGAAAGCCGTATCGAATACGCCCACCATCGGCACATCCGGCATTACTTCCTTGCAGGAACGGATGCCCACCAGATTCGCCGGATTATGCAAAGGCGCCAGATCATTGCATTCCTCCACCTGCCGCAGTACTTCGTCGGTAATAACGACAGAAGAAGCGAATTTTTCCCCGCCATGCACGATACGATGCCCCACCGCACCGATCTCATCCAAAGAACCGATCACCCCTGCCTCTTTATCCGTCAGCTTTTCGATCACCAGCTTAACGGCCACCGTATGGTCCGGCATGTCGATCTGCTCCGTCCTCTTCTCCCCGCCATCCGGCTGATGGGTGATCGCGCTGTTATCTATCCCAATCCGTTCACAAAGCCCCTTTGCCAGTACTTTTTCGCTTTCGCTGTCTATTAACTGGTATTTTAAGGAAGAACTGCCGCAGTTTATTACTAAAATGTTCATAAGAATACCTCCGTTTTTTATATATTTTGTTATATTGCATTTTACAACACATGGGGGAAGATTTCCAGATGTAATTGTTCGATTGAGGAGAGGAGGAAAGGAGATGAGTCCATTTTTGCGAGGGGGAAAGGCGGGGCGGAAGGGGAGCGGGGCAGTGGGATGGCGGGGGAAGCGATGGGAGGCGATGGGCAGCCAGCCGGGCAACAGGGAGTGGGGCAGCCGGAAAGCCAAAGCCGGCGGGGCGGGGCGGGGATGTTTTGGCTGGAGCTTCCAATCGGATTTCACTAATGAAATGGGGATATATTGTCAAACCGATCGGGGCGGAAACAACGGGCATCCTGCCCTGTGTTTCCTGAAATTGCCATCCGTGGCAATTTCCTCCTGGGTATTCGACCATTTCATAAGTGAAATGGCCGATCGGAAGCAACAGCGCAAAAATCCCCGTCCCCGCCCCACCGGCTCCGGCTTCCCGGCTGCCCCACTCCCTGTTGCCCGGCTGGCTGCCCATCGCCTCCCCCCACCATCCCACTGCCCCGCTCCCCTTCCGCCCCTCCTCTCCCCCTCGCAAAAATGGACTCCTTCGCCTCTTGAAGAAAAATCTTTCCATTTTAAATATCAAAAAAGAATAAAAACCCGGAAACCTACAAAAAATCTAACTAGTCAATCAGATTAAGCTATCAATACTAATCCGGCGGTCGGTTATTGGGGAAGGCGATTGTTTTGGCGGAATATTCTGATCCTGTCTTCTATAAAAATCTTTTTTTGTGCCATGGAGCCAAGACCAGAAAAACAGGAGGACCCTTGTCCGAGTGTTTTTGCTTTACTGGTCCTGGCGGAATGTCCGGCACAATTAGATTTTTATAGAAGACAGGATCAGAATATTCTCACAATACCTCCCCCTCCCCCTAATCACCCCGCCAGCACCAACATAGCAAGGAGGAACCCTTTATGATGAAACGGGAACAAAAAACAATGGACGGAAATCAGGCCGCTGCCCATGTAGCTTACGCTTATAGCGATGTGGCGGCGGTGTATCCTATTACGCCTTCTTCTACCATGGCCGAATATGTGGATGAATGGGCGGCGGAAGGGAGGAAGAATATATTCGGGCAGACTGTCAATGTCGCGGAAATGCAGTCGGAAGCAGGGGCCGCAGGGGCCGTGCATGGTTCGCTTGCGGTCGGGGCGCTTGCCTCTACTTTTACGGCTTCCCAGGGGCTGCTCCTTATGATTCCTAATTTGTATAAAATGGCGGGGGAGTTGCTGCCCGGGGTGTTCCATGTGGCGGCAAGGACGGTCGCCACTCATGCCCTGTCCATCTTCGGCGATCATTCGGACATTTATGCCTGTAGGCAGACCGGGGCGGCTATCCTGGCAAGCGGCAGTGTACAGGAGGCGATGGATCTTGCTCCTATCGCCCATCTGGCGGCTATTAAAGGAAAACTTCCTTTCCTGCATTTTTTTGACGGTTTCCGCACCTCCCACGAAATGCAGAAAATCGATATATGGTCTTATGATGATTTGCAGGAAATGACCGACTTTGAGGCAATCCGGGAGTTTCGGGAACATGCCCTGAACCCCCGCCGGGCAAAACTGATGGGATCCGCCCAGAACCCGGATATTTTCTTCCAGGCGAGGGAGGCTGCCAACGGTTATTATAATGCCATGCCTTCTTTGGTGGAGTCTTATATGGAAATGATTAATCGGAAAATCGGGACCGATTACTGGCTTTTCCGCTATTATGGAGCCAATGATGCGGATCATGTCATCATCGCTATGGGTTCCGTTTGTGAAACGGTAAAAGAAACGATTGATTATCTTATGGACGGAAAAGGCAGTGGAGATGTGAGGCCGGGATTGGTGGAAGTGCATCTTTACCGGCCTTTCAGCGCCGCCCATCTGCTCTCCGTCCTCCCGGAGTCCGTCCGGCAGATTACCGTCCTGGACCGGACAAAAGAACCGGGCGCAGCGGGAGAGCCTCTTTATCTGGATGTGGCCGCCGCTTTAAGGAATTCCAGGTTCCGCAGCGTTCCCGTTTTTTCCGGCAGATACGGGCTGAGTTCCAAAGATACCGATCCCAGCCAGATTTATGCCGTTTTCCGCAACAGGGCGCCGGCGGGCAAACAGGTTTTTACTTTGGGGATTACGGACGATGTCACCCATTTGTCCCTGGATATCAGGGAATTTATAAATGCTGGTTCTTCTTCCGCTATTTGTTGTAAATTCTGGGGGTTGGGAGGGGACGGTACTGTCAGCGCCAATAAAAATTCCGTCAAGATCATAGGAAACCATACGGATAAATACGTACAGGCATATTTTGATTATGACTCCAAAAAATCCCGCGGCCTCACCGTATCCCATCTTCGGTTCAGCGACTCGCCGATCCGGTCCCCTTATCTGGTTCGCCAGGCGGATTTTGTGGCGTGCCATAATCCTGCCTATCTTCATAAATATAATATGGTGCAGGAGGTAAAGGATGGGGGCATTTTTCTGTTAAATTGTTATTATAAGGAAGAAGAACTGGAACAATACCTGCCGGGCCAGGTCAAACGCTATATCGCGCAGCATAAGATTAAGCTGTATGTGATCGACGCTATCCGCATAGGAAAAGAAATCGGATTAAATAATAAAATCAGTACGATCCTGCAGGCCGCTTTTTTCCGTCTCGCCAATATCATTCCGATCGAAGACGCGAGGCGCTTTATGAAGGAGGCCGCCGCCGTCAGCTATCGGAAAAAAGGGGATAAGGTGGTACAAATGAACTGGGACGCCATCGACAGAGGCATCGAGGATATTCTGGAAATCCCGGTTCCGCCGCAATGGAAACAGTCGGAGGATGAGCCGCTGGATGCCCGGCTTCTTCCCGACCGCCCCCAGGTTCTTGCCTATGTGGAAAATATACAAAAACCTGTCACCTTGCAGCAGGGCAATTCCCTCCCGGTCTCCGCCTTTCTCCCTTACGCGGACGGCTCTTTCCCTTCCGGAAGCTCCGCCCATGAGAGGCGCAATGTAGCTACGGAAGTCCCGGAATGGAAGCCGGAAAACTGCATCCAGTGCTGCCGTTGTTCTTTCGTCTGCCCGCATGCGGTCATCCGTCCCGCAGCTATGGATGAGGAAGAACAACGCAATGCCCCGGAAGGCATGAAAACGCTCGCTATGGTCGGTATGCCCGGCTACTCTTTTTCCATTACCGTTTCCGAGACGGACTGTACCGGGTGCGGCTCCTGTGCCGGCGTATGCCCGGGAAAGCAGGGAGAAAAAGCTCTTGTCATGCAGCCGGTCAAAGAACATGATGAGCGGCAGCAATACTTTGATTACGGAAAGTCCCTGCCCGTAAAAACGGATGTTGTGGAAAGATTTCATGAAAATACCGTGAAAGGCAGCCAGTTCAAGCAGCCCATGCTGGAATTCCACGGGGCCTGTGCCGGATGCGGGGAAACGCCTTACGCTATTTTAGTCACCCGCCTTTTCGGAGAGCGGATGTATATTGCCAATGCCACGGGATGCTCCTCCATCTGGCCCAATTCATCCCCCACCACCGCTTATACCGCAAACTCCCTCGGCCGCGGCCCCGCATGGTCCAACTCCCTCTTTGAAGATGCCGCGGAATTCGGCTATGGTATGGTTTTGGCGCAGAATTCCATTCGAAAGCGTTTAAAAGAGACCGCGGAGAATCTGTTGGAAGCATTAGGGAAGACCGATACCAATTCCTCCGAAAGTATTTTGCGCTCTGCCCTGGAGCTATGGCTGGATACTTTTACCGACGGCCGCAGGAACACAGACGCCTCCGACGCCTTGATTGCCGCCCTGCAAGGCTATATGTCCCATGCCGGTCAGGAAAATAACGATTTATGCGGGCAATTATGGCGTGCAAAAGATTTTCTTTCCAAAAAATCCCAATGGATTTTCGGCGGCGACGGTTGGGCTTACGATATCGGCTTCGGAGGTTTGGATCATGTACTCGCCAGCGGCGAGGATATTAACATCCTCGTTTTCGATACGGAAGTATACTCCAATACGGGAGGCCAGGCTTCCAAGGCAACTCCTGTCGGTTCCACCGCCAAATTCGCCTCAGGAGGCAAAACCAAAAAGAAAAAAGACCTGGCTTCCATGGCTATGACCTATGGCGATGTCTATGTGGCCCAGATCGCTATGGGAGCGGATTACCTTCAGACAATAAAAGCCATTACCGAAGCGGAGGCTTATCCCGGCCCTTCCCTCATTATTGCCTATTCCCCCTGCATCAGCCATGGCATCCGCTCCGGCATGGGAAGCGCCCAGCATGAAGAAGCCAAAGCGGTGTCCGCCGGTTACTGGCATCTTTTCCGCTTCGATCCTTCCCTGAAAGAGCAGGGAAAGAACCCTTTCCAGCTGGACAGCAGACAGCCTTCCATGGATTATGAAGAATTCCTGTCCGGCGAAAACCGCTATAATGTCCTTCAAAGGATGCATCCTGAAGCCGCCAAAACATTATTCGCCCAGGCAGCGGAATGCGCGGAAAAAAGATTTCAATATTTCAATAAACTTATCGACCTGTACGGGGAAAATCTGTTATAATGGTCTATGTGCCGGCACGCATGGGAGCAACAAAACTTATGCGGACCGGCGCAACATCAGAAAAAAGAAAAGAGGTATCTATGTATGAAAGCAACAAAACTAAAAGAGGGCATTTACTGGGTTGGTGCTGTTGACTGGAACATCCGTAATTTCCATGGTTATAGCACGGAACAGGGAACCTCTTACGGAGCTTACCTGATCGTAGACGAAAAAGTTACTTTGATCGATACGGTAAAGGCACCCTTTGCGGAAGAAATGATTTCCCGCATCAGCGATATCCTTCCACCAGAAAATATTGATATTATCATATCAAACCATGTGGAAATGGATCATTCCGGCGCTTTACCCGCCATTAGGAAGCACTGCCCCAACGCGTCCATTTATACGAGCAGCCCGGCGGGTGCAAAAGGACTTGCCGCTCATTATGGCGACTATGGATATCTGTCTGTAAAAACCGGCGATTCCCTTTCGATCGGAAAGAGAACCCTTTCTTTTGTATCCACGCCTATGCTCCACTGGCCGGATAACATGGTGACATACTGCCCAGAAGAAAAAATTCTCTTTTCCAACGATGCTTTTGGACAGCATTATGCTTCTACCGGACACTTCGACGACGAAGTGGATCTCCCTATTCTTTTGGAAGAAGCCAAAAAATATTATGGCAATATTCTCATGTGCTTTGGCCGGCAAATACAAAACACGGGAAATGTTCTGGCCGGCATGGATATCGATATGATTGCTCCCAGCCACGGCATTATATGGCGCAGCCATATCGAAGATATTCTCAAAGCCTACCATTCCTGGAGCGCTAACGAACCCTCCACAGGAGCGGTCGTTGTCTACGACAGTATGTGGAATTCCACGGAAAAAATAGCAAAAACAATCTGCGAAGCCTTTGCGGATAAAGATATACCGGCAAAACTCTATGATTTGAAGACCAATCATATTTCCAATATTGTGCCGGAAATATTGACCAGCAAATATATTGCGGTGGGTTCCCCCACGCTGAATAACCAAATGATGCCTTCCGTTGCCGCATTCCTTTCTTATCTGAAAGGGCTTTCTCCTAAGAACCGGGAAGCTTTCGCCTTCGGTTCCTACGGCTGGAGCGGGCAAAGCATTGAATTAGTTGAGAAAGAACTGGAAGCCTGCGGATTCCATATATGTATGGACAGAACACGCATCAATTATATTCCATCACAGGAATCTTTACGCGAAATATATAATAACGTTCAGGAAATGTCAAAATAAAAAATATTTCGAAAAAGGAGTGATAGAAACATGGCTTGGAAAAAAACGGGCTCCCACAGCCGGAAAATCAGAAAAAGCCTTAATAGACGGATATTGAAAAGCACCACCTTCAATATCCTGATTCTTGTTATTGTATGCTGCGTATTCATGGCGCTGGCCATGCAATCGCTGGCCAACAACATTCTGCTGGATAGTCTGCAGCCCATGACCCGCCAATCGGCCAAAACCGTAGAAGCTAATATCCACATGCTGGCAGACCGGATGATGACCCTTGCAAACGACCCCCGGATGAACTTATCCATTAATGCCGAAACACAGGAAGTCTCTTCCGACGCAGCGGCGGTTCGGGAAAGCCAGAATTCAATCCTGCTGGAAGCCGCTGAAACTTATGAGCTATATACGATTGCCCTGTATGATTTGGAGGGGCAGCTGATACAGGAAATCGGCGATTCGCCGGAAGAACTGGATCATGACTTTTTTGCGCTCCTCCGGGAAACGGACAATTTAACCACCTGTTCTTCCACTCTTTTTCAGGGGAAGCCAGGCATTACCATGGGTATGCCCGTAAAAAGAAACGAAGAAACCATTCTCTACCTTGTAGGGATTTACAAATACGACACCCTCAGCGATGTCATCAGCAATATTAACATAGGAAAACATGGAACAGCCTACATAACTAACCGGGAAGGGCTGATTGTCGGCCATCCCGACCAGTCTTTGATCACGTCGGGCTATACGATGACCCAGCTCAACGGCGATAACGAAGAAACCTTTAGCCGTGTCACTACCGGTGAAACCGGGGCGATTGAATTTCCCGTAAATGGCGAAACTATGCTGGTAGCCTTTTCTCCTGTCCGCGGTACTCAATGGTCTCTGGTCATTCAGATTCCAAAATCGGACTACAGCCATTTTATTAATACGGCAATGCTGTTGGCGGTATTAGCTACTCTGGCAGTATTAGTGATTTCGATCCTTCTGGTTCTCCGCCTTTCCAGATCCATTTCCCGTCCGGTGAAAAACGTCACCGAGCGAATCATTACCCTATCGGACGGTGACCTCCACACGGAAGTAGCCTCCGTCCGGTCCGGAGATGAACTGGAAGTGCTGACCAGAACCTTAGGGGATACCATAGAGAGCGTCAACTGCTATATATCGGATATTCAGCAAGTATTGACTCATGTCGCGGACGGCAACCTCTCCGTGGAACCCCAGGTAGATTATAAAGGAGATTTTTCCCTTATCCGGGCAAGTTTGGGTACCATTCTTCAATCCATGAACGAAACAATTTCCGGATTCCGCTCAGCGGCCACCCGGCTTGCCGACATGTCCGAGGAATTGAATGCGCAGTCCGGCCAGCTGCACCAGGCTTCCATGGAACAGAACCAATCCACCGAGGCCTTGGTTCATGAAGTATCCAATGTGAAAGAACGGCTGGCCAGCGTTACGGAAAGCACCGGCCAGACCCGTGCCAAATCAGAAGAAATAGCCCAACGCGTCCAGGAAGCAAATGCGAGAATGACCTCTCTTTCCGATGCAATGGATAATATCAGCTCCAATGCCCAGGAAATTACGAAAATTGCCAAGGCGATTGAAGATATTGCTTTCCAGACCAGCATTTTAGCCCTCAACGCTTCCGTAGAAGCGGCCCGGGCCGGCGAAGCCGGAAAAGGATTCGCTGTCGTGGCTGAGGAAGTCCAGCAGCTTGCTGCCAAAACCTCCGCCGCCGCACAAAGCGCTACGGAAATGGTAAGCAATACGAGGACAATTATCCACACCGGCGTGGCATTGACTGCGGACACTGCAGAAGCTCTCCGCGATATTTCCTCTGTTTCCGACCAGATCAGTTCCATTTCCGATAAATTAGTGGCAGCGGTACGGGACCAGGAAAGCGCGCTTAGCAGCATGGAAGAACGGATCGAAACCATTTCCTCCATCGCCGACCAGAATCTGCAAAATGCGGAAGGAACGGAACAGTCCAGCGGATCCTTGGCAAAAGAAGCCGAAATCCTTCAGACCCATGTGGAAAAATTTATTTTAAAGGAGGGACGCGACAGATGAAACGGATAAAGATATGCATCCTCTCTTTTCTGCTCATGGCCGCTTTTTTAACAGGCTGCGGAGATCAGACGGGCCTCCAGGATGGTTATTATACGGCCCAGGCCGCCGATTTCAGCCACGGATGGAAAGAATATATCACCATCATGGTAAAAGGAGGAAGCATTGTCTCCGTAGAATACAATGCGGAAAATCCCAGCGGTTTTATCAAAAGCTGGGACAATGCTTACATGCAGACAATGCTCCATTCCAACGGCACCTATCCCAATGAATATACCCGCTATTATGCCAGCCAGCTTCTGGAAGACCAGGGAGCCGACAGCATAGATGCCATCAACGGAGCTTCTTCCTCCCATGCTTCCTTCCAAATATTAGCTGCGGCCGTATTGGAACAGGCCCGCCAGGGAGACTCCAGCATTATAGTCGTTGATACATCCCATTAGATGCGAGTCAGCTTATGTAAAATCGGGCAGGGAAAATTTCTTCCCTGCCCGATTTGCTTTGCCTCATTCTTTGCTGCCTTCGTATATTAATAAGCCTTTCCCCAATAAACCATCTTTTTCGCCGGTTTTCCACAGTATACGCATGTGTCCGACAAACATTCCTGTTCGTAGGGCATGCAGCGGCTCGTTACGCTCATATCCTCCTTGATCTTCTCCTCGCATTCCTGCTCTCCGCACCACATCGCTTTCACAAATCCCGATTTTTCCGCAAACAATTTTACGAATTCGTCCTTTGCCTTCGCCACATAAATATGGGATTCCAGATGCGTCTTTGCTTTTCGGAAAAGATTCGACTGAATATCTTCCAATATCTCCGCTACCGCATGTTCCAGTTCATCCAGCGCCGCTTCCACTTTTTCTCCATTATCCCGGCGGCAGATCACGCATTTCCCTGCTTCAATATCTTTTGGCCCGATCTCTACGCGGATCGGAATTCCCCTCATTTCCTGTTCGGAGAACTTCCAGCCCGGACTCTTATCGGAATCGTCCACCTTCACGCGGAAATTACTGAGCCTGTCTTTTAATTCATAAGCCTTCTCCAGCACCCCTTCCTTTTTCTGCTGGATCGGAATAATCATTACCTGCGTAGGAGCCACTTTCGGCGGCAGCACCAGGCCGGAATTATCCCCATGCACCATAATAATCGCGCCGATGATTCTCGTAGACATTCCCCAGGAGGTTTGATGCACATATTTCAGCTTATTGTCTTTATCCGTAAACTGGATGTCGAACGCCTTTGCAAAACCATCCCCGAAATTATGGCTCGTTCCTGACTGCAGCGCCTTGCCGTCATGCATCAAAGCCTCTATCGTATAGGTCGCTTCAGCCCCTGCAAATTTCTCTTTCTCCGTCTTGCGTCCTTTTACCACCGGGATCGCCAGCACTTTTTCACAGAATTCCGCATAGATATCCAGCATCTGCTCCGTTCTTTCCTGCGCTTCTTCCGCCGTCGCATGGGCCGTATGCCCCTCTTGCCATAAGAATTCCCTGGAACGGAGGAACGGCCTCGTTTCCTTTTCCCACCGGACTACGCTGCACCATTGGTTATAAACCCTCGGCAGATCCCGGTAAGACTGGATGTCCCCTTTATAAAAATCGCAGAACAATGTTTCGGAAGTGGGCCTTACGCACATCCTCTCCTGTAATGGGTTCAAGCCGCCGTGCGTCACCCAGGCCACCTCAGGGGCAAACCCCTCCACATGGTCTTTTTCTTTTTGCAGCAATCCTTCCGGTATAAACATCGGCATATATACATTTTCCACGCCGGCCGCTTTAAACATATCGTCCAGCTGCCTCTGGATCAATTCCCATATCGCATATCCTGCCGGTTTGATTACCATGCATCCTTTTACGTTAGAATAATCGATCAGTTCCGCCTTCTTCACCACATCCGTATACCATTGGGCAAAGTCCTCGTCCATCGATGTAATTGCTTCTACTAACTTCTTATCAGCCATTTTTTCTCTCCTTTTCTCTATCTTAAGCCCCCGCCGCATGCTGTTCTTTTAAAAGAGTAAAAAATTCCTCCTCCGGCATCGGTTTGGCATAATAATATCCCTGCACCTGGTCGCACCCTATATTTTCCAACAGGTCAATCTGTTCCTTTGTCTCAACGCCTTCCGCCAGAAGTCCGAGCTCCAGCTTGTCCGCCATCAGAACCACTTGTTCCAGTATCAGTTTCCCTTTGTTGGACACCATCATATTTTCCATGAACTTCTTGTCCAGTTTTATCACATCAAACGGAGTTTCCAGCAAAATATTCAGGGAAGAATAACCGCTCCCAAAGTCATCCATCAGCAGCGTAAAACCGGCTTCTTTTAACAGAAGCGCCTTCATGGAAATCTGCTGGTCGTCTGCCGATTCCGTGATTTCCAATTCCAACAGCTCTTTGGAAATATGGTTATCGTCTATCATTTCGGAAAGCATCCGTATACATTCGTTATCCTGCAGGTGGACTCTTGATACATTAACGGAAACCGGGCAGGATCTGATTCCCGCTTCCTCACATCTCCTGATAAACCGGCAGGCCTCTCCCCATATATAATAATCCACTTCTTTGATAAAACCGTTCTCTTCAATAATCGGAATAAACTGATTGGGATAGATCATACCCCTCTCAGGATGACGCCACCTCACCAAAGCCTCCGCTCCGATAATCTCATTCTTCGCAATGCTGTACTTTGGCTGGAGATACATCATAAACTGTCTCTCCGCAATGGCGGACTGCATATTTTCCTCTATAAATTTCCTGTTATACAAAGATACTTTAAACTGTTCTTTATAAAATACAACGTTTGTCAGAATATTATTTTTAGCGGCTTTCCGCGCCATGGCAGACCGGTCTTCCATTTGCCGCAGCTCCATCGTTTTATCTTCCACAGTGTATATGCCATAAGATAATTGAAGCTTTACATTTTTAAAATTGGTGATCCTCTCATCCAAATGCTTTACCAGTTCCGTCAGTTCTTCCTCATTGCCATACTCCGTCACGATCATAAACACATCGCTGCGCAGATTGATAAAAAACTGTTCCTCGTGGCAATATTCCCCCAGCCGCTTTATAATAAAGTTTAAGATCTCGTCTCCAAACTTTTCCCCATACAGATCGTTAATCAGTTTAAACTTGCGGATATCGAACTGGATAAATGCAATATTTTTTGACGAAGAAAAAATAAGGTTATACACATTCCTTCTAAAATGACGGACAGCGCTGATATTTTTGATCATGCTCTGCATCTCGTCCATTCTCGCGATGTCTTCCAGTTCAATGCTGCTCTCTACCGCATTTTTAAAATATTCCTCCAGCATCTTTTCCAATATCTCAATGCTTACATTAAGAGCCCTTGGGCATCGCTTTAAAATCAACCCCTCCTGGCGGATCACTGCCATCTCTTCCGGCTTCGAAATATCGTTTCCGAGGATGTCCCTGCAGTTGGTCGCTCCATCCATTCTTTCCGTAAAAAGTTTTATAAATTCATCCGTCTTCTTATTTCCATATATCTCCAATTCCCTGTCCTGGGAATCATAAAAACCGAGGGCGATTCCCAATACCATCAAGGACGCCGTGATACAGCCGCAGACCCCTCCCTGGCGCATTCCTCCTCCAAAACATGTACTCAATTTGAGCGCCATCTTCAGATCCATCCCAAACTCCTCCGCAAACGCCCCGAATAACGCCTGCGAACAATGATACTGCTGGTGCAGCAGCTGTTCCGCCTTTTCCCGATGTGTCATACAATCCCCCATTCTTTTCCGGCAACGCCAAAACCCATTTCCTGATTTCGATTTGCGTTCCTATATAACTTGAAAAATACCTATGCTGTTATTTTAACAAATTCAGCGGAGATTGTGAAGCAAAGAATATCTTATTAACCGGAATTTGGTCATAATTCCAATATTTTCTTAAAAATTAGTCCCATTCCACCCCCATTTTTCAACTTCTTCATATTTAATGTAGATCCTGTTTTGTTTTATTTTCAACTCCTTTTCATATATCCCGCTTATAATCTCTGTCATTTTTCCGGCGGTAATATCCTTGATTTCCCCGAATACTTTCACCTCTATAAACGCCGTCGGCAGTTTTTCATCGCCCCGGAAATACAGATCGCAGTTATCCGCTATTTCTATCATCAGCCAGTCCTCCGTCTTTCCCGGAATTATGGATATATTTTCCCCCAGCTTCTTCCTGATCGTTTCCTTCTGTTCTTTTGTCATGGCAATATTCACCTTCGAACTAATAAATGGCATATTTGTTCCTCCTCAACTTAATATTCATTATATATTTACTATTTTTTCTATATTCATTTTATCACAATCTTTTTTCTTTCCATGCTTTCAGCACATATGGCGCTTTTTATGGCACTATTTGCCATAACCTCATTTCCGTCCGGTTTTTGCTTAGTTTGAAAATTTCCCATTTTCAAGCTCTGCCTTCCCTTGCAAGCGCTTCCCCCATTCCAAGCATCAGAAAAATAAAAGGAGTACTCAATATCTGCTGAAAACTTACAATATTATGTATTGTATACGCAAACGCACTTAAACCAAATATATACAAATATTTTCTTCTGCCGTCCAACGCCTTTTCCGCAAGGCGCACATACCGAAAAACCGCGCTGCAAAATATACCTCCATAACAAAGAAGCCCGAACATGCCCTGGTTCACTAAGACCGTCAGCCATTCGTTGTGGGCGTTCGTCAATCTGGCCCCATCAAACTGTTTGATTACCGACTTGGCCAGATCCGGCAGTGTATATAAATACATAGCAAAGCAATCCGGCCCTACCCCTGTCAGCTTCCTCCATCCGTGCATATTCCTGTAAATCTCCATACCGGCGGACCATGTCGCCCCTCTCGCGCTGCCCCATTGCTCGCTGAATACCAACACTGGCAGTCTGCCCATAAACCGGATGCCGCCTTCAATCCTCGTATTCAGCACCAGCAGAAAAATATACACGCCAATTACGACCACCGCTCCCAATAAAATGATCTGCCGTACAACCCGGAAGCTCTTCATATCCGCTTTTTTTCTCTTGCTCATCAGACAAAACAGCAGGTAAACGATGCAAAGCGGAACCAGCAAGAATAAAGTGATTCTCGAAAGGGTGATCCAATCACTCCATGTGCCGCTATAATAATCAAAGGCGTCCGGCCGCCATATCCTCCACAGCCTCAATCCCTGACAAACGGCGCAAAATAAAATGGCCAGCTCCAGAAAACGCTTCATCCGCCCTGCATTTCTAAAAGAAAGGCAAAATACAAAAATATACAGCCCGGCAAATACAAGAAACGCGCTATTGCTCCCCTGGCTGACCCCGGTCGCAATCCCCACCAGAGTATATAAAAATCCGCACAAACGCTGCCACATTTCCTCCCCGAACCAGTAAAGAATAAATCCCACTGGGAAAAGCACCGACCAAAAACCACAATACCAGTTAATATTCCCCAGCGTAGACAAAAAACTGCTGTTTGCCCCCTGTATCTCCACCGGAAAGATCGAAAAACGGTTCAACAGTCCAAGAGAAAAAACTACCGCCGCTGCCGCCATAAACGCCAGCAGCAATTTTTCTTCATATTCCCAAAAATGAGCCACCAAAAAATAAGACAACACAAAAGCAAGCTGTGTCACGAGCCCCATATTCCAACCTTTTTCCCCCCAGAGAGCCATCTCCTTAAACTCAGAACATATGTATGAAATCACTACGCTGACTCCATAAGCCGCTACCGCCCAGTCCGTTGCCGACAAACGGATTCCACTAAATATCCTGCCGGCTCCCCCTTCTTTCCCAATATTTTCTTTTACCCTGAACGAAACACATGCCAAAACAAGCGGAAGAATCAAAGAAAAACCGCCGATCGTCATCACCTTATAAAAATTAAATTTTTCCTTCCCCACATCCGTATATCCGTCTTTCAAATAAAAAGGATACAAACAGAAAACAATAAACAAATATGCCGTCAGAAGCAAGGGAAGCGCTTCTTCGCAAAACCCACGGAAAGAAAATCCTTCCTCATTTTCCTCTATATCCTCCGATATTCCATCCGGCCCTGCGTCTTCCGTTTCCCTGTCATATTCCTCTTTTTTCCGTACTTCCGTCATTCCCGTCCACTCCTGTCCTGTCTTTCATAAAACGATAGATTTCATAAACCGTAATTAGCGCCAACGGCCCTTTTATTATGCCGGATACCCCGAACAATTTTACTCCCGCATACACGGAAAATAAAATTGCCACCGGAAAGATCCCCATTCTTTCCCCGATCAGCTTCGGTTCCAGGAATTCTCTCATCAGGGCGCAAACTACATATAGAATAACACATATTACCGCCTTTGCATAATATCCGTTTAAAATCTGCCAAAAAGCAAGAGGCATCAGAACCAGTCCCGTTCCGATAAACGGCAGCATATCCATAAATCCCGTAAACAAACCGATCACGATACCGTCTTCAAATCCTCCCAGAAATAAAGCAACCGCGCATAGCAGACTGATAATCAGCAAAATAATAAACTGCGCCTTTATAAAAGTGCCGATATGAAAAAATACCCTTTTTCCTATCTTTATCATATCCCTCAATTCCTTTTTCCCGCGTACCTTTTTCATGATCTCGTTATAATCTTTTGCCAGCAGCACGGCCGCAATGATCATGATTGCAAGAAAACTGACAAGCCCCGCAATATTCTTTACATAGCCTACCGACTCATTCATAATCTTCGGCACTACCTGCACCTGGAAATTTTCAATAAATACATCCACTCTTTCCATAATAAAGTTTTCAATCTTCGCCCCGTCCATGCCGAACTTTTTTTCCATTCCATCGCAGCAGCTTCCGACAAATATAAAAAACTTCTCTTCAAACAAATCGATCTGCGCAAACAAATCCCCCAGTTTCTGTATCATAAAAATGACCAGGCACCATATCCCCATTCCCGCCGTCACACAGAAAAGCAGCAAAATGCTGGCGGCTAATATCCCCTTTTTTATATGATATTTATTCTGCACTTTTTCCAGCATGGGATGCAGAAGCGCAACAAAGGCAAAGGCAAAAAGAAAAGGGGAGGCCAACGGGCTTAAAAACCGGAACCCTATGTATACCCCTGTAATTATCGCAGCAAATGTTGCATATTCTTTTAACTTTGCAGCCGTTTTTCCTTCCATAACCATCCCGTCCTTATACCTTCTTTCCATACTTTAGTATAAGTCATTTTCGGGAAATTATTGCTTCCATGCCTTTCTGTTTCTTAGGTATTAACTGGCAAAAACGGTAAAAAAACAGCCTCCGAAGGCATAATATCGAACCTCATTTTCTTTCCCGTGCCGGGATGGCCAAACTCCAGCCCATAAGCGCACAAGGCCGTATTTCTTACCCGTTCTCTGCGGCTATATTCTTTGGACCTTTCACTTCCATACTTCACATCCCCCAACAGCGGCATCCCTGCATTCGCCATCTGCACTCTGATTTGATGATGCCGCCCTGTCTTCAGCCATATACGAACCAGCGCAGTTTCCGGTTCCCCTTCCTCCGCCTTCCTTTTCTTTAGGATTTCATAAGAAAGTTCCGCATATTTTCCATTTCCTTCCCCTGTGACTTTCGAAATATTTGTTTTCCCATCCCTTTCCAAGTAATCTGCCAACGTATTTTTTCCCTCCGGCGCTTCCGCTCCATCGAGTAAAACCACGGCATAATATTGCTTGTTCATCGCCTGTTCCCTGCTCTGCCTATTGAGATCCGCCGCCGCCTTTTTTGTTCTGGCAAAAACCAGGACGCCCTCCACCGGCTGATCCAAGCGATGCACAGCCGTCATATAAGGCGCCCTGAAATATTTTTTTAGTTCCGTTTCCATATCCGGTTCCCCCAGACGAGCCGTCTGGACTGCGATCCCGGCTCTTTTACGGCATACGACAATTTCTTTATCTTCATATAAAATATCTTTGCTTCTGATTCTCATCCCCGCCTATCCCTTTCCTCCAGCTTTGCCTCAATATAACGGTTCAGCCCTTTTACCGAATCAATTCCGTATTCCCGGGCAACCTCTTCAAAATATTCCTTCATATTTTTCTTTGCAATCACCCTATGGGATGGTTCCTCGCTTCCGCACCCCACTCTTGCATCCGTCCATGGCTTTTCATTGTGAGTAATGGCTTCCAACGCTTTTCCGCCATATTGTCCAAAACTATCAATCACCAGATCGGCGGCCATCCGTTCCTCTTCCGACAACCCGCCCTCTTTCCCTGCAAACGGTATCAGTCTTGCATCTTCGATCGGATTATACTTAAAATCGCGGAAAAGAAAATATACTTTCTCATATACCGGCCCATGCTGCCATGCACAGCAGTCCTCCGGAAAAAACTCCCGGTCAAAAAGCGCCATATAAATTCCTTGGATATAATAAAGAAGCTTCTGTAAAGCCAAAGGCGTTACTTCCTGCTTCTTCTCCAGTATATAAGCTATGCCGGCCTGCATCTTACCGGATATTTTACAGCAGCTCCCGTAATACTGTTCTTCTCTTTCCCTGATATTGGCGTCTATGAGACCCGGTATATGCATCTTTTCCCCGCATTCTTTGCATATAGCTTCTGTCAGCACAAATTCATATTCCCTATCCCGGATCGTCTCTTTATATATTCCCTTTTGAATCTCATATTCCGTATTTTTTCTGCATCCTATGCAAAAATCCACTTTTCTTTTCTCTGCCACGACCAGCCCTCCCGTTCCATGCCCTGTTCTCTATTTAAAAGCATAAGTCACCGGACGGATCTGTTTATGAAAAGAAACTACAATAACAAACCGGCTGTCCAATCGATTAAACTTGATATATAAAGAAACTTTCTCCTCTTCCGTTCCAAATCTCTGCCATAATTTTACGTCTTTTCCGAATATATATAATATTTCCTGCTCAAATCCCATATGCTTATTCTTTACGGCTTCACAAAAATCATCCGCCGTAAGATTCATTAAAATATCTTTGCTTCCCGTTTCGCCGATGACGTAGTCCTTATACAGATCCAGATTTGCCTGTCGTTTCCTGCTTACGTCTATCCTATATCTACCAGCTCTTACTGACGCTTTCACCCCCGCAATATATTTTTCTATTTCTTCATAGCTTTTGTGCAACCGATCTTCTCCCTATACTTTAAACCGGTATCCAACTCCCCATATCGTTTCGATATATTGTGGTTTGGCGGTATCAAATTCTATTTTCTCGCGTATTTTCTTAATATGAACCGTTACCGTAGCGATATCCCCGATGGAATCCATATCCCAAATTTCCCTGAACAGCTCTTCCTTTGTAAATACATGATTCGGATTTTCTGCCAGAAAAGTCAGCAAGTCAAACTCTTTTGTGGTAAATGTCTTTTCTTCCCCATCCACATATACCCGCCGGGCAGTCTTATCGATTCGTATCCCCCGTATTTCCACAATATCATTCGTTTTCTGCGTAGAACCGACCAGCCTGTCATATCTCGCCATATGAGCCTTTACCCTGGCAACAAGTTCGCTGGGACTGAAAGGCTTTGTCATATAATCGTCCGCCCCTAATCCCAAGCCTCTGATCTTATCGATATCGTCTTTTTTAGCCGATACCATAAGAATCGGAATATTTTTCTCTTCCCTTATTTTTTTACATACTTCAAAACCGTCCATTCCCGGAAGCATCAGATCGAGAATAATCAAATCGAAGTCTTCCTTCAAAGCTTTTTGCAGACCTTCATCACCCGTATGCTCGATCTCCACTTCAAAATCGCTTAATTCCAGGTAATCCTTTTCCAGATCCGCAATCGCTTCCTCATCTTCAATAATCAATATCCTGCTCATATCCACCAGCCCTTTCTGACTTTAATATTTATTATACCTTCTCATTCCCCTTTATTCCGCAACCTCCCGATATTTCCTGAAAACGAAGTGAAGACATGTGCCTTCTCCTTCCTTACTGGTAGCCCATATATAACCCCCGTGGTCTTCCACGATCTTCTTTACAATGGACAACCCGATCCCGCTTCCGCCTTTTGAAGAATTGCGGGAGGCGTCCGTCCGGTAAAAGCGTTCGAATATATTGGGCAAATCTCTGGCGGCAATTCCCTTTCCGTTATCTTCTATTTCCACCCGGATAGAATCCACCTCATCCAATATCCGAATATCAATCACTCCTTTTTCCCGTTCCAGATATTTCACGCTGTTCCCTATAATGTTATTAATCACCCTTTTTAGCTGCTCCGGATCCGCTATAATCATAGCATCCGGTGAAACCAGGTTGGAATAATTCAACTCAATATTTTTTGATTCCAGATCCAGTCCGACTTCTTCCACACAGTCCCCAAAATAATCCGCCACGTTCAGACGATGGAAATGATAGGGAATTCTGTTGGAATCGATGCCCGAATAAATCGTCAGTTCGTTGATCAGACGATCCATATCGTTCGCCTTATTATATATGGTTTTAATGTACTTATCCATTTTTTCCGGCGTATCGGCCACGCCGTCCATAATCCCTTCCACATACCCTTTGATCGCCGTGATCGGTGTTTTCAAATCGTGGGAAATATTGCTGATCAATTCCCGGTTCTGCTTTTCATGCTCAAACTTTTCGTCTGTAGATTCTTTTAAACGGAGGCGCATATCTTCATAATTTTTATAAAGTTCCCCGATTTCCCCCTTGCTGTCTGTATTCAACATATATTCCAAATTGCCGTCGGCAATATTTTTCATCGCCGTATTCAATTCATTGACCGGCAGGAATACTCCCCTTTGAATCCATTGCGTCAGCATAAGACTTGTAAAAACCAAGATAACTATGATCGCGATCACCATATCGATCAGCAGCTGTTTGGAAATCAGGGAATTGATTCTCATAATGATAAAAAAGCTTCCTTCTTCTCCATCCGAAAATCTGAAGTCGAGCTGCTTCACAAGCTTTGACATGCTGTTATAATAATAACCCGAATCCCCGCCCGCATTGCCATAACCATATCCCGGCAAAAGGTCGAAAATCTTGCTTGCCGCAGCTTCATTCCCCGTATAATAAATATCATTCCCTTTTCTTACAAGGATGTAGGAAGCCTTATCCTTTATTTCACCGTTTAGCCCGGATAAATACTCTATGTCTTCCATCAATGTCTCGTCTTCATCGATCTGCCTTTCTACTTCCCTGAAAATCTCCTCCGATATCTTTTCAAAAGCCTGTTCCGGTTCCGACACCATCGTATAATCCATATTGACCAGACCGAATTCTCTCTGCGCGTTCATCAGATACCCGCCAATGCTCATAAACGCTATCATGGTCAGCATAAGCGGAAGCAGCACAATCGTAAGAAATGTAATCAACAGCCTTGTTTTAAATTTCATCCGCTTTTCCTCTATAACCCTTATTAACCTGCCAGCATACATCAGCATGCTTCCTTATGACCTGCGCATGCCTTAACATGCTTCATTATACCACATGTTGTACCTTTAGATTATAAAAAGAACAAAAGAAACTTATTAAAACTTTGTAAAATGCTATTGACATCGACTTTTTTTTTGTTATAATAAAATCGATAATGATTACTGATTTTGTATAGGAGGGTTATTATGGCCTTGAAATACAGCCGCCAACGGGAAGTCATCAAAGATTTTCTCTGTACAAGAAAAGATCATCCTACGGCCGATGTTGTATATATGAATGTCAGGCAGAAATATCCGAATATCAGTCTCGGAACCGTATACCGTAACCTCACCCTGCTTTCCGAAATAGGGGAGATCAGGCGGCTTCGCGTAGGCGACGGTGTAGATCATTTTGATGCCGATACATCTTTGCACCATCATTTTATTTGTTCGCACTGCGGACGTATAATTGACCTAAAAATGGAAAACATTGATTATATCCAGGAAACCGCAGAAAAAGATTTTAATGGACGCATCGATAGTTATTCCGCTTACTTTTTCGGTTTATGTGAGAGTTGCTGCAATTTATTGCAGTCATAATAAAGTTTAATAAGAAAAGGAGATTTAAATTATGAAATTTGTATGTCAGGTATGTGGATACGTTCACGAAGGAGATTCTGCACCGGAAAAATGTCCCGTTTGCAATGCACCGGCTGATAAATTCACACAGCAGGGCGAAGACAAAACATGGGCTGCTGAACACGTAGTAGGCGTAGCTCAGGGCGTAAGCGAAGACATCGTTGCTGACTTAAGAGCAAACTTTAACGGCGAATGCTCCGAAGTTGGTATGTATCTTGCAATGGCAAGAGTAGCACACAGAGAAGGCTATCCTGAAATCGGCCTTTACTGGGAGAAAGCTGCTTGGGAAGAGGCAGAACATGCTGCAAAATTTGCTGAGTTGTTGGGCGAAGTAGTAACCGATTCCACAAAGAAAAACCTTGAAATGAGAGTAGAAGCAGAAAACGGCGCTACCGCTGGCAAATTCGATCTCGCAAAACGTGCAAAAGCAGCTAATCTGGATGCAATCCATGACACCGTTCATGAGATGGCTAGAGACGAGGCTCGTCATGGAAAAGCATTTGAGGGTCTGTTAAAGAGATACTTCGGTTAATCAGAAATGCCGTAAATTCAACATTTTTGAGGATTTAGGGGTATGTTAGAGCAATCTGACATACCCTTATTTTTGTGCAAGCGGTTGTGTCTGGGTGTGGGTTTAAAACAGAGAATTGTTTGTAAAATTCTCAAACATATCAATGACTATTTTATTTCCTGTCAAAATAGTATATAATATTTATAAACAAGAGAAAGCAGAGGAAAATGGCATATTGAACTTTGAATGGGATGAGGATAAAAATCAACTAAATTTAAAGAAACACGGAATTGATTTTGAGATAGCAATGTTAGTTTTTAATGATTTGCAACGAATTGAAATATATGATATGGAACACAGCATTAATGAAGACCGTTACAATACTATCGGAATGGTAAATGATATTCTGTTTGTCGTTTATACAGAACGGAAAGAAAATATACGTCTAATATCGGCAAGGCTTGCCACCAAAACAGAAAGGAGCATTTATTATGATACGGACAGTTACTTTGGATAGAAACCAAAAACCCACAAAGGAACAAATTAAACAAATAGAGGAAGCGGCAAAGAAGAAAATTGTATTTGATGAAGATTCACCCGAACTTACTCCTGCAATGGAAAAAGCGTTTCGTTTAGCTGCAAAAAATCGCAATACACAAAAAAAAGCAAATATTTCTTAATTTTTTACGAATATCAAAAACGATAGGCAACAACATTGTAACAAATGCCGCTGCCTATCGTTTTATCTCTTTTTTGCATTTTCTGCTATTCTTGATAAAATGAGGAATGAAAAACAATGAAACCAATAAAGTCAGCCAATTCACCAATTACATATTTTATAAGCAGAACCGGACAGACCGAATGGATACTCTTTATCCATGCGGCTTTCGTCAATCACAATATGTTCAAAGCGCAGTTTGAATATTTTGAGAATAAATATGACATTCTGGCTATTGACATCATTGGCCACGGGCAGTCAACCGATACTCAAAAAGGCGATACAATAGATAAGATGTCAAAGTGGATCTTTGACATCTTAAAAACTGAAAATATTGATCAAATACATATTGTCGGCATTTCATTGGGTGCAGTTTTAGCACAGGATTTTGCGAATCGTTATCCATGCGCAGTAAGTTCATTGGCTTGTTTTGGAGGATATGACATTAATAATTTTGATGCAAAAATGAAAAATGACAATAATGCAAAACAGAAACTAATGATGTTGAAAGCACTCTTTTCAGTTAAATGGTTTGCCAAAGCAAACAAGAAAATTTCTGCATATACTTCACAGGCTCAAAATGAATTTTTTGCTATGAATATACTCTTTCCTAAAAAATCATTTATGTTCCTGGCAACGCTCCATCATATGATAAACAAGTATAAAACCGAGCGAAGAAATTATCCTTTGTTGATTGGATGCGGAAAATTTGATATTCCAATGGAATTAGAGGCAATAAAAGCATGGAAAAACAATGAACCCGATTGTACGGTAGTCTTTTTTGAAAATGCGGGGCACTGTGTTAATATGGATGTGCCGCAGGAATTTAATAAAACAATGGAAGAATTTTGGAAAGGCGCAAGTCCCATTTTTTTTCATTAGCTTTCTCCAGAAATATCGATTATCCTTTTTACTTGATTATTTCTAACATAATCGCAATGTCCTCGGTTGCCATTGTTACTTTTGACTTCTCGATTAAGATATTGCCTCCTGTCATTATATACGACGGCATTACCCGAATACCCTTATAATAGATTTCGCTGTTCCGCAATTTATAGGTGGAAACGGCAGGAATCACATTTTTCTTTGTTGACTTTTTCGTAATCATGTTAAAAGCTTTCTTTGCAACATCACCCATGAGCATAATAACCTTTATATCAGGGAATAAGGAAAGTTCTGCTTCCAAATAAGGCAAACTGTTTTCCATACTGCTTTTATCAATGGCATAATCTGTCTTTGGGGTTTTTACGGCATTTGTAATATAGATACCCTTTTTTAGTATGTCCTGTATGGAAACAACCTCTGCCCCCGCACCTTGCAAAAGAGGAATCGTTGTTTTCAGATAATCGGCGTCAGAGCTTCCATAAAAATCCTGCAAAGGGTCGGAGGGAACGACTTCATTTATCATAACCGCCCGGATCGTAAGCGGATCAATATCAATATTATTTAAATATATACCGTTTGCCATGCCTACTTTCATTTCGATTTCTTTTTTAATATTCATATCTTTATTCTCCTTTATGATGGTTTCTTGCGGCTTATCGCCTCCATATCCTGATTATATTACATAAATCCTGACAACTTCATGTCAAGGTTTCTGAATCATCAATCGACATGCCGGAACTGCATTTCAAATCTTGACGCAATCTCTTGGAAATGCTACAATAATCAAAGCTTAACCGATAATTTGGTTAAGAAATTTTATAACTTTATAAGGAGGACTTGGAAATGAAAAAATATTTTTGTAATCCCTGTGGCTACACATATGATCCGGAAAAAGGCGATCCCGAACATGGCATTGCACCCGGTACCGCTTTTGAAGATATTCCCGATAGCTGGGTATGCCCTGTCTGCGGCATTGACAAAAGTATGTTCCAGCCTTGCATAGATAACTATAACTAAAAGCAAATTATCTGCAAACAAAAACTGCTGCCTTTTCAAACATCGGACAGCAGTTTTTTTATTTTCTATCGCCTGATTATCCTCTATTTCTCCACCGTTACAAATCCGTAAGTTGCTCTTCCGTTTTCCCATACCCCCAGGACTTCATACACATAATTGCCATCGGCGCCTTCTATCACCATTTGTCCTTCTTTTTCCGATACCGTTACCTTTTCTCCTTCCGGCGTTTCCTGTCCCTTCCCTAACAATGAGGAATCATAACGAACCACTTCTACCTCCAAAGGTTCCTCCGAAAAGAGAAGCGTCAGATCCAGCGGCTCCGATACCGTAATATCCGCTAACAGCTCTCCCCAGTCCAATACCGGAACGCTGTCCGCCACGACTGCATTGCTCAGCCCGTCCTTATCCATATAAACCCATTCATATCCGCCTCTTTCTATCGCTACAGTGACATCCGCCATGGATGTTACATAGTTCACTTGCAGCACAGGCGGTTCCGCCGGATCGGGCTCCGTATAAAGTTCATCCACGATCTCCTGATACTGATCCGCATCCGAAGGATTTCCCTCCGATTCCACTTTAATTTTTGTCACTCCCGGATACTGCCCCGGATAAGATTCTGCCATGATTCCGTTTCCATAGATCTTAACAATATTTCCCCTCTTCAGATCACGGAGGGAAATTTTATTTCCATTGATATCCTGTACCTCGTATGCTTCCTCCGGTGCCGTTACCACGAAAACTCCTCCCTGTTCGCTGGCGAAAATATATCCGTCTTCCCCATAAGGCACATACATCGCCGTAATCGCCTCTCCTTCTTCCTCTTTGCCTTTTCCTGCTCCCATTCCATAAATGACCGCTGCCACTATTCCGATTACAACAGCGCACCCTATTATGATCCACATAAATTTTTTATTTTTCATTATAATACCCTTTCCTCTTCCATTTGATATCCTTATTATAATTATTATAACTGATTATCCATAAAATCATTCAATCCCCAGCAATACCTGCTTTTAAATTATGCCGCACAAATAGTATCAACAACATCCTACTGCATTTCTTTTCTCACCCTTATAAAAAGCTTCAATATTCTTATACGTTTCCTCCACGACCCTGTTTCTCGCCTCTATGCTCGCCCACGCCAGATGAGGAGTAATAATCAGCTTATTGCTGTCCATCACCTTGCTTAAAGGGTTCGTATCCTTCATAGGCTCCGTCCCTGTTACATCCAGCCCTGCTCCCGCGATCATATCTTCCGTCAATGCGGTATACAATGCCCCGTCATCCACTACCGGCCCTCTCGCTACATTAATTAATATCGACGTTTTTTTCATTTTCTTTAGAGCATCCAAATCGATCAGATTCCTTGTCCTGTCGCTCAATGGGCAATGGAGGGAAAGAAAATCCGATTCTTTTAATAAAGTATCCAAATCCACTCTTTCGTACTCTTTACATGTACTCTTTCCGGAAGCTGAGTAAAAGATAACTTTGCATCCAAACGCCTCCGCAATCTTCGCCACCCTTCTTCCGATATTGCCCATTCCCACGATTCCCCATACTTTTCCTTCCAGTTCCGTAAAGGGAATATCGAAATTGGAAAATCTGCTCTGGGAAGCGTACTCCCCGGACTTTACATAATGGTCATAATGATGCAGTTTTTCCAGCACATAAAAGCAAAGGGCAAACGTATGCTGCGCTACCGCAGCGGTAGAATAATCCACCACATTTACTACCCGTATTCCCTTTTCGTCACAATATTCCAGATCCACATTATCATAACCTGTCGCAAACTCGCAGATCAGCTTTACACAGCCCGCCCCTTTCAGCGTTTCCCTGTTCAGGGGCGCTTTATTGGCGATAATAATCTCCGCATCCCTTATCCTTTCCTCTACCTCTCCCGCAATCGTATTATGGTATATTTCAAGATCTCCCAGCTCCTTCAGGCGGTCTATGGAAACATCCATGCCCACACTGCCTCTTTCCAGCACTACTATTTTCATATATTCAACCACACCTTTCCCCGGCCCGCAAAACAAACCGGAAATATACTTGATTCCGCCCATTCCGGCGGCTACTGTTCGGACACGCTCAAACCGCCGGATTTTATTATCTCTCAAATCCGGCGGCCTCCCCATAGGAATGTGTTACTCTCTAAATAGCAATATTCATGTTTTCCCTGCAAATGCAAAACTCAATCTTACTCAGGACTTCTTCCGCCAGCTTTCTGTCATCCGTATGAAGCCGCAGATCCAGCACCCGATGTAATCCGAATCCTAAAATTCCAAGCATGGATTTCCCGTCTATCACATGCCTTCCACTTCGTAAATCAATATTAAACGGGTAATTTTCAACAGCCAGCACAAATCTCTGGCAGTCTTCCATCGACTGAAACAAAACTCTGATTGGTTCCACTTTACCTTCTCTCCTTTCATGAAAACATTTTCCGTCCATCCATTCCTATAGCCCCGATTAATTATTTGACTTATTCTAACATACGCCCTTTTGGAAAGTCAACAAATGAATGGATCAGCCATCCTCCGGCCCGCCACTATCAAAAGGCGGAAGCTATCCGCAGACCGCTCCCGCCTCTTTCCACTATAGCTATTCTATAAATCCTTTTCTACTTTCCGCATATTTTATGCGCCAGCTTCATGACACTCTCTGCGTTGCCCACCGCATAATCCAGGGAAGGTACTGCTGCCATAGGAATTTGAATTTCTTTCCTCATATCTTCCATACGGTAGCTGGCCTGTGGTGCCACCAGTACACAATCCCAGCCCTCCTGCCATCTCTCCTGCGCTTCGCCAGTCCCTACTGCGATAATATGCAATTCTTCTCCATGAGAGGCCGCCCATGTCTGCATTTTTTTCATCAAAATACTGCTGGATAAGCCGCCAGCACAGCATAACAATACTCTCATTCCTTCCTCTCCTTTCTTTCATCCTTATTCGACATCAATCCAACTCTTCTCCATTAGAGGCAATGACTTTCTTATACCAATAAAAAGAATCCTTCCGATAGCGTGCCAATGTTCCATTTCCTTCATTATCCTTATCCACATAGATAAAACCATAACGCTTCTTCATTTCCCCGGTAGACGCCGACACCAAATCAATACAGCCCCAAGGCGTATAACCGCGTAAATCCACCCCATCCTCCAAGGCCTGCGCCATTGCCTTTACATGGGCTCTCGTATAGTCAATCCGATACCCATCATGAACGGAACCATCTTCTTCCAACACATCAATAGCGCCCAGACCATTTTCCACTACCATAATCGGAACCTGGTAACGGCCATAATATTCGTTCAAAGAATATCTCAAACCATCCGCATCCAGGCTCCATCCCCATTCGCTGTAGGACAAATAAGGATTTTTAGGCCCCATATTCAAATTGCCTCCAGCTGTCTCTGTCACCTCATGAGTCGTGCAGCAGCTTGTACAGTAGTAAGAATAAGTAATCATATCCACCGTACCGTTCTTCAAGTCTTCCCGATCCTGTTCCGTAATATCCAATTCCACCCCGTATTCTTTCCAAATACGCTTTGCAAAATATGGATATTCTCCACGCACCATTACATCCCCGGTGTAGTAAATATTTTCCTGCAGCCTATTCTGCGTTGCCGCCACATCTTTAGGATCACAAGTCAATGGATAAGTGCTTGGCCCTCCGGCAATCATACAGCCCATTACAAAATCCGGGTCAATTTCATGCGCCCGTTTTACCGCCCTTGCACTGGCCACAAACTGATGATGCAGCAACAGAAAATCATCCTTTATTCTCTCAAACGGATATTCTGGTAAAATATCCTTTCCCATTATGAGACTATTGATTTCATTAAAGGTCAGCCAATATTTCACCAGCCCCTTATACTCTTTAAAAATCGTCTCCGTATAGCGGCCAAACAAATCTATGAGCTTCCGGTTCTTCCAACCTCCCAAATTTTCCTCCAGATAAAGAGGCACATCATAATGTTGAATTGTTACTAACGGCTCAATATCGTATTTCTTCAATTCCAGGAATACATCCCGGTAAAAATCTAACCCCGCCTGATTCGGTTCCTCCTCAATCCCTTTGGGAAAAATTCTGGTCCATGCAATAGACATACGGAAAACTTTAAAGCCCATCTCCGCAAACATTGCAATATCTTCCTTATAACGGTGATAAAAGTCAATCGCTTCATGATATGGATAATAAAACCCTTCCACAACAGCCTTTCGCGCGTTTGCCGGAATATCATATTCGGAAACTGCTTTCCCGGGCCGGCCATCCGAGTCCACGTAAGTAATGTAACGAGGCTCTGTCAAAGAGCCGGCTGTCTTTACATCGGAATCTGCCAATCCCTTGCCCCCTTCATTCCATCCCCCTTCGCATTGGTTAGCCGCCGTAGCGCCGCCCCACAAAAAATTTTTTGGAAATCCCATCTTCTCCGGTCTCCTTCTTTCTACCTTTTTTATCTTTGAGCAATTACGAATCCCCTAGTCCAAATCCTTGCCATTGCTGGCTATTACCTTCTTATACCAGTAAAAACTATCTTTACGATAACGCTTCATTTCCGCATCTTTCGCTTTTTCATCATCTTCATCCCTGTCTACATATATAAAACCATAACGCTTCGTTATTCCCTCTCTGGTAGATACCAAATCAACAGCGCTCCAGGGACAATAGCCAATCAGCATGGCTCCTTCGTCAATACCTATCGACATCTGGCGGATTGTCTCACGCAAATGCTCAATCCGGTAGGCGTCATGCACCGTACCATCCGCTTCCAAAATATCCGGACGGCCATAACCGTTTTCCGTAACGATCAGGGGCAAATGATACCTGTCCGTAAGCCTTCTGGCCGTCACCCGGATACAGTAAGGATCAAAACGATGGCCATCCTCGCCCTGCGGAAATTTTACATTATTGACTGCTTTCGCGATACCAGGCTTTTCCGCCAGTTTTTGCAAATAGCTCATCTTCCTATTGTCACCGTTCTCCAGTTCACTCAAATCCAACTCATAATAATCGCAATGCTCCACCGTATCATTACCATAGCAGTTAAAGCCGATAAAGTCCGGATGGCAGGTACGCATGCATTCAAAATCCCCTTCCTGCACCTCAATATGAACTCCATTTTTTTCAAAATAATCATTCAGACTGGCAGGATAACGACCATATACCAAAGCATCCAAATAAAAGTTATTACGCAAATCATCACTATTCAACGTTGCCAAATAGTTCTCCGGATTGCTGTCCGCCGGATACGCGGTGGTAATATTGGGAGCCGGTCCTATCATTGCATCCGGACACATCTCATGGCAAAGGTGGATAGCTTTCGCCTGGGCTACCAACTGATTATGGGCCTGACAATATAAATCATTTATATCCTGCAGCTTCATCTTGCCCCCCATCATATCCACAGCTCCATAATAAATCAGCATATTTTGTTCATTGTAAGTCAGCCAGTATTTGACATCATCCCGGAAGTTCTCAAACAACACTTTGCAGTAATTTACATAAGCTTCCCCCATCCGGCGGTCTTTCCAACTGCCGTACTTCACCTGCAACGCCAGTGGCAGGTCAAAATGAAAAATAGTAACCAACGGTTCAATACCATATTTATGACATTCGTTAAAGACATCTTTGTAAAAATCTATACCCGCCTGGTTTATCTCTCCCTCTCCTTCCGGTAATATCCTGGCCCATGCAATGGACAAGCGGAACATCCGAAATCCCATTTCACCCATAAGGGCAATATCGTCTTTGTAGTGATGATAAAAGTCCGAAGCATAGTGGAAAGAACAGCAACCCGGATTTAAAGGCTTTATATCCCATGTTGTCAATCCTTTCCCATCACAATCATAGCCTCCTTCACATTGGGCGCTTGATGAACTGGCGCCCCATAAGAAATTTTTAGGAAAAGACATAGCAGTCTCCTTTCTGATAATTAAAATTATTCGGCAGTTACAATACCTTCTTCGCTCTCCTGCTCCAGACATTGCTTCTCATATACCTTAAAGAAGGGGAGGTATACCACATAGCAAACCGGAAACATAAGTGCCGCAAACACGCAGTTTCTCCAATCCAGTGAATTCATAAATGCAGAAAGCACTATCGGCAAAGTTGTCATAATCAATACCTGAGGATACGCCATCAAGCCAAATGTATACGCAAGCAGCATCAATACCGCTACCACAACCGAGCACAAAATGTATGGAATGAGCATGATGGAATTGTACATAATCGGATATCCAAAGATCACCGGCTCATTGATATTAAAGATTCCGGGAACCAAAGCCGCCTTTGATACCGTACTGATTCTTTTGGATTTACTTCTTAATCCCATGACGCACAAAGCTAATGTATTGCCCGTACCACCCATAATACTCAAAGCCCCAAACAAGAATAACGGAGACCATTCCAGAGGCTGCCCTGCTGCAGCCAGAGAGGAATTCGTCATATACGCCGTTACATACGGAATCATAATTGCATTAAAGGTAATACCGGTACCGTGAATCCCAAAAAACCACAATAGTTGGCATAAAATAATAATAACAAACATCCCCGGCGTGGAAGTCAGATAACCGATCGGTACGGAAAGCACTTTTGTGATCACCGACGCCAATGTAAGAGTTCCCTGACTCAAAACCGCAATCAGAATTGACAAACCATACCATACCAAAATGTTAATACCCGTGGGAATAATGGCATTGAAAGAATTTGCAATTCCTTCCGGTACTACATCTGGCAGTTTGATCATCCAATTATGCCGGATTGCAAATTCGGAAATTGCAACGGAACACAGCCCAATAATCAATGCCACAAACATACCACCGGTTCCTAAAGCGCCCAAGTTCAACGCTTCGAAAAAACTCTCTCCTCCATCGGCGCTGGCAGACACCACCGGAGACATTACTAAAATATAGCAGACAATCGCCGTAAAACCTGCCTGCATTGTATTCCTCTTTTTCCTTTTGGCATAATTAGAAGCCATAGAGAAACACATAAAAAAGCCCAACAATCCCATCGTCAGTTTATAGGGCATATAAAATGCAATATAAGACGGACTCTGGGGACTCCATTTGAAGATCAACTCACCCAAGGCACATATAATCTGGATCACAGCGCCTAACATAATGAGTCCCATAGTCGCCCCCATACCGCTCGAGATCGTCGCAAAAATTTCATTTGTTGTCATCTTCTGGCTGATTTGCTGTAATTTTTTCATAAAATTGCTTTCCGCCAGACGTTCAATCACATTACCCATTCCAAGAACCTCCTTCTCCGCATTTGCCTACTGCTTATCTGATTTTATTTCATGCAGATAAATCAACTCTCTAATCAATTCCTGCGCCAGCATACTAGTCATCAGATGATCCTGCGAATGCACCAGTAAGATATTTATTTCCGGCCCCTCCCCATTCGCTTCGGCAGCCAACATCTCTGTCTGCACATGATGAGCTTTCAGCGCTTTCTCTTCCGATTGGGCTAAAAGCTTTTTCGCCTCTTCAAATTTCCCCTCTCTGGCTGCGGTTAATGCCTGAAATGCCAATGTCCTTGCGTCACCCGAATGCACAATCAACATCATAGCAACATCTTCCGTACTCTTTGCCATAACTTTTACCTCCTTCTGGCACGGGTATCGCCCGTCCCTGTTTCTAAAACGGACTATACAGGTTTTATAAAGCTCTGTCAAACACTCTTCCTCCCTGCTTTTCCTTCCAGAATAAACATTTCCGTCTTTTTTTGAACACTAAAAGACGGCAAAACTTTCTACTTCGAAATATTTACCGTCTTTTTTTATTTTTATCCATTATTTGTTTATACACTATACAGAAAAGGAATTAAATACTATTTCTCTATTATACACTCTTATTTTCTAATATTTTTATATCTGCTTAATAATTGCAATGATATAAGCCAGTTCATCATCGGAAAAACAAATGTCAAAAGCCTTTTCCAATGTCTGTAGGATATCCCTCAAATCATGATACAAACGTTTATTGCGGCTAATCAAAGTATCCCTATTCATGGTAACCGGCATCTTTTCTTTCATCAACATTCTCTGAACCGCACAGGCAATATGCAAAAACAGTCCCAATTCCTGATCCTGGGATAACCCCTGCGCCGCCTTTTTGATTCTGGCAATCGCCTTTGGCAGACAATTCTTCAGCTTTTTCATATCCAACCCTTCCAGTTGTTCGGAAAGATAAGAATAAATTGCATCATAATCTACTTGAACAGGTATTTCCACATTGGAAACAGCAAGTAAGACATCCAGCTTGTCCACAGGTGTGTCAAACAATTTAGTGACAGAGATAAAAGGAATCCCGTGCAGCTGAGGGTCATAAGTACCGATTACATAAAGAATCTCCTGCTCCTGACGCAAACGGTTGACTTCACCCAACAGTTGCTTGCGATCGCTAATCGCCAGCGGAATGATATCCACCTCTTCCATTTGTATATGCTTCTCCAAATAGGACTTCATCGAAACTGCCGCACCCTTCCCACTCATGCACAGCGTAATTATAATCTTATGCTTACACTGGCGCACATAGGACTCCGTCATCTGCTGATAAGAATCTTGAAAGGTCTTGGCCACTTTATCATACAATTCATCCAGAGAAGTCAGACAGCTGGCTTTACGGGAACTGTCCAAAGCAATAAGAGCCCCCGGAATTTCCAGCATACGAATCCGTATACCGCATTCCTTCATAATCATCTCTGCCATGGTCCGCAGCGATCCCATATCATATAAAAGCAAAATGCCCTGCCCTTTATCAATCTCCAAAATCTGCGCTTTCAATTCGTTATAAGCTTCATGCATATCCATGCTTAACGGCATATCAAAGGCATATGTATTATTGCCTTTGACCAACCAATTTACCACATCTGCCATAGACGAAGCAGTTGACTTCCCATGCATGGCCAATAAAATCACAGGTTTGTTCACCGGTTTATCGTAAATCGTATTATTGCAGATAAACATAGTGATCAACACAACTTCATCAATCGACAGCTGCACATTAAATTCCCTTTCCACCTCTGTCGAAAATTTCATGCAGAACGCATATTCATCCCTGTGGTTTTCTACCGTTTCCATCACCCGACTGTTGGAAAGCCTCTGTACCACATTCGAACGCTCCAATGTAGCCGAAAGATGAAGGCACATCCCATAAAAAATAGATTCCGGGTAAACCCGTCCAAAGCGCAGGGATGCCTCCCGTAAAAACTTCTCCACCATAGTCACAATGCGGCGATCCACAATTTTAAGCAGAGATTCTCTGTTTACGCTCTTCTCGCTCACTTGATGCACCAACTGCTTCATATCATATTCTAATTCCGCATTAATAATCGAACTTGCCTCTTTATCAGTAATTCCCCTTCCTCTCAACTCCGCTGCCTTACGGTCAATCATATCATAAATAGATTCCCTGTCGTCGCCGGAATTCTCACTCTTTTCCAAAGTCCTCTCTATAGTGGCCGTCTTGGAAAAAGCATAAGAATAATTTTTAGGAATCAACCCCTCCACCTCATCATAAAAGTCTTTATAATACAAAAGTCCCTGGCGTACAATAGGCGGCATATCATTCATATAAATATACAATTCATCCGTATTTTCATTAAATTCTCTCACATAAGCATTCGCACAGCCGATTTTGATATCGGATTTCAACTGTTTTACATTGCTTTCACACCGGTAAAGCAGCATACACCGCAACAATTCGGCATTCACCTTAACGGATTTATCCATACGGGCTGCTTCTTCAATAAAAAAACTCTGTACTAAGGCAAACCGCTCTTCCAGACGGCGCGCCTTCAATGACGGCAAATCAATTCGCACGGAAAATTTAGCTGCATATGCATCGAGCAGAGACTGTTTCACATTATCATTTACCGCACAGATTAAAATCGTATCCCGCATATCCTTCCTTTCATCCTCCAAAAGTTCCAGAAGAATATCCCTGGCTGCAGCTGGCAAAATATCAATATGATCGATAACTAATATCCCCCCTCTCGCCTTTTGAAGCGCGCCTTCACAATCATTGTTATTTCGCCCAAATAAACGTACACAAATTTCCTCATCTTGTCCCTCATAATATCTACAGTTAAAACGGATAAAAGGGGCATCGTCCGCAATTACCTTCTTTTCCTTTGCAAACCGATACATTAAATAAGCAAAATACGTCTTACCGGATCCCCTTGGCCCAACAATAAGCGTATTTAGACTGTGTTCAGGATACAGGATGGCCGCCTTAGCCAATCTTGTCACATTTTTCAGGCTTCCGTTATATCCCAGCAGTTCTTTAAAGCAGGACTCCTCGCTGCCCCCGGTGTCAGGCCGGTTAGCAATCCGGTAAGGCACCGGGCGCCCCTGCAGCTTTTCCAATTTCCCTTCCATTACTAAATCATTTAATAAAGTACTCAGATTGGAACGCTGCATCTGCAATGCTTCCGCCAATTCCTGCGTATTAAAAATCTTGTCTTCTGCTCCGCACTTCTGCGTACACATCACCATATAATCAAATACTTCTTCCTTTTTCGTCATTTCCAGCCCTTCCAGCCCTCTTTATAATTTCCTAAAAATATAGCATGATTATAGACTAACCGTCAATATTTCATATCATGACAGCGTTTACTAAAATAAAAAGAAAATTCCGTCCTCCCGTCAAAAAGTGTTTCCGCCTTTATATATCCCCGTTCTCCTTCCAACACTTCTCTGGCAATCGTAAGTCCCAATCCGACCCCGTTTTCCTCCGCCGTTTTCTTCCCCCGGTAAAATCGCTGGAAAACCTTATGGTACTCCTCTCTTTCAATCCCTATCCCTTCATTCCGAACCGATACCTGCGCGTATCCCGTCAACTCCGCCAGTTCTATCTCGATAACGCTTCCCCTGTTTCCATATTTCACTGCATTGTCCAATACATTAAAAACTGCCTCCGATGTCCATTTTCCATCGATTACGGCCCAAATATGCTGCTCCCCGGCCAGTTTTATATCCATCTCCTTCTGCCCGGCTTTTTCCATTATCTGATTTACCGCATTCAGTATAACAGGCAAAATCTCCTGCTTTTCCGGCTTCTGTCTGATTATGCCCGTTTCCAGGCGGGACATTTTCGAAAACCCTTCCCCCAGCCATCCCAATTTTTCCGCCTGGTCTTCCACGCACCGTGCAAACCGTACTTTTTCTCCCTCCGTCAAATCGTTCCTTTTTAAAAAACTGGCATAAATTTTCAGATTCGTAATCGGCGTATTGATCTGATGCACCAAATTACCAATATTTTCATTGAGCTGCTTTCTGAATTGATGCTCCCTGCTTTCATAAGAACGCAGGATATCATATAGTCTGAAAAGCTGTTCCTGAAGCTTGGACAATACCGTATCATCAGCTATCGAAAAGGCCATGGTTTCTTTTCCGCCGATCAGGCTTTCCACCATATCGCTGAATTGATACAAAATGCCGTTGATATTTTTGGCAATCATAAAATAAAAAATACCAAACGCAGCCAAATTTGCCCCTCCATACAGCCCCATCAAAATCGCCATGCGAAAAAAGAGATCGGATGATGCCCCAAAAACATGCAATACCCATGATCCAATTCCAAAGAACAGCAAAAGCAGTATAAGCAAAATGCCTATACCGCTTTTCCATATTTTATCCGTATCCCATTTTCTTTCCTGCCGCCCGCTCGCCATTCTCTATTCATCCTCCCATTTATAGCCAATACCAAATACTGTCCGTATATGATTCGGTTTCTCCGAATCATCCTCTATCTTTTCCCGCAGCCTATGAATATTCACGCTCAATGTTCTGTCTTCCACATATTTTTCCTGCATATCCCATATTCTGTCAAGAAGCCTCTCCCTTGTCAACACGATCCCCCTATGATCTAAAAATATTTCCAGAAGTTTTATCTCCAGCGCCGTCAGCTCTATTTCCTGACCGCGGTTTTTTAATGTTTTATTTTCAAAGTCATAGACCAGCCCACCATTTGCATAGATCTTCCGGGAAGTTTCCTTGCTCCGTTTCAGAACCGCCCCTATTTTCATCACCAGGACAGCCATGGAAAAAGGCTTGGTAATATAATCGTCGCAGCCCATCCGAAAACCTTTCAGCATATCCTCCTCCGAATCTCTGGCAGTCAGAAAAAGCACCGGAACCTTCTGCCCGACGAGGATATTCTTAAGAAAATCCCTTCCGTCCCCGTCCGGCAGATTAATATCGAGAAGTATCAGATCCATTTTTTGCCCCAGCTTTTTTTCCGCTTCCCCCAAAGAACGTGCCTTATGCACAATATAACCTTCTTTTTCCAGGGCGAAAGCGATCCCTTCGTTTAGCGTCCGGTCATCCTCCACTACCAAAATATGCCTTTCCATTTTCTCCCCCATTTCTGCGCGGCTTTTTGCGCATATCAAGTTTGTGGATGCCGCGCAGACACAAACTTGGGATTGAAAATTTTCAATCTTCTTCCCTCACTGGCTTGATGTATATGACCATATAATATAATGGCAGAAAGTCAGTGTCAATCAATGGTGAATTGAGTAGAGATTGTACGGACGATAGTTATTTTAAAAAAAGAGCTGTAACACCAATTGCTTCGTGTGACAGCCCCTTTTCTCATTTTACAGATATCATCCTTCTCCTTACACATACCATTTAGCCTGCAGCATATACATTTTACTGTATACCCCGTTCTTTTTCATCAGCGCATCATGTGATCCTTCCTCCGCTACTGTCCCCTTATCCATAAAAAGAATGTAATCACAAATTGATGTACTTTGCAGACGATGCGAAATCATTATCATTATTTTATCCTCTACAATGCCATATAAATCATCATACAATGCTTTTTCCGCAATGGGATCCAATGCTGATGTGGGTTCATCGAGAATCAGCACTTGCGCTTCCTTGTAAATTGCGCGGCAAATGGCCAGCTTCTGTAGTTCACCTCCGGAAAAATTTAACCCTTCCTGCGAAAACTCCTGCGTTATGTAAGTCTCTGCTCCTTTGGGGAGATGATTGACCTTTTCTGACATGTCAAGCTTTTTCAATGTAGCAGCAAATTTTTTCTCATCACATGCTTCAAGCCGGGGATGTATATTTTCTCTTATCGTATAAGCTAAAAGATGAAAATTCTGAAAAACGGTGGAAAATAATCTGTAATAGTCCTCCTGTGCTATCGTCATGTAATCAATTCCATTTATCAGAATTCTTCCTTTCGTTGGAGAGTAAAACCGCATTAACAGTTTAACCAGAGTTGTCTTACCCGATCCGTTTTCCCCAACTATCGCAACTTTCTGCCTGTTGTTAATTTGAAAGGACACATCTTTGAGCACATAATCCTGCGTTCCCGCATATCGAAACCATACGTGATCGAAGGTAATTGTTATGTTTTCCGCATTGAAATGTACCGTTTCCGTCATGTGCTTATCATCGTCAATCTCAACATATTCCCGAAAATCTTTCAGACGCTCTCCCTGCCAGCCAATGGAAATAAAACTGCCGAAGATCCCTGAAAAAGCATTTGAAAACACCAAAACCAGGTTGATATACAGAACGACATCTGCAATCTGTGCGGCTCCTTCAAAATATGCTTTCCCCACTATCAAGTACAGAAACAATAACTGTGCACATATAAGTAAAAGGCTGACACAATTATTGGCAAGTGAACATTTTTCCGTATTTTTATGTATTCCGTATAATTCTTCTTCCTGTTTACAATATTTCTCCTTTATGAAATCAGATGCGGAAAATATGCGGATTTCCTTCCCTGCCACATAATCAAGCATTGTCTCAATAAAATACTGAACTCTTCTTCTCGGTTTGTATTCCCTTTTCTCGTTGTTATAGTGTCTTTTCTGAAAAAAATTACTCGCAAAATAGTTAATGGCCGCAACCGGAATTACTACTAACAAAATCAAAGGATGAAACATTGTCAGGATTGCTGCACTGCCTGTCATCTTCAGTATGTCTGCTCCAACCTCTGTTATAAGCTCTGCAATTCTCGGCACAGCGGAACACCCTTTTGCTGCTCTCATTCTTAATTCTGCAATCCGCGGGTTTTCCGCATTTTCATATTTCATGTCCAATGTTTTCTTTGCCACTATTATATCAAACATATGTCCCATACTGATATAATGATTGCTGCGATACCACATGACATACACATTTGCGCACTGGCATACCGTAAGAATTCCAAGTAATACACAGGTAACCGTAATACTGCTGCCCACGGCTGCGCCATTAACAGTGAGATTAATCGCACTGCTTACAAGATTGGCGTTAATGATGGGAACGATACCCCCTATCAGCAACGAAGTTATCATAAGCAGAGAGTATCTCTTATCCATACAAAACATTGTTCTGACACAATATCCCATAGTGGAAAAAATGCTTTTATATTTCTCACTCATTCCTGCAATCCTCCGTTGAATTTCTCTGCCTGCGCACTCCACATACTGCAATAAATACCTTTTCTCTGAAGCAGTTCCCCGTGCGTCCCACTCTCTGCGATCTGTCCATTTTTAAAGACCAGAATCCGGTCACATATACGGCTGCTGGCAAGTCTGTGGGAAATAAACAACAGCTGTTGGCGGGAATTGTCGGCTACGCTTCCGTACATCTCGTCTTCTGCCGCAACATCAAGCGCCGAAGTCGGCTCATCAAGAACTATCATGTTTGTATTCCGATAGAAACTGCGTGACATTGCAATTTTCTGCGATTCTCCTCCGGATAACATAAAGTCACCCTCCTCAAAGAATCCGCCTATTACCGCCTCTTCCTTCTGTTGCAGCCGGCCTATTCTTTTTGCAATTCCTGCTCTCTCTATGCTTTTTTCAAAAAGCTTCCAATCCACGCCGTCACACAGCGTAATATTCTCTCTGATGCTCAATGCAAAGATCTTAAAATCCTGAAATACCGCGCTGACATAACCATAGTAACTTTCTCTTGAATATTCCTCCAGATTTATTCCATCAATCAGGATTTCTCCCTTCTCCGGCCTGTACAGCCCTAATAAAAGTTTGATAAACGTCGTTTTACCCGCGCCATTATATCCTACAATGGAAATTTTCTCATAAGGTTTTATCGTAATATTAATACCACGCAACGCATATTCTTCTGCATTGCGATATTTGTACCATACGTCACGAAATTCTATCATGTGCTGCACATTCTCCAGCTGCTTTATCCCTTCCGAATTATCCGCTTCTTTCAGTTTCATGCAATTCTGATAATCCGTCATATACAAAGCCAAAATATTCATTGTGAGAATAGCCCCCAGCAGATCAAGCATCGTATCGGAAAAGGTCAAAACCGCCGCAAATACCATTGAAAAGTCTCCAACGGAAAGATTTCCCGCCAACAGGCTCCGAATCAGATAAATAAGTACCGCTCCCCGCATTACATTGTTTATTATATTAAAAAATACCGATGCCATGCAGCTTGGAGTTTTAGATGCATTTCTCACCTGCACATACTCATCTGTACACTCATGAAATTTTGAAATAACCAAATCGCTCATTCCAAAAACGCGGAATTCCTGACCAAACTCGAATGTCCTGAGCAGTTTGTTGCAGTACCTGCTTTTTGTCAGATAAGGCCCTGCCTTATCACGTACCTTTACTGTTTCCTTCATTTTTATTAAACTAAAAAACAAATTCAATCCGATACATCCTATGACAATAAAAAACATATAAATCTGCATATACCGAAATACATATAAAACACTGCACAACAGTATCACATCTTTTATTATTTTCATCAACTGATCAAAATACCCTGTAATCCCCTGTTCTCCATTCATTCCAAGTGTCTGTATATCATCCAATCCTCCTGATATTGCCATTTTGGCTTTATTGAACATATCAATTGAGGAATTCTTCTCCAGAAAACTGTAATCTACTTTCATAAACTTGTTTCCAAGAGCTACATTCAAATTCATTTTTATCTTTTCTTCTAAAATATTCCTGGCATATGTAAGGAAATACAGAATCAGATGAATGCCCAGATACAGGGTAACATATGCGATTATGGGGATAAAAATGTCCTCTATGGATGTTCCATACTGCATACTGTCAAATATAAATTTAGGCGCGACAACCAATAGCATATCTTTAACAACCGTCATTAATATAAGGGAAATAAATACAAAAAAGTAACTTTTGCTGTATTTCCAGACAACCTTTATCATGTAGATATTATTTTTTAATACATCAATCCCTTTTAATCCCATAATGCCACCTTTTCCTCTTCTATTATGACTCTGATCCTTTTATGTCCTCCAACCCCCAATTCCATTCCGGCTTGTCCGGGTTAGATTATAATATGCGCATCATTCATATCTGCCCGCCCAAATTCATTCGCTGTTTTTATTTTACCCCGTTTTCTCCTTTTTTGTTGTTTTTTTCCTCAATTGCATATACAAGAACCTGAATTGCAAAAAACAGGGCTGAAACAGCCCTGTTGCGCAGATCCGATCAGATTTGGTTTTGGTAAATGAGGGACATTCCGATTAAACAAAATTCCCACAAAAATGCAATGTTCATGGAACACTGATTTTTGTGGGATTCAGGCTTTTACAGCAGCAAATTCCGGAAATATTGAATCGTATAATCGATTCCCTTCTCTCCAAGCTCTCCTCTCCAGTTTGCAGAGTGCGGCTCAATGCTTAAGGCTCTGTCATATCCCTTTGCATGGAGGATTGCCAGGAAAGCGCCCCAGTTGGTCTGATCCAGGCCTGCCGGCGGGTCGTCAAACCGCTCGCCGCCAATCACAAGGGATCCCTTCAGATGAACGTGGATAAAGCGGTCTCCCCAGTCCCTGGCCTCTTTCAGATAGTCCCCGCCGTCATAAATGCAGTGGGACGGATCATATTTAATGTATAAATCCTTGAGATATCCCATAATCACGGTATATGCCATGGGGTTGCAGACAAAATTGTTCCATCTGCAATTGTAGACGGCAATTTTTACCCCTTTCTCTTTTCCATGGGCAATCAGCTTCTCAAAATAGGAAATCGCCAGTCCGCAGTTCTCATAATAAGACAATTCCTGCACATAATTGCAGCCTGTGATATAGATATCGCAGTTTAATGCGGCTGCCGCATCGATGAGCCTGTATTCCAGCTCCAGCTCCTCCTGGCGGATACCGTCCACGCTGATCCTGTCGCTGCCCCATCTGCCCACTGCAGCGACGGGCACCTGGTACGCCTCGCTTCTGCTGCGGATGACGTCCACATTTTCCAGAAACGTCTCCGCCCTGTCATTTACATCCAGCTCAATAAATTCCATCCCCCGTTCACGGGCACTCTTAAAATCCGCTTCCTCAAACCATGCAATTCTGCCTAATTTCATATTTTTTATCCTTTCCTCGGAACCCAAACTCAACTCCGTCCGCAAGGAGCTGTCGCTGTACAAAATTTCTGAATGCGGCAGCCCCACTTCCGGCATAACAACGGGGCCAATTAGAAGTAAACAGCCTTCCCGGTCCTTCCGGACTCATAGATCGCTTCCAGAATCTGGGTCACCACCATAGCCTGCCTGGGCAGCACCGTCAGCGGCTCGCCGTTTACCACGGCATTGTAGAAAATCCGCTGTTCCACATCATCGGGTTTCTCGGACACGCCGTCATAGAAAGCAACTCCGCCCGCCGCAAGATCCGGCTTCTCCACACACTGCCTGCTGTGGTTGACGCGGTTAATCCTTAATCCATCCGCCATGTCCGCACCGGCCTTGGTTCCGCACAGCGTAGTCTGGGCCTCGCGCACGTCCAGGGTATTCAGCGCCCAGGAGGATTCCAGCACAATGGTAGCGCCGCTTTTCATCCTGACAAACCCGAAGGCGGAATCTTCCACCGTGAAAATCTCCGGATCCCAGTCTCCCCAGGCATTCCCTGTATTCTTCTGGTCCGCAAGCTTGCGGTACACAGAACCCATCACCATCTCCGGCTCATAGTTATCCATCATCCACAGCGTCAGATCCAGTGCATGTGTCCCGATATCGATCAGCGGGCCGCCCCCCTGCTTTTCCTCATCCAGAAACACGCCCCAGGTGGGGACAGCCCTTCTGCGGATGGCATGGGCTTTGGCATAATAAATCTCTCCCAGCTCGTCGTTCTCACAGGCACTCTTCAAATACGCGGAATCCGAACGATAGCGGTTCTGGTAGCCAATGGTCAGAATCTTTCCGGTGCGCTCGGCAGCCTCCACCATGGCCTTGGCTTCCGCATAAGTCTTCGCCATGGGCTTCTCACACATAACATTCTTGCCCGCTTCCATGGCCGCAATGCTGACAGGCGCGTGGGCGCTGTTGGGCGTCAGCACATATACCGCCTCCACGTCCTCCTTCAGCAGCTCCGTGTAATCGGTATACACTCTTGCGTCCTCTGTCCCATACTCCTTCTTCGCCTTCTGCGCCCGCTCCTCAATCAGGTCACAAAACGCTACAATCTCAAAATTTCCGTTTCTCTTCATGGCGGGAAGATGTTTTCCGTTTGCAATTCCTCCGCATCCCACGACACCGACTCTTAATTTTTTCATGTTATAGACCTCCATATTTTAGTTTGAAAAAAATTTTACTCCTGAGCCGCTTTCAGACAGCGATAACTGATTCTCATATTTTCCATCGGCTCCCCGTAAGGGTGGTCGTCCTGCTCCACCACCAGCCATCCTGCGCCGCATTCCGCTGCAGCCTTTGCTATAGCCGGCACATCCTGTTCTCCCTGTCCCAGGGCAACCAGCTCCACCGCTCCGTCCGCCCTGCGGAAATCCTTCACATGGACCACCGGGCAGCGTCCCTGATATTTTTTCAGATACGCCACCGGATCCTCACCGCCCACGTTCACCCAGCAGGTATCCTGTTCCGTCTGCATTTCATCCGCCTCAAATGCGGCGAAAAATTCGTCAAACAGATAGGTTCCCTTCTCCGTCTTTTCAAATTCAAAATTATGATTGTGATACAAAAGCGTCATTCCCTGCGCTGCACAGGCTGCGGAAAGTTTTTTCAGGAAGCTGCAGGTCTCCTCAAACTTCTCGCCGCCGTAATGCCGCTCCTTCGGCAGATACGGAATCCCGATATAGCTGCAGCCTATGGTGTGATAAGCGCTGACAGTCCCTTCCATATCCTCCATAAAGGGTTCCAGTCCCACATGGGCGCTGACAGCCGTCAATCCCAGTTCATCCAGGCAGGACTTAACCGTCTCCGGGGTAAGCCCATATAATCCCGCCAGTTCCACTCCTTCATAGCCGCATTCCTTCAATGCCGCCATGGCCGCGGTAAAGTCCTTCTCTGCCGCTTCACGCACGGAATATACCTGCGCTGCAATTTTAGGTTTCTTCATCTCTTCTTCTCCTTAATAAAAACCGCTTCGGTGCGGATCTCATAAAAATTTCTCTCCTGTCAAAGTCCCTGTCCGGCGGCTCTAAAGGATAAAGCCGCCGTCCCCGCTATTCATGAAACCGTATGGTTTCACCGCTCTCGGCGGATTTCGCGATTGCTTCCATCAGCTTCATGACCCGCATCACCTGCGGCAGGCGGATAAGGCTTTCCTCCCTGCCCTCCAGCACGGCCATCACATTGTAATAAAATTCCCTCACATCGCTCTTCACTTTGGGCAGTTCCTCGGTAAAGATGCTGTCGTCACGCCTGGGCGCCATGGTCTTGGTAAGGCCTGCTGCCGTGATGACAGGCGCCACGTCTTTCTCATCCACGCCGGAAGCCCGCACGATTCGGCCCTTCAGGTTCCAGTCCTCAATAACCGCAGTGCCGTCCGTGCCCAGCACATACCATCTGGGAAGGGATACGAAGTTGCTGGTTCCCACCTCCACCAGAGCCGTTACGCCGTTTGCAAATACGATTTCCGCATAGAAGCCGTCGTCCACCAGCTGGTTTGTCACATTGGTTACGGTTGCATAGACGCTGCGGAGCGGTACATCCTCAAACAGCAGCAGCAGCTGGTCCAGGAGATGTACTCCCCAGTCCAGAATCATTCCGCCGCCATGCTCCTTCTCCTGCCTCCAGTCGCCGGGAATTCCCCTGGAGCCATGTACCCTGGATTCCACGCGGAAGAGTTCTCCCAGTTTTCCCTCTTCCAGAATTCTTTTTACCGTCAAATAATCTTCGTCCCAACGTCTGTTCTGATGAACCGTGAGGAAACGCCCTGTCTCCTTGGAGACGTCTGTCATCTCCTGTAAATCTTCGGAACTCAGCGTAACCGGCTTCTCGCTGATTACATTCTTTCCCGCCCTCATGGCCGCAATGGCAACAGGCTTATGTACGTCGTTGGGCGTGGCAATCAGCACCAGGTCACTTGTCCCGTCTGCCAGCAGCTCATCCAGGCTCCCATACACATGAAGCCCCTTTTCCGCCGCGCACTGCCGTCTCTCCTCCCTGATGTCCCAGATACCGGCAATCTCCAGATTCTCTATGGTCTGTATCTCGTCATAATGCCAGCCTGCCATACCGCCAAAGCCGACGATCGCTATTTTATGTATCATATTTCTGTCCTCTTTTCCACGGAAATGAAACAGTTCTTCTTATGCCCAGTACATGGCACCCCTGTCCTCATAAATCAATACGTTTTTCAGGAAGCTGATAGCCTTCTCAAGGCCTTCCCTTCCGGACATCAGCCCATCCTCATGCTCGATACTGACGGCATAATCATAACCCGCCATCCGCAGCTCCGAGATGATGTTCCTCCAATATTCCTCGCCGTTGCCGTATCCCACTGTACGGAAGATCCAGGATCTCTCCAGCTCCTCCCCGTAATGAGTGGTATCCAGCACGCCGTTGACTGCCGTGTTCCTGGCGTCCACCTTCGTATCCTTGGCATGGAAGTGGAAGATAGCGCCCTCCCGGCCAAGCTCCCTGATTGCCGTGCAGGGATCCATCCCCTGCCAAATTAAATGGCTGGGGTCAAAGTTTGCGCCAATCTGGGGTCCCACCTCCCTGCGCAGCCGCAGCATGCTCTTCGTATTGTACACGCAGAAGCCGGGATGAAGCTCCATGGCTATTTTTGACACACCGTGGGCTTCCGCAAAGGCCGCTTTTTCCTTCCAGTAGGGCACCAGCACTTCATTCCACTGATACTCCAGGATCTCACCGAAATCATCCGGCCAGGGGCATGTGACCCAGTTAGGTGTTTTGTCCTCCCTGCTTCCCCCCGGGCATCCGGAAAAGGTGTTGACCACCGGCACACCCAGCTTCTCCGCCAGCAAAATGGCATTTGTGAAATCCGATTCAAACCGCGCCGCTATCTGCGGATTTGGATGCACCATGTTTCCATGGCTGCTCAGGGCGCTGATTTCCAAATGATACTTATCCAGCGTCTCCATGAATACATCCCGCTTTCTCTCATCTGCCAAAAGCTCCGCCGCGTCGCAGTGAGCCTTGCCGGGAAAGCCGCCGCATCCGATTTCCACCATCTGCACGCCCCTCTCTGACAGGAACTTACACGCCTCCTCAAAAGGCAGATCTCCCAGTGCTACCGTCAATGTTCCTAATTTCATAGCATTTCCTCCGTTTTTTTATATATTTTTACCACTAAAAATCTTTCATCGTTTTAATTGATTATAAAAAAAGACAGCAGAATATGAAAGATACATTTTGCTGTCTATACATACGATTCTGCTGTTTTTATCTTTACTATTCCTTCTGCCTGGACATACCTGTCCCCGCTGCCTCTGACCTGTATCAGACGCCACCGGTCTCGGCGGACGCTATCTCTTCAGGATTTCGGAGGGAGTGCAGCCATAATATCGCCGAAACTGCCTGCCGAAATGATTGTAGTCCGAAAATCCCACACTGTCCGCAACCTCAGCGACATTTCCTTCTTTTTTCTTCAGCAGGTTCATGGCCTTCTTGAGCCGTACCTCATTAATGTACTGCAGCGGCGCCATGCCCATGCTCTCCTTAAACAGGTGATTAAATCTGTCCTCGCTTAAATGAAGAATCCCTGCCAGTTCCCCATTTCCAATTTGACGTGTATAATTTGACTGAATATAGTCTAATACCAAATTCAGCCGTTCCAACTGTTTCTTTCTCCTGTCACTCTCACGCCCTGTCAGAAATTCCACCGTGTATTCCCGCACCAGATGGGCAATCAGCTTCAGCAGCTCCCCCTTGCAGACCAGGCGGTAACCGATCTCCTGTTCCACATACTCCCGGTAAATCGCAGCCATGATCTCGTCTATGCTCTCGTCTCTCTGAATCAATGACTGAAAAATTACATTTTTGTCGGCAAGCTCCTTGGAAAATGCCTCCATCTCGAATATCATCACCAGCACTTCTATATGGCTTCCGTCACAGTATCCCGCATGGAGTTCATTGCTGTTGGCAATCACCAGGTTTCCCTTTTTCGCCCAGATTTCTCTCTGGTTCAGGCGCAGCAGGGTCCTCCCCTCCCTGACATAATGCAGTTCGATGTGTTCATGCCAGTGGGGCGCAAAATACTGCCTTCTGCTGGAAATGTCATTGATATGCAGCTGCACCGGGAATTCCGGATCACTGATGATTTTCTGTTCGTATAAATCAAGGGACTGCATGGCATTTTAACCTCCTCCCCGGCTGCGGCTATTTGTTTCAGCATATCGAACCGGCCCTGCAGGGCATCTCCCTGGCTGTCAGCCGTTCATTTCAAGGCGCCCCCCTGTGGGACATCTTCCTGGCTGTCGACCGTTCATTTCAGAGCACAGAACCTCCCTGTGGGCATCCTCCCGGCTGTCGACCGTTCATTTCAGCACGCTGACTGCTGCCGGAAGTACACAGGCGCTCCGTATGTTCAGGATAATATAGGCATCAGGCTTTGTCAAGGATGAAATGTGTCATTGCACCTTACACTGACCTGATTACATTCCGCCTTCCGTACCACTTTCAGAAATTGTACAGGATACCGTCAGACCGCCGTCCTGCCAGGTAACCGTGACAGCCCCGGACTGCGCGGTCTGCACAATGGCAGTGCCGGATGCCTCCAGGCGTTCCAGCAGCTCCGCATGGGGATGTCCGTAGCGATTGTTTCTTCCGCTTGAAATCACTGTCAGAAGCGGCTGCAGCTGTTGAAGAAGTTCTTCCGGCGTGGAATTGCGGGAACCGTGATGCGCCGCCTTCAGAACGGTAATCCCCCCGATGCCCCTCTCCTGAATCTCTCTGAAAAATGCTTTCTCCCCCTTCTCCTGGACATCGCCTGTCAGAAGCAGCGTCCATCTCCGGCTTTCCGGTTTACCGCTGCCAAATCCCCCTGGCTTCCCTTCCATAAACTCTACCAGGAAACATTCCGAATAGGCATTGACGTCCGCCGCGCTGAATCCCTCTTCCGGATGCAGGCAGGTAAAAACCGCACTGCCGCATTCCCACCTGTCCCCCGCCGACAGATAACCCACATGGACCGGCTCCTTCTGCACTGCCCCCGCTGCCGCCTCCACCAGTGCCCCCAGCTGCTCCTGTTTTGCGCTTTCATTGATATCGGGAAGCAGCAGCTGGTCGATTGTAATATTATTTTCCCCGCCCATGCCCAGTAGTTCCACTGCACCGTTGACATGGTCGGCATCTGGATGGGACAGGAAAATGGCGTCAACTTTACGGATACCGTTATATTTCAGGCAGGGAAGCAGGATATACTTGCCGATGTTCTTGCGGCTGCTGCTCCCGCAATCGAATAAATAGGCCTCTCCTGACGCTGTACGTATCAGGATGCAGTCTCCCTGGCCCACATCCAGGAAGGTAACGCTGTTCCCCGCCGGCGGCCGAACGGCAAACAGCAGCACCGCAAATGCCAGAAGCGCTGTACTGACGACAGTTCCGGATATTTTGATTCTGCCTGTTCTTCCTGCCGCTGCCTGCTTCTTTACCGTGCCTGCCCTTCCTGCTTCGGCTGTCCTGGTTTTTCTCCGCTTCTCGTCTAAGTTTCTTTTCCAGATACGAATATAGGCTGCCCCGCCCAATAGCAGATAATAGGCAGCAATCTGCCAGGCCTCAGGGCATCCCGGATTCCAGGTATGAAAGGGCAGATTGTCAAAACAGCCGCACAGGAACTCATAACTCCCCAGAATCAGCCTGCCAACAATTCCCAGGCCTCCCAATCCCGGCACAAGCAATGCCAGCAGCCCCGTAATGATCATGGGTTCCACAAGCGGAATCACAAAGAGATTCAGAAATACGGAATAAACTGGAATTTCATAATAGAACCAAAGTTGAACCGGAAGCGTCGTCAGGGTGATGGACAGGCTGGCAAAAAACGACTGTACCAGGGCCTTCCCGATCTCCTGCCCCTTTCCCGCCGCTGCTGCCATCCCCTCCTGTATTACCGCACCCGGCCGTCCGGAAAGAAAGGCGCTTCCCAAGGCAGGCTTTCTCTTTTGCCCGGCAGGCAGTATCGGGCCCAGTGCAGGGTATACCACACCGATTCCCAGCACCGAAGTAAAGGAAAGCAAGAAGCCGCCGCTTTGCAGATAAAAAGGATTTCGGATCACCATCAGCGCCCCCATCACTCCCAGCGCCGTCAGCATATCATAGGTCCTCCCTGCAACCTCCGCCGCCATCTTGATCAAATACATCCCGATCGCACGGCAGGCCGATACGCTGAAACCCGTCATAAAGCCGTACAAAATCAGGATGACGCTTCCCGCCAGCGCACATGGCGCAACCGGCAGCCCTGTCCTGCGCAGCAGCCTGTAAATACTCATTCCGATGATTGTGATATGCAGGGAAGAGATGGACAGGATATGCAGGACACCGTTCCGCTTGTACAATTCTTTCAAATCTCCGTCCAGCTCGCCCTTATCCCCCAGAAGCAGCGCGCTCATCACTGCAGCCTCTTTCTCCGGAAAAATCCGGTACAGCCGTTCTTTAAAACGGCATTTCAGCCCGTACAGCCACTCCCTGACATGCCAGTACGCCTCTCCCTTTGCCAGAACTGCTGATTTCCTGAGTTTCCCCCCGACTTCCAGGGTCCTGTAATATACTGCCGCGTCAAATTCACCGGGGTTGGTGGCATGGGAATAAAGCATAAACTCCCCCTTTACCGACACAAAACTCCCCAGCGGAATCTCCTGCGCCTCCTCTGTCTCACATATGATATTTTCCTGAATCGGAATTTCATGCTGCGAATCCGCAGCTGACTGCCCGAAGGCATTGGATGATGATAAAATGACTGATTTCAGATAAAAAGATGTCTCGTTTTTTTGGTATACCTGACCGGTGATGAGAAGTTCCCGTCCTGTATCCAGCCGGTTTGTACTGATATAGCCGTATGGTACTTCTTCCGCCCATCCGGCCTGTAACCGGAGGGCGGCAATCAACACCAGGAACAGGGTCGCCGCAAATAATGGGCGCCGCATGTAATTCCTCCTTTCTGTCACTGCTCTCCTGCAGACGTATCATAGCTCTCTGATAATACCTGAAAAGCATTGCCATACCCCAGGATTTAATGCAGTTCCCGTCTCTCCTTATGCAGTGTCACAAACAGCAGGATCCCCGCCACCGCCCCCATCAGCAGATAGGACTGCAGCATGGGAACGTAGTTATAATGCTCCCCTTTCCACACCGTGTAAAAATCACGGTTAATATAAGTAACCGGCAGCAATTTCGCCGCAGCCTGCATGAGTGACGGCATATTGTCATAGCTGATACCCATCATCCCCCCCAGGATCATCTGCAGAAAATAGAGTACCATGGTCACGCAGTAGGCCGGCCCAAACTTCTTCAGCAGAGAAGCAATTGCATGGGCAAGGCAGAAGAAGATCACACTGAGAACCAGGATACATGCCATATACAGCACGGCTCCCAATGCTTTCGGCCTTTCCACTCCCACAATCCCATATCCCGCCGCAAAGTAAACGATAAAGGCAATCGCCATAAAGAGAATCTCCGAAAGAATCCGGTTGCACAGTGAGACCCTAATCCGAATACCGAATAATTCCAGCCTCTGGGGAATCCCCTTTTCCAGCTCCTGGGCATGGGATACGGCATACCCCATAAATATGGTTGCCATGGGAATCAATACCCCTATCCCCAGAAAGATACTTGTCACCGCTGCCGAGAGCATTGGCCCTTCCGGCATCTCCCCCGCTACGGCCCGGGTGATAATGATCATCATCAGCACAGGCATGCCCACACCGAAAATGTGTACATAGGGATTTCCGATTGTATTGCGAAATTCAAAGAGCAGCATCTGCCCGGATAGCAGCCCTTTCCTGTTATTCTTATGATTCCCCATGCTTCTCCTTTCCGCCCTTACCGGCTGTCTCCCCGGATTCCCTGGCCGCGCCGTTCTCTCCGCCCTCTATGCCCGCCTTTGCTTTCGCATTGATATACAGCATCTCTATATCATTATTGCTTCGCTTATAATTAATATCATTTTCCAGCAGCAGCTTGGCAATCCGTTTTTCCTTCTCCTCGCTCTCGCAGGAAACGGCAATCAAATGCGCCGGTGAATCAAGTTTCTCAAATTCCGACAGGATCGTCATATTTCTTTCGGTATTGCCCGCTATAACCACCGCCCTACCGCAGTATTTGCGGAACAGCTCCTCTCGTCTGCCGTAATCGATGACCTGGCCCTTGTCCAGTATCAGCAGCTTATCCGCCAGCTGGTCCAGCTCCTCATAGTAATGAGAAACCATCAGAAAACTGGCTTCCCTGCCCTGATACCACTCCGCCAGCTTCTCCACCAGCTTCTGCCGCGTCTCAAAATCCAGTCCCGACGTAACTTCGTCATAAAAGGTAAGCTCCGCGCCCTGCATCATGACCATGATGATGGTAAACCGCTGCTTCTGGCCTCCGGAAAGTTTTGAATACTTCTTTCTCAGGCAGTCTTCAAATTCAAAGAAGGAAATCAGCTCCTGAAGCTTTCTGTCCCTGGAAATCTTCGTACCAAGGACGGCTTCCATAATATAGGTTCTTTCTAAAGTTAGTTGAAAACAGATGATTTTTCTGGATAAATGTGGTATACTGACAACAG